>Ga0256834_1003101_pt1 | contig 10094 bp, 13 predicted proteins | sample 4281140metaG_FD_190536 | JGI IMG/M metagenome (GOLD analysis project Ga0256834, IMG submission 190536) | Hydrothermal vent microbial communities from East Pacific Rise, Pacific Ocean - 4281-140 | ecosystem: Environmental > Aquatic > Marine > Hydrothermal vents | place: Pacific Ocean: East... | reverse complement strand
TAGAGTTAAAAGGTTTTGTTAAAGATGATGTAAAGCAGAACAGCCATAGCGACAAATAGCAAGAATACGATTATTCCCGCATAAGTTTCCAATCCATAACCGCGCATTTTTATCGCCTTAATTCTTTTCAAAGATGAGAATTGTCTTACCTTTTTTAACATCCTTTTCTATTAGTTTGTAGCCACGAGGAATGTTTATTATCTTGAAATACATGATCTTTTTCTTTTTGTCGAAAGCCCTAATCTCAGTTGACTCATAATGCTGATCGACCAAAACATCCTCTTTGTCTTTAACGCCCGGAGTCTCTAGAGTGACTTGGACCTTCTTCCCTTTTTCCACAATCGTTGACTCTGGCTCTTTAACCTCTTCCACATTTTTCATCAATTCCTCTTCTTTTTTCCTCATTTCCTTTTCTTTCTCTTCTCTCTTCTCTTCATCCCTCATTTCCTCGGATTGAATTCTTATTTGGAGAACTCCTCCTAAAGGAAACGCCATGTTATTCATGGCAGCATCTTCGTCTCCTTCCTGCTGCTGATCCATATTGAAAAGTAATCTAAACGAATCTTGAACGGCATTCATGAGCATATCCCATAAATCCTCTCCACCAAAAGTTAGGAATTTCTGAGCTTTGCTTATTTTCTCTCCACAGTAAGGACAGTAATTCCAATCTCTCATTATTTTACTCCCGCAATTGGGACATCTCAAATTTATCACCTATGCTTTATTCTTTCTCTTTGTTAAGACCCAATCTTTTTGAAACCAACGATATTATTATGTCCAAGGGCTCATTCGGTTTTATTTCAAAGCCTCTTGCAGTTAAAGCGAGGATCATCCAAAACACATCAGATATGGTTTTCAACGATGCAATAAATGAGGTGTGTTTTCCCTCAAATATCAATGTGTTTCCCTCATAATCGAATGTGACCTCTGTAAATGTCCCAGCAGGAAGGTTTATCTCTTGGCCCGATTCTCCAACAATGGTTAAGATTATGTTCTCTGGAGGCATGATGTTTATTGTGTAATCTGCCATTCACATCACCTACCTTTATTTTGTTCTTGCATATTTATAAAATAATCGCAAATTCCTGCTTTTGATAAAGGACATTCTTTGCATAGAGGTTTGTTCGGCTTGCATATTTTTTTGCCGAATGTGACGAGCAAAGAATTTATTTTTTTCCACATTTTCTTTGGGAAGATTTTCATTAACTCTTTTTCAGTCTCCTCTGGGCTTTTTGTCTTCACAATCCCTATTCTGTTGCTTATTCTATGCACATGGACATCCACGGCTATCGCATCTTTTCCAAAGGCATATATCAAAACGCAGTTGGCTGTTTTCCTTCCGACGCCTTTAAGCTTTAATAGATCCTCGATGTTCTGAGGAACCTCGCCGTTCCATTTTTCCATCAACTCCTTGCTTATCTCCTTTATCCTCTTTGCCTTTTCTTTGTAAAATCCAACGCCTTTTATCAACTCGGCCAGTTCCTCTTCATCAGCATTTGACAGAGATTCAGCATCAGAGTATTTCTCAAACAATTTCTTTGCGACTTTCTCAGTTTGCTCATCTCTCGTCCTTTGAGAAAGCACGGTAAAAATCAGAACTTTGAAAGGATCCATCTCGCTTTCTAAATACAAATTCGAATTAACGGCTTTTTCAATCATTTCCAATATTTTTACTGGATTTTTCTTTTGCATAAGGGAACCTCCTTACATGATTGCAAAGCAGACAAGTTACAACGACTCTTTTCTTTTTAGACAAGATCCTCACTTTCGCGTTTTTGCCTGGAACAAGAAAAACGAGGCAATTTTTGCATATCATCCTTTTCATTTCTCTCGGAATCCTGACATTGTATTTCATTCCCGTTCTTTTAGCCAAAAAAACATATCGCCTGGATAACTCGTATTCACCTCTTTTAGCTGCTTTTTCAGCCTCTTTCAAAAGATGATTTATGCTTTCCATTGCCAGCTTTCTTTGCCACAAGGGCTTTAAAGAGCACCTGCGCCTCTTTTTGATTCCCTTTTTTCCCATAATTCTTTTTCGGAGGATAACTTAATTAAATTAAGGCCGTGTTAATGTTTATGGAAATAGACGATTTGGAGTGGGCAGTGACAAAGGAAGGAGTGAAAGCGATAAAGCTTTACGGCATCTCCAAGCTTAACGATCCCCAAGAGAAAGCTGTTAAAAGCGGACTTTTTGAGGAGAAAAACATTGTTGTCTCTGCCAAAACTGCCTCTGGAAAAACATTAATTGCTGAAATGGCAACCCTAAACACAATACTGATTAAAAAAGGCAAAGTTGTTTATCTTGCACCTTTAAGATCCATAAGCCATGAGAAGTATGTGGAATTTAGGAAAAAATACAGATTTATGTTTAAAACAGCCATTTCTGTTGGGGATTACGATAATAGCGATGAGGATCTTGCAAATTACGATTTGATTATCACAACTCCTGAAAAGTTCGATTCCATAATGAGGCACACCCCTTCTTGGCTTGAAGATGTTAAACTTGTGATAGTGGATGAGATTCATACGATTGGGGATATGGAGAGGGGCGGAACTTTAGAGGCGATAATCTCTGTTTTAAAAGCTAAAGGGGTTAGAATAATCGGCCTTTCAGCCACGATTTCGAACGCAGAGGAAATCGCGGAGTGGTTAAACGCGGAACTTGTCAAATCTTCATACAGGCCGATTCCTTGCAAAAACTTTGTGTTTTGGCCCTTTTGCCTTATGGACAAAGAATCGAATAAATGCGAGGTTCCAGCAGGCAATGTTGTGGACTTGATAAACCACTTTGTAAAAAGCGGAAAACAAGTTTTGTGCTTTGTTAATTCAAGAAGAAATACGCAAAGGCTCTGCGAAAGCTTGTTTTTCAGGCTTGGTGAAGCGGAAAACAAAGAGGCTTTAGAGAAACTTGCAAAGCGGGTTTTGGAAGCGTCAGAAAGCCCGACGGAGCAGTGCAGAGCTTTGGCAAAGTTTTTGGAGAAAGGCATAGCTTTTCATCACGCTGGTTTACTGCATGAACAGAGAAAAACGGTTGAGGATGCTTTCAAATCAGGATTTATAAAGGTCATTGTTGCCACCCCAACTTTGGCCGCTGGAGTGAACTTACCTGCATCAGTTGTTATCGTCGCAGAGCTTTATAGGTATGTCAAAGGTTACGGGATGAAGAAAATATCAGTCATGGAATGCAAGCAAATGCTGGGGAGAAGTGGTAGACCAGGTTATGATAAAGAGGGGATAGGCATCATTTGTTGCAAGTCAGAGGAAGAAAGCGTGGAAATTTTGAAAAGGTATTTGAAAGGGGAGACAGAACCAGTTTTTTCGGCTTTGGCTTACGAACCTGTTTTGAGGATGCAGCTTTTGGGAATGATAGCATCAGGAGTTGTGAAAAACGACGAGGATGCGAGGAATTTTATAAGGAACACATTTTACAGGGTACATTATGGAGATGAGGAAAGCATAATTGAGAAAATAGAGAATGTTCTTTCAGAGCTTGAGGCAATGGGAATGATAAGGATAAAGGGCAATGAAAATGAGGGCATGGATGCTGATTCCCTTTTTGTCAGAGGCGACATGTTCAACAAGGAAAAAGAATTCGAGGTGACAAAAATAGGCCTTAGAACGGCTCAGCTTTACATAGATCCATACACATCGTTCTTTTTCGTTAACTGGATGAAAAAAACGATCATGCCTGATGTTAGAGCATGTCTCGGCTGCATAGCCGAGGCTAAAGAGTTCAGGGTTTATCCTCCCTTGAAGAAAGATGAAGCCGAGATTTTCGTTTTCCCGGATTCAGGAATTTTGGATCCGAAAATAGGGAAATCGGTTGCTGTTCTCGAAGCGTGGATAAATGAGGCTGGAGAAGATGAAATAATGGAGAAGTACGGTACGCCTCCTGGAGATTTGAGAGTCATGATAGAGAACGCGGCTTGGCTTTGCTATTCCGCCAAGGAATTGGCCGCTTGCTTGAAAAGAACAGATTTGAGGGACATTTTTTCAGAGTTGGAGATAAGGATAAAGAACGGTGTGAAAAGAGACATAATGGATCTCGTTGCCATTAAAGGCGTTGGTAGGAGAAGAGCAAGGGAAATGTTCAACAAGGGAATAAAAACAAGGGAAGATGTTAAAAGAAACAAGGAAAAGTTGATCTCTTTGTTCGGAAAAACCCTTGGCACAAAGATATGGAAGAATGCTTATTTGTGATCCTCATTTCCCAAATCTCCTTTCTCTGGCCATGAAATCTGCTATTGCTTTTTCAAAAGTCTCCTTTTTGAACTCTGGCCAAAGCTCTTTTGTGAAGAAAAGCTCAGAATAAGCGATTTGCCAAAGCAGAAATCCGGAGATTCTTTTTTCTCCACTTGTCCTTATAACCAGATCAGGATCTGGAAGATCAGAGGAATACAAAAAGTTTGAAAATCTTTCAGGAGTCAGATCTTTAACAGTTCCGTTGCCCTTTTCAACAATTTTTTTCACAGCATCAACTATCTCTTGCCTGCCTCCATAGGCAATGGCAAAGGTCACAACATACCTGTTGTACTTTTTTGTTGAATCAATAGCGTCATTAATCGCCTCTTGAACATCAGAAGGCAAAAGATCAATTCTGCCAATTACCTTCACCTTCACCTTGTTTTCGTGCAGCTCCTCATCATAAGGAATGCTGGAGAATTCTCTCTTAAAGATCTTCATCAACATTTCAAGCTCTGTTTTTGGCCTATTGTAAAGGTTCTCTATGGACAACCCGTAAAAAGTCACATACTTTATGCCTTTGTCCCTGCACCACTTGGAAACTTCCCTTACTTTTTTCGCACCCCATTCATGTCCTTTCCAGGGCTTTTTCATCAATCTCCTCGCAAATCTCCTGTTTCCATCCATTATGAAGGCGATGTGGTTCAAAATCTTTTTCTCCATAAAGTTGGATATTTTTAAGAAGATTTATAATTTTTTAGGTTCAAACTCTGTTTATGGTCCGAGAAGTGAGATCCGACGAGTTTAAAAATGTGGTGTTAGAGAACGAAAACCCTGTGATAGTGGACTTTTGGGCTCCGTGGTGTATGCCTTGCAGAATGATGGCTCCAATTTTTGAGAAAGTGGCAAACGACTTTGCAGACAAAGATGTGGAATTTGTTAAGGTTAATGTGGATGAGGCAAGCGATATAGCTGCATTATACGGAATACAGGGCATACCGACAATTTTGGGATTTGTAAACGGAGATATTGTTGCGAGCCACACAGGTGTTATGAGCGAGCCAATGCTTAAAGAGTTCGTGGAAAAGGTTCTGGAAGAAGCGAAAAGGTAAGCAAGTGTTCTCTTATGCTCTATATAATAGGCCTCGGCTTGGAGCCCAATTGCAAAGATCTAACTATCAAAGGGTTGGAAGCGTTAAAAAAATCGGATATAATTTATTTTGAGGGATATACAGCCAACATAAATTACAATTTCTCCTATCTTAAAAAAATGTGCGGAAAAGATGTCGTTCCTCTCTCAAGAGAAGATGTTGAGGTCAAAAATTTACCTGTTGAAGAGGCGGAAAAAAAGGTCATATCTTTCTTAGTTCCAGGGGATCCGCTTTTTGCAACAACCCATAAAGAGGTTATTGTTGAATGCGTAAAGCGAAAAATAGATTGGGAAGTTATAAATGCGCCGAGCATTTTAACGGTTTGCGGAAAGACAGGCCTGTCTTTATACAAATTCGGCAGAGTTGTCTCAGTACCTTTTGTTGACAAGGCAAAAGGCTATTTGCCAACAACCCCTTATCTTTATCTAAAAAAGAACTTTGAAAATGATCTCCATACTCTTGTTTTGTTAGACATTGGAATGTCGCCAAATGAAGCAATTGAAATTTTGATCAGCATGGAAAGAAAAGCAAATATGGAGGGAGAGGAAAAAGAAAGCTTTTTCAAAAACAAAAAATTGTTTGTTTGCTCGCGAATGAATCATGCGGATGAGAGCATAAGTTATCTAAAGGTTGAGGATTTGAAAAATCGCAAGTTTGGAGAAGGTCCTCATTGCCTAATTTTTCCTGCAAACATGGAATTTCACGAGGAAGAATTCTTAAAGGCGGTTGTGAATGACAAGCGTTGAGGAAAAGTTGAGGAAAGAAACTATAAAGTGGCTAAACAAAATAAAAAATGTTAGAATTTTGGAAAACAAGGACGATTCTTTTTTAGAAAACATAAATGCTTACATCAGCGATTGTGAATATTTTTTGAATAAAGGGGCTTTGATAAATGCCTTTGAAGCAATAATTTGGGCCTGGGCTTGGCTCGAGATAGGAGAAAGAATAGGGATTCTTAAATTTGAAGTTAAGGAAAAGAGTTAAGAATTCTTATCAATGTGTCTACATCCTCAATTTTTGAGATTATCACAGGTATTTTTTCAACCTCTGCGATCCTTTTGCCTATATTATCCATTTTGTAAATGTTGTGGAGAACAACTACTCCTGGCTTTAAACTAGTTACCTTTATCGCTATGAAGGGAGACCTGCCATGGGATATGTTGGTGAAAACAACAGCCCTCTCCGTTGTCAGCCCGTAAAGCTTGACAAGTTCGTTAGGAGAAAGCTCTATTATAGCCTTTATGGAATCAACAACCGTGTAGCCATAAATAAATCTATTCTTCAACTCTGGATTGGCCACTATTTCGCCATTTATTTTTTTCGCAAATTCTTCAATGGATATCGGCTCCTCAAACTCTTTTATGCTAAGAATAGCGTCGCTTATCTTTTCCTCTGGAAATATGGATGAGTATTCCCTTATTATTGCTCCTCCTTTCCTTTCGTCTATTTCCATTAATGCATCAACGATCTTTTTTATCATTTTGACCCCTGGTGATTTCCGCCTCCCTGATTCGTAATCTGAGATAACAGAAGGCTTTATTTTCAAGACTTCCGCAAGTTCCCTCTGGCTTATTTTAAATATGCTTCTCCACTTCTGCAGAACTTTACCTGGGTTATCCGACATTACAATTTCTCCTGCTATTTCCCTCGAAAGCATAGTTTTCGCTTTTTCAAAACTTTTCTGCATGGATGAAAAATTATGGTGTATTTTTAAATCTTTTTTCCCAAAATTTATTATGGGCTTGAGAGCGTATGTTAGAGACATCATAGTTTTCATTTTATTTTTCAAACTAACAAAAATCTATTTTTCCAACAAAGAATTGACATTTTCGTGTTATCTCCTCGCTTTAATCCTTTTGATCCTAACAGTTTGGTTTTTGCTTGAGAGAATTGGCTTTTTGGAAAAAATAATATAAAAAATCCAAAAATAAAAGATCATTCACCGCCAAGCTCAGAAATCAGCTCGTCTAAAAGCTCAGCGACTTTTTCACCTTTCTCAGTCAGATAAATGTATCTCACTCTACCTTTTTTCTCACTTCTTATCAAACCGTTTTTCTCAAAGACATCCAATATTTTCATTGTGTGGCTATATGTACAATCCGTGCTCTTTGCCAAAGATGTCGCGTAGTTTTTCTCTTTTCTCCTAAGAAGGACCAACATCATTGCTGGCTTTTCATGCAACAATGTTCTCAGCACCTCACTCATGTCATCACCACTCATTATTTCCTTGTGTAATTTTATATTATTTTTGCGGATATATAAAATTAATCTTAACCGAGCAAAAATGTTAAAGCTTTATTCTACTCTCATCTCCATAAAATCCTCGGCAACCTCAACATTCTCAAACTCAGTTTTTGCCTCAAGCAAAAGTTTCTTTAAAGCGCTGTCCTCTTCATACCTCCTGCTTATGTGCGTCAACACCAATTTTTTAACGCCCGCTTTTTTTGCAAGCATTCCTGCCTCTTTTGATAACATGTGCATGTATTCATCCACATTTTCTTTTGCATCGCTCGCAAATGTGCTTTCACAAATCAAAACATCGGCATTTTTGCAATGCTCTATCAAACCATCAAAATATTTTGTATCGCCAGTATAAACAATTTTTTTGCCTGGCATCTTTCTAATTATGTCCTCGGGCCTTATTATTTTCCCTTTCCACTTTACTATTTCCCCTTGCTTAAGTTTACCAAGAATTGGACCTTCACTAAGCCCAAGCTCTTTGGCTTTTTCAAGATCTACATTCGCCTTTTCATCCTCTTGGAATATGAAGCCTATAGATGGGATAACATGCTTTGTTTCGAAGGCTTTAACGGAAAAACCTTTGAATTTCACAACATCTCCTGGGGAAAGTTCTCTAACCGCCATGGGACAAGTTGAGCAATAGCCAACCTCGAAAATCTTTTTCACGAATTCAGCGGTTTTCTCAGGCCCATATATTTGCAAAGGCATTCTGTTTTCATCCAAAGCAAGGGTTTGAACTATGCTCGGCAAACCCAAGTAGTGGTCAGGATGCCAATGGCTTATGAAAATTGCGTCAAGCTTCATGTATTTAAGACCCTTTATGCACATTTGCCTAAGGGTTCCTTCCCCGCAGTCAAAAAGCATTCTGAATCCGTTGTATTCTAGATAAACGCTCGAGAAATTCCTTCTTTTGCTGGGGAATCCAGGGCCAGTGCCCAAGAAAACGATCCTTATCATATCTGCACCTCTATGGCTTCCTCTTTCCCGGTTTCCAAATCTTTAACAGTGACTTTCCCGCTTTCCACATCTTTTTCCCCGATTATAACAACTTTTTTCGCGTTTATTTTGTTCGCAAACCTTAATTGATTGCTCAAATTTCTTTCAGATGTATCCACAAAACAAGATTTGCCCTCTTTTCTCAGCAATTCAGATATTTTTATCCCTGCCTTTAAACACTTTTCGGTTCTTGAAGCGAAGCATACGAAGTATTCAACGCTCGGTTTTGTGATTTCCTCAGGAACCTTGCCCAATTCATCTAGGACAACCATTAACCTTTCTACGCCTCCTGCAAAGCCAACGCAAGGTATTTTTTCACCCCCAGTGTAAATCTCCAAAAGATTGTCGTATCTGCCGCCCCCTAAGACAGCAGAGGAGAGAGAAGAGGAAGGAACGAACCCTTCAAAAACAACGCCTGTGTAATAATCCAAGCCTCTAACAATGGAAAAATCGAATTCACAATTAATTTTCCTCATCTTTTCCTCCTTTCTAAAGTATTCGAAATAGTTCAAAATGTTGTCTATTCTTTCAATCTCCTCCATGCTTTCTTCGTTGTTCTTCAAAAACTCTTTGATTTCCTCATATTTGCAACTTGTCATGTTTAATATTTCTTCGGCTTTCGAAACATCTATGTTTTTTTCTTTAAGTTCTTTTAAAACTCCATCTTTCCCTATTTTTGGCAGTTTATCTAAAGATCTCAAAAATTCAACCTTGCTCTTTATCCCGAATTCATCAAGTATGGCATCCACTATTTTTCTTGAGTTTATTTTTATCAAAAAGTCTAAATCAAAAGAATTCATGACTTTCGCAGATATTATAAGGCATTCTAACTCGGAAAGAAAGCTTTTAGAACCTAAGATCTCCACATCCCATTGCCAAAAGCATCTGTACCTTCCTTTTTGAGGTGCGTCATATCTGAACATGTTTGACATGGCATACCATTTTAAAGGCTTAGGATACGCTTTGTTTGATACCATTCTTGAGATGCCAACGGTTAAGTCAAACCTCAAGCCAAGTTTTCTTCCTGCTTTGTCCTCAAACGCATATATCTCCTTTTCTATTTCCTCTCCTGACTTCGCGGACAAAGTCTCAAAGTTTTCTATGACTGTTGGTTCAACCTCCAAAAAGCCGTGAGAATCGAGAATTTTCCTTATCTTCCCAAAAATCCACTTCCTTACTCGCATCTCCTCAGGATATATGTCCTTCATTCCTCTTGGAACATCGAATTTTTTCGCCATGTTTTTTATTTGAAAAGCATTATTTTAAATCCTTTTTCACTTCTCAAAAACCAGATCTTCCAGGCTTTTTAGTTTATCCATCGTTATCTTGGCATAGTTATCTTTGATCATTTTCTCTTTTCCCAAGCCTAAAATTTTTGAGACATCAATTATTTCTTCCTCGCTTTTCCCCTCTATCTCAACAAAAAAGCCCAATTTAGGCAGTTTATCTATGCATACCTCACATCCAAAAACTTCCCACATTTCCCTGATTTTCTCGTATCTCCACCTCTTTCTGTATCCTAAA
>Ga0256834_1003100_pt1 | contig 10096 bp, 8 predicted proteins | sample 4281140metaG_FD_190536 | JGI IMG/M metagenome (GOLD analysis project Ga0256834, IMG submission 190536) | Hydrothermal vent microbial communities from East Pacific Rise, Pacific Ocean - 4281-140 | ecosystem: Environmental > Aquatic > Marine > Hydrothermal vents | place: Pacific Ocean: East Pacific... | reverse complement strand
ATAATCGCTATTGGAGCACCATACAATGATGGAAATGCTGTTGGCTCAGGTCACGTGCGTATATTTAAGAATACGAATGATGTTTGGACACAAATAGGAAATGATATTGATGGAGGGTTAAGTGATGATGTGATAAACGGTGTACAATTAGGAGATTTTTCAGGTATTTCAGTGAGTTTAAGTGCAGATGGTTCAATAGTGGCTATTGGGGCTCCTTATAATAGTGATGGTAATCTTAACAAATCAGGCAAAGTACGTATCTATCAAAATAATAATGGATCATGGCTTTTAATAGGAAGTATGCAAGGTAATGGTGAGGAGCATTTTTTAGGTCAATCAGTTAGCCTAAGTGCAGACGGATTAACAGTTGCCATTGGAGCATACGGAGATAATAATGCATATGCAGGTATAGTAACTGTATTTAATTTCAATAATGGAGTTTGGACAAAAATAGGAACTGGTATTGAAGGAGAGGGAGTTGATGGTTATTTTGGTGCATCACTCAGTTTAAGTGCAGATGGCTCTATTTTTGCAGCTGGAGGGCTTAGGGAAGGGGCACGTATTTATCAAAATAACAATGGTATCTGGACTCAAATAGGTCAAAATCTTACTGTTACTAATAGGGAGGGTGCAGGAGTTAGGCTTAATGCGGATGGTTCACGTGTTGCAGTTAGTTTTTCTAGTGTTGTTATACAATATGTTTATCAAAAAAGCACTAATCAATGGGCCAGAGTAGGTAATTTTATTCCCACAGGAGGGAGTTTAGATTCAAATGCAGATGGGTCTATGATTGTTATAGGGTCATCTGCAGCATCAACAAATGGAGTATGGAGTGGAACCGCAAAAGTCTATCAAAATACAACAGCTCTTGGCACTCAAGAATTGTCAAAAGAAAGAATTGCTATTTATCCCAATCCAACAAAGGGAGTGCTTAATTTAAAATTGACAAACAACAATACAGTACAAGTTTTTATCTATGATGTTACAGGAAAGATAATTTACAAAAATAAATTCCTTACAGAAAAAAATCAACTACAAATTAATATGTCAAATTTCAACAACGGACTGTATTTTGTTAAAATACAGGAAGGTAATAGAATACTATCCACTAAAATTATGAAAATCTAGGATGTAAGTTTTTTTAATGGTTGATTTATAAGTTTTTTATTTTCAATGTTAACATTCTTCAATAAACAAATACTAAAGAATGTAAGTATAGATACCAATTTTAAAGAAACTAAAATTAACCAATATGAGAGCTAAACTAAAACTACTAAGTATTGCCTTATTTATATTTACCTCTTGTAAACCTCAAGAAAAAGAGCAAGTTGTTGCTCAAATAGAGAAGACGGAAGAGTTAATAACAAGAGTAGAAGCTAGTATTGAATCATCATCAGAACAAAACACAGTAAACTTACCAAAAGTTGAAAATAAAATAGAAGGAGAGTTAGACTATGCTAAAAACGAATTACAACTTTCATTTGTTCAATATAATAGGGAAGAAACGCTCATTGGTAAAATAGCTAAAGATGGCTCTATTCAATTTAATCTACCTGATATCAATCTAAAATCCATTTATAAAGAAATAAATATGGGTTCAGCGTCATTAGAAAGTCTGTTTGAAATGTCTCAATGCAAGGGAGACACCTCATATGGAACAAAACATGAAGATATTTATTCGCAAAAATACAATATCGGAATTAAGTTGTACGGCATTACAGTAGCTACCTTGATTCCAGTTTCTGATGAAGAAGTTTTTAAGAACTTAATATCAGATGACCACCTTAAATATATAAGAGGGAGCAAGTACTCTTTTTACAATATAGACCAAGATGTGAATTTTAATTTAGAATGTAAGCAAAATGATTTTGAAGGTATTTATGATATCGAATTGAATAGAATTGCGAAAATTCCAATTAAAAAAGGATGGAATTTAATTAGAGAAACTATTGAGCAAACTCAACAATATACTAAAGGTGAGTTTACAAAAGTAATACCAAAAGAAATCACCTATACCAAAGTAGATTTTGCAGATGCAGGTATCAAATGGTATATAAACAAAAAGGCAAGTGAAGATGAAATCCTGTTGATAAAAAAACTGTTTCATACAATACCAATTACAAAAGAAGTATTTACAAGCTGGGCACCTAAAAAGTTAGTAGACCTTCCATTAACAGCTATAGAATATGGTAAGCCACCAAAAAATGAAACAAACAAAAACAACATACATTTAGTTTTTTCTAATGAGCATCAAAAAAGAGATATAGAACTCTACGTAATAGATTGTGCTAAAAATGCAGAAGACTTATTAATGACCAATAACGTCTATGCTATGGAAGCAGAATATGGAGAAAATAAAGATAAACGACCCAAACCCTATGTAGCACAATATAATGAAGAAGAAAGCACTACAAAATTGCTATACAAAGTTAATAATAGAATAGTAGTTAATGCTACAGGGTTTAATATAAAGCCAGAAGAATTATGGAAATATATTCAGCAATTAAAAGTTGAACAACTAATTAAATAATTTACACATGAAAAAACTAATCACTATCACAATGCTATTCCTAATGGTAATGGCCTGTAAAAAAGAAAACAACCCTATCAATAAATTTAAAGAAGCTGTTGATAATGCAAAAGAAGTTAAGCAAGGTTTTGAAGGAATTCAAGGAGTACTTAAAGGTTCTGAAGATGTAAAAGAAAATATCGAAAGATTATCAAAATTAAAACCAGTAACAAGCTCACAAATTAAAAATTGGTTACCCAAAACAATAGGAAATTTTAAAAGGACAGCATTTAAAATTGAAAAACAAATAGGTGTAAGTATGGTTAAATTAACTTTTGAAAATAATGATAAGGAAGAAATTAATATAACAATAATTGATGGAGCAGACGTGGGGTCTGCTGCCGTATCTATGTATTTAATGGCTCAAAATGCCAACATAGAAAGTGAAGATGATAAAGGCTATATGCGTGTAGAAAAGTTTGGTAATTATAAAGTTATGGTAACTTATAAAAACTCAGATCATGATGAATCTTCAGAAATAAAAACAGTAATAACAAACAGGTTTTTAGTAGACGCGAAAACTTCTGGTATGAAACCTGAAAAACTTTGGGAGCATGTAAAACAACTACAAATTGAAAAATTAGAAAACTAAAAAAAACATTATTATTATGGAAAGAAATACACTACAAAGACAAGACACTACAGATCGTGGTAAAACAATTGCAATTATTGCTTACTTAACTTTTATAGGTTTAATTATTGCATTTGTAATGAATAATGAAAAAAAAGAACAGTTTGCAAGCTTTCATATTAAGCAATCTTTAGGATTGGCTCTTACAGGGTTTTCATTATCTTTTATAATGGTTATCCCTATTTTAGGATGGGTAGTAGGATTCTTGGGATTTTTCCTGTTATTGTTCTTATGGGTTGTTGGAATTATTAATGTGGTAAACGGAAAAGAAAAACCAGTACCTATTTTAGGTGAAAAATTTAAAGAATGGTTTAAGAATATTTAATCGAAAAGAATTCCTGAGGTAGAGCCTTGGTGATAGTTATTTTCAAGAATTTTTTTATTAAGAAAACTAAATTTATTCTTTTTTTAAGACTGGTAAAACGTAAAATTTATATCTTCGCTGTCTAAATAAATTTAAAACTTAAACAGATGAACACAATAAAAAAAATTGCTTTAATAGTTACTTTAATAGCTAGTATTTCTACAATAAATGCTCAATTGTCAGTAGGTGTTGGTGCAGCTTATAATGAAGGTATTGATGCTCCTGGCTTGTTGGTCAAAGGAGAATTTGAAATTATGGAAGGCATCGTTATTTCACCAAGTGTCTCTTTTTTTAGCGGGAGTACTATTTCTGGGTATAAAAACAACTTATTTGCATTAGATGTAAATGGGCAATATATTATTGAAATAATGACTGATGAATTAAAAGTATACCCTTTGGCAGGATTAAATTACTCTAGCTATAAACATGGTTTTCGTCAAAGCAATGATTTTGTATTAACTGGTAATACCGGTAATGCTTTAGGGTTAAATGTTGGTGGTGGCGGTAGATGGTATTTTTCTGATCAAATGAGTGTTTTTGCAGAATTAAAATATACCGTAAGTAATCTGAGCCAAGTAGTTTTAGGAGCAGGTATTTTATTTGAACTGTAGTACCGTTGATATTGTTCTATTTATACTAAAAGTTGTAAATAAATAGAGCTAGAATTAAAAAATATTTTTAGTATAAAAAAGACAATTTATAAAACAAAAAAAGAGCCAATTTTTATTGGCTCTTTTTTTGTTTTTAAGCAGAATATAAAAAAGTCAATAAATATCAGGAGTGTAAAGGCTTGTGTTATTTTAAATAACTGACAATAAGTATTTTGAACATTAAGTTGGTGTTAAGAAAAATTTCGTTTTTTTTCATTTTGTTAAAAACTTGCCTTGTTTTGTGAATAAGTATGATTTTCATTTTTCATTAAAAAAAACAATCTTTGTAATATCAATTCCACCTCAAATTTTTGAGTAAGAATTACCCAATTTTATAGTACAAATATCAAAAGCAAAAAGGTAGCAGTTTGAAGCTCTATTTAAGGGCTGAAAATTTGATTTTTTCAAGAAAATTCAACAGTAACTTTCTTGAAAAACGACAATTTTAAAGCTTTATTGATAGCTTAAATTACCCACTGATGGATAATCGTTAACAACATTAAATAGTAACACATGAAAATAACAGAGATCATAAAAAGAGATTACGAGACTGACCTTTTTGATTTAGATAAAATCATTAATGCTATTGAAAAAGCAATGAAATCTGTGAATCATGGTACCAAAGAAGATGCTGTAGGGATTTCTAAAATTGTTATAGGTACTTTATTAGAAAGAAAATTAAAAGACGCAAACTATATACCAACAGTAGAAGAAGTACAAGATATTGTTGAGTATAAATTGATGGATAGTAAGTTTCATGATGTAGCGAAAGCATATATTCTTTATAGAGATGAGCAAACTAGAAATAGAAAAACAAATATTTTTGAAAAACGAATTAATTTAAAACCTTACGAATATCCTAAGCTGAATGAATATGTAGACGCTATTCGCCATTCATATTGGATTCATACTGAATTTAATTTCACTAGTGATATTCAAGACTTTAAAACTCAATTAAATGAAGTAGAGCGAAATGCAATAAAAAATACAATGCTCGCTATTTCTCAAATAGAAGTAGCCGTAAAAACATTTTGGGGAAGCATTTATGACCGAATGCCCAAACCAGAAATAGGTTCAGTAGGAGCTACTTTTGCTGAAAGTGAAGTACGACATCATGACGCCTATTCACATTTGCTAGAAATACTCGGACTTAATGCAGAATTCAAGAATTTAAAAAAGAAACCTGTAATTATGAGACGGGTTCAGTATCTAGAAACTGCGGTAAAAAATGCTAAAAGTGAAGATATTAAAGAATACTCAGAATCTATATTATTATTCTCGCTTTTTATAGAACATGTTTCTCTTTTTTCACAGTTTTTAATCATTATGGCATTTAATAAGCATAAAAACATGCTCAAAGGAATTTCTAATGTAGTTGAAGCAACCTCTAAAGAAGAACAGATTCATGGTGATTTTGGTATTGATATTATCAAAATTATTAAAGATGAAAACCCAACGTGGTTTAATGAAGAGTATAATGTTATGATTCAAGAACTCTGTAAAGAATCTTTTGAATCTGAAAGTAAAATTGTGGATTGGATTTTTGAAAAAGGAGAATTAGATTTTTTACCAAAAAATGTAATTAATGAATTTATTAAAAATAGATTTAACAATTCATTAGAAAGTATTGGCATAAATAAAATATTTGATATTGACCAATCTTTATTAATCCAAACAGAATGGTTTGATGATGAAATTATCGGTACAAAACACGGTGATTTCTTTGTGAAACGTTCAATAAATTATAGTAAAAGAACCAAAAGTATAACCAGTGATGACCTTTTTTAAAAAATGAATAACCAAACTACAACTCAAAACTTAACTGACGCAGAAAGATTAATTTTAGCAAGAGAAGCTGCTAGAAAAGAGATGAAAAAGCAAGAACAACCAACAATAAAATGGCTGACTGAAAACAGTCGAAAATTTCTTGAATCTGGTTACCTTACTGGCAATACAACACCAGAAGAACGAATTAGAGAAATAGCAGCACATGCAGAAAGTATTTTAAAAATAAAAGGCTTTGCCGATAAGTTTTATGGTTATATGGCAGAAGGCTATTATTCATTAGCATCACCAGTTTGGTCAAATTTTGGTAAAAGGCGTGGTTTGCCTATTAGTTGTTTTGGTTCACATATAGCAGATGATATGGGAGATATTTTATACACCCAATCAGAAGTAGGGATGATGTCAAAATTAGGAGGAGGCACCTCAGGTTATTTTGGTAAACTTCGTCATAGAGGAGCCGATGTGAAGAATAACGGGACTTCTTCAGGTGCTGTTCACATCATGCAACTTTTTGAAAAAATGGTTGATGTGGTAAGTCAGGGTTCTGTAAGACGAGGTCGTTTTGCCCCGTATTTACCTATAGACCATCCAGACATTAAAGAATTTTTAGAATTGGGGACTGAAGGAAATCCGATTCAAGAATTAACGCATGGCGTTACTGTTGGCAATCAATGGATGCAAGAAATGATTGATGGCGATAATGAAAAAAGAGCTATTTGGGCAAAAGTATTACAACGTAGAGGAGAAATAGGTTATCCATATATTTTATTTAAAGACAATGCAAACAACGGTACAGTTGATGTATATAAGGATAAAAATAAAGAAATTTATGCAAGTAATTTATGTACAGAAATCATGTTACCTTCTGATGAAAGATGGTCGTTTGTATGTTGCCTGTCTTCTATAAATTTATTACATTATGACCAATGGAAAGATACAGATGCTGTAGAGACACTGACCTTCTTTTTAGATGCCGTTATGGATGAATTTATTACTAAATTAGAAGTGTATAAAGATTCTTATAATCGTGATGATAGACTTACTTTTACATTTATGGAAAAAGCTTACAATTTCGCAAAAGAAAATAGAGCTTTAGGTTTAGGTGCTTTAGGGTGGCATTCATTATTGCAATCAAAAATGCTTTCTTTTGACAGTCAAGAAGCATATAATTTAAACAATGAAATTTTTAAAACAATCAAAGAAAGGTCCTATAAAGCCTCAGAAGAATTAGCAGAATTATTAGGCGAACCAGAAGTTTTAAAAGGATATGGTAGACGTAATACAACGTTAAATGCTATAGCTCCAACGACATCTTCGGCATTTATTTTAGGACAAGTATCACAAGGTATTGAACCAATTTGGTCAAACAGTTATGTAAAAGATATTGCCAAGATCAAAACAACAATTAAAAATCCATTTTTAGTAACTCTTTTAGAAGAAAAAGGACAAAATACGAATGAAGTATGGAGAAGTATTCGTGATTATGATGGTTCAGTACAGCATTTAGACTTTCTTACAGAGCATGAAAAAGAGGTGTTCAAAACCTATCCTGAAATAGATCAAATGAGTATCGTTTATCAAGCAGCAACACGGCAAAATCATATTGACCAAGGACAATCAGTTAATGTGATGGTGCACCCAGATATGCCAATTAAAGAGGTGAATAAAATTTATACAACAGCATGGCAATTAGGAATGAAATCAATGTACTACCAGCATAGTATGAATGCAGCACAGAAATTTAAGCAAAAGAAAGAGTGCTTGAGCTGTGAAGGGTAAGCCTTACTAAACTCTAAAAATAAGTTCCAAATTCTAAACTGTTTTTCAATTTGGGATTTGGGATTTTTTTAATTATGGATTTATCATTATCAAAAGAAGCTATACAGATTCTTCTTAATGCAGAGGCAAAAGCTTTAGCAACAGTTTATAACAATGCTATTAATGTTGTACCTGTTTCATCGGTAAAAATAGTTGACAATAAAATTTGGTTGATTGATTATTTTTTTGATAAAACGTTGTCTAATATTCAACAAAACAATAAAGTAGCACTTACCTTTTGGGTTGGACTCAGAGGCTATCAAATAAAAGCAAACACAACATATATGGTAGAAGGGATAGCATTTGATACTGCTACAAAATGGATTGCTAAGATTCACCCAAACCGTATCGTAAAAGGGTTATTAATTTTAGAAATACAAGAAATTTATGATATTTCTATACACAATAAACAGATTTAATAATCGTTGTCACATTCTACTATTAAACAATAAACATATAGCTTTTAAATATAAAAAATATGCGTAAAATAGTCTTTATAGGTCTATTATTAGTTATAAAAACAAATTTATATAGTCAGAATAATTTAAATCATAGTCAGATTTTTTCTGTCAATAAAAAATCAATGAATGGGCAATCAATTTACTCTCAAGAAATAAATGATGCTTTCAATACACATTATGCATATTTTACAAAGCAGATACGTAAGAGGATGACAAAAGATCCTGATGGATGTGGGAGTAATACGGCTGCTGCAAATGAAGGAGGCTGTAGTGACACCTATGTGCTTTATGATGTTCAGACCTATATGCAAAATGCCATAATCTATGCAGATGAACAAGCAGATACAGAGATGATTGAAAAGTTATTAACGTTGGTTTTAATTCCATTTGAAGAGAGATATATTTCTAAAGATGGTCTATGGTTAAATAATAAAGATGAAGTACCTGAGACTTGGTATAGTAAACTTTGGGGCGTAGAAGTAGAGCTTCCCCTTACGCAGTATTTTTCATTGCTAACAAGGGTACTATCTACTGCGCAGAGACATAATGTACCAACGAGTATTACTCAAAGAGAGATTAAAATTATGATTGACCATATAGATAAGTGGATAAATACAATCCCACTTCCTCCCAAATATACTAAATTATCTGATGTACATATGTTTAAAATACAATCAGCTTTACAGTTTGCAGACTATGCAAGTCAAAGTGGTATTGAAATAGAGCATTTAGCCAAATGGAAACGTATGGTGCAAGACTACATAAAACTTCAAATAGAGCCTAAGTGGGAAAAAGTAGACTGTAAAGATGAAAAAGGGAATGGGGTTGATAACTGTTTAGCATTATGGCGAATGGACACCCCTACAAATAGTAGTTATGCCTACTCTGGCTATGGTTCAGAATACACAAAAACAAGGTCAGATACTGACCCTCATGCCATGTTTGATGCTGATGGATGGGTTAAACATCCTCCAAAATATGCAAAGAGGGTTGGTTGGGATTTATCACATGGTAGAAGATTTAATTGGTTTTTTGAAACCGTGAATAGATTTGGATCACCATTTGAAGTAGCTATTTCTGAAGATAAATTACAAGGATGGGCTAATAATCTAGCCTATAGAGTTTCTGTTGGAACAGTAGAAGACCCCAAATTCACCATATTTTCTGATGGAGTAGATGGTTGGTATCGTGTCAATTACAACAAAAGAGCAGGTTTTGGTTACACTAGTGGTGATATGGATATACACTTTGTCGCAAGTTCTTATGGTATGCTTGGCGTATATAATCCAAAAATATATACTTGGATGAAAGCTTGGGCAGAGCAACATGAGTCTAAAATGAATGGCTATGCGGGTGCGTATAAATTAGATTACTATACCTCAATGGCAATTAATATGGCTATGGATTTTAATAAAACAATAGAACCAGAAAGTTTTGTATCAAAAAACCCTTCAGATCAGTTTTTCGATTTTAGTTTTAACTCTTCTTATAAAGGCGAAATATCAATACGTATATTTTCTGTAGAAGGAAAACAAATTAAAGCATTAACTTTTCAGAAAACAAATCAATTATTCAATCACCAAATTGATCTATCAAATCAAGCTTCAGCTTTATATATTGTTCACTTCAGGGCAGGATCTTATGCGAAAGTACATAAAATTATTAAAAATTAGAACTTTCTTATTAATCTTCCAGGGCAAACTCATACTTTTATTTTTAAGACTTTTAATAAGTATTGATTATCCCATCCTGCTTTAAGTCTTTTCCCTTTGACACCTTGCTTTTCTGTTTTTTCATTTTTCAATAAATTTAAAGCTA
>Ga0256834_1003099_pt1 | contig 10100 bp, 7 predicted proteins | sample 4281140metaG_FD_190536 | JGI IMG/M metagenome (GOLD analysis project Ga0256834, IMG submission 190536) | Hydrothermal vent microbial communities from East Pacific Rise, Pacific Ocean - 4281-140 | ecosystem: Environmental > Aquatic > Marine > Hydrothermal vents | place: Pacific Ocean: East Pacific... | reverse complement strand
ACTGCACTTATTATTAAGTGTCCTTTTTTCCCTCTTATTTCTAGATCTATGAATGGTGAAAATATAGCAGTATTGTCTGATTCTGTACCACCAGATGTGAAGATAATTTCAGACGGACTGCAGTTTAATAGACTGGCTACTTGACTTCGTGCATTTTCTACAGCCTTTTTAGCTTCTTTGCCTAAGCTATGGGGGCTTGAAGGGTTTGCCCAATTATTTTGGAGACAGTTTAGCACCTCTTTTATTACCAAGGGATCTGGCTTAGTAGTTGCATTATTATCTAAATATATTGGATTCATAACTTAGACTCCAATTCTTTAAGGAATTTTTTAACCTCTGTTTTTAATTCTTCTAATCCTTTATCATTGTTTATTGTCCATGTAGAGTATTTTTCTTTTTCATGATCTGGTAACTGAGATTCTATAAAAAAAAGTACTTGTTTGGAATTCATATTTCTTGTTTGTTTGATCCTTTCAATTCTTTTTTGTATAGGAGCTTTAACTAATAATATCTTTGGGAAAAATTTATTCCAGCCTGCTTCAAAAAGTAATGGCACCTCAACAAATATATATTTTTTGTAATTTTTGTTTCTAATTGTTTTTATTTCTTTTTCTACTTCTTTTAATACGAGAGGGTGCAATATATCTTCAAGCCTCTTTTTAAGTGAAGGATTTAATAAGATTTGTTGTTTTATTTTTGTCTTATCTATCTGTTTATCTTTCTTTATGATATCTTTGCCAAATAGTTTAATTAGCTGAGAGTAAGCAAGCCCTTTAGGTTCACTTAATTTCTGAGTAATTTCATCTGTATCTATAACATGAAACCCATTTTCTTTAATTATTCTGCAAACAGTAGATTTTCCAGAGCCAATACCACCAGTTATTGCTATAGTTTTATCAAAATTATGCATGGTTTTATGTCTTAAGCTTAAAAATTAAACAAATTTGTTAAAAATCCAGAGTAATTTTACAAAAATTGAAGTCTATAAAATTATTTTTAGAATATTAATATTACTAATTGTTGAGAATAATATAAAATTTTGTTTTGGCATCTATAGTGCATATAAACTTTAAGTTGATCTAGATTTATATTACGTTTTAGTATCAAAAGAATAAATTTTAAGTTCTTATAAATTGTATCAAGTTTTTTAATGTGAATCCGAAAAAAATGTAAGACAAAATCTTTTTAATTAAAAAAATAACTCCATATAGGAGGAATTAAAAACATGATCAATCCTTTTAAAAAGATAGTATTTCTGATTTTAATTATTTCATTTTTTTTCTTGAATTTATCGTGTATTGTATTTGCATCCAATATCACCCCCAAAAACAGTTCTTCTAGCAATATTGATAATTCAAAATCAACATTTAAGACAGAAATATTACATATTAGTGGTCGAATAACAGATCCTCATGGAGAAGGAGTGCCTGATGCTGAAGTAGAGGTATTAATAAATGGTAAAGTACATCCTGTTGAATTAGTAGGGCATAAAATTGTTTCAGCAAGATATTGTATTACCGCCCCTGATGGTACATATCAGGCAAATTTAAAGGTAAAAGAGGGGGTATTAGAACATGCTAAAATAGCGATTCATATCTTTAAACCAAGTTTTGAAAGAAAAACCATACCTGTACCAGAAAGTCGCATTGCTTCTAAAGGCCCATTTCATATGGCCTCTGTTGATGTAACACTTAAGCGTACATTAGGACCTGCCTTTTGGATTGCTACAGTAATTTTTATCTTAGCCTACGTATTGATATCATTTGAGTTACTTCATCGTACATTGGCAGCAATGCTTGGTGCTTCATTAATGCTTGCTATTACTTATACACTTGGTAGTATAGATCCAGTATATCATATTATGAGTTATAAAAGTGCTATAGAATCTATTGATATGAATGTTATTTTTTTACTTATGGGTATGATGATTATTGTTGGAGTACTTAAACATACTGGAGTCTTTCAATGGTGTGCATATAAATCATATCAGTTAGCAAAAGGAAACGTATTTCTATTATCATGTATATTAATGACCTTTACAGCTTTTACTTCTGCTTTTTTAGATAATGTTACTACAATGTTGCTTTTAACCCCTGTTACGATAGAAATTGCTTTATCTTTAGATATATCACCACTTGCTTTATTAATTCCTGAAGTCTTAGCTTCAAATATTGGTGGTACAGCAACACTTATTGGAGACCCTCCTAATATTATGATAGGTTCTTATGCAGGATTAAGTTTTTTACAATTTGTTGAAAACCTAGCTCCGGTTGTCATATTATCGCTGATTATTTTATATGCACAATCTAAATTAATTTATGGTAAGACTTATAAAAAGGCTAGGGTAGATGATATAGATAAATTTATAGCAAAGCTTAGAGAAGAGTATCAAATTACAGATTCAATGCTCTTAACTGTAGGCTTGATAGTAATGGCTATTGTTATAGCTTTATTCTTGACTCATAGTATATGGCATATGGAGGTTTGTATTGCTGCTTTGTTTGGTGCATCAGTACTATTTACTTATGGTATAGTTACAAAAAAGGTAGATCTTACTGAACTTATAGAAAAGGATATTGAATGGACTACCTTATTGTTTTTCATATTTTTATTTATCTTAGTAGGTGCAGTAGAGCAGACAGGGCTTTTATCTTTAATTGCTGATTGGGTAAAAGATTTATCTCATGGTAATCTTACAGTAGCTATTTGTTTAATCCTTTGGGTATCTGCAATCATGAGTGCATTTATTGATAATATTCCATTTACAGCAACTATGCTTCCAATAGTAGCTTATCTTACTAAGGTAATTCCTGGGGCACAGTCTGGGGTCCTTTGGTGGGCGCTTGCATTTGGTGCTTGTTTTGGCGGAAACGGGACAATGATAGGAGCCAGTGCAAATGTAGTTACAATGGGTATTGCTGAATCAGCAGGGTATTCAATGAAATTTTTTGACTTTATGAAAGTAGCCTTTTTATATATGGTGTTAAGTGTAGCAATTGCCAATGTATGGCTTTTGATCTTTTATTAAAAAGGAGAATAATATATGAAACGAGAGGATATACTTACGAGTTTTCTAATCCCTATAGATGGAAGCGAGTGTTCTAAAAAATCTCTTTGTTTTTCTGGTACATTATTAGCTTCTATTGGATCTAGATGTAGGGCTATAACTCTTTTAAATGTATTAGCTGGAGGATATCTAAGTGAACATCTGTCAAATATAGATATAAGAGCAGAACATCTTATTGACTCAGAACAATTTAAGAAGATTAAAGAAGAACATGCCAGAAAACAAATTATGCCTATCTTGGATGACGCAGCCCAAAAGCTTTTAGATATGGGGGTAAAAACTGATATAGAAAAACTTGTTTTAGATGGAGATCCTGCAGATCAGATTGCAAAGATTGCTATAGAGCGTAATTTTTCAACAATTATTATAGGTAGAAGGGGGTTAAGTCCATTTAAGGAACTGTTTTTCGGAAGCGTAACAGATTCCCTCTTACATAGAGACTTGGAGACAAGTATTTATGTCATAGGAAATAACCAAGCTCATATTCCCCCTTGTCCCCCCAGAAGGGTACTTGTAGCAATAGATGGTTCTGCCCCAAGTATGGCAGCTCTTGAAGAAGCTGCTGTTTTATCACATACTTTAAAGGACTATGTTGAAAAGTTCATAATGCTACATGTTATTAATTTAGCAAGGTATGCTGAACATATAGAAAGTGGAATGAAACCAGAGGCAGAAGCAAATGGAATTTTGACTGAAGCAGAAGAGAAAATTGTGGACTTAGGCGTAGATCCAAAGATTGTTGAAACAGTTATAAGATATGGAAGACCAGTAGAGACTATATGTGAGGAGATTACAAAGAGAGAAATTGATTTATTATTCGTTGGACGTAGTGGACGAAGTAGGATAGAGGAATGGGTGCTTGGCAGTGTTAGTAGAGGGGTGCTTCATAGATGTCATGGGCCTATTATTGCTGTTATAGGAAGAGATCCTGATAAAGTAAAAGAGAAGTAAGAAACAAAAAGGGACAGTTAAATTAACTGTCCCTTTTTGTTTCAAATTATTTAGTTAAATCTTTTTAATATCTACCTGTATTCTGATTATCATGTAGGAATTTGGGCCATGGTGTATTAGCTAATCCTTTACTCGTAGAGTAAATAGCGTAGAAATAGCCATCTCCAGAGCCAATATAAATGGTACCATCTTTAGCTATAGCAGGAGAAGAATTTGTAATCCAAGACTTTGTCTTCATTTTCCATATAACCTTTCCTTGAGGACTAAGGGCATATAAGTAATTGTCACAAGAGCCAATATAGATAGTACCATCAGCTCCAATCGCGGGAGAAGAGTCTATATCATCACCAGTATTAAATTTCCACTTAAGTTTTCCATCAGGAGAAAAAGCATATATATAGTCATCCATTGACCCTACATAAATAGTACCATCAGGGCCAATAACTGGGGAAGAATCAACATCCTCTCCAGTTTTAAAGTTCCATTTAAGAGTTCCATTAGGATTGATGGCGTAGAAATAGTCATCACTAGAGCCTACATAAATGGTACCATCTGGTCCAATTGCTGGAGATGATTCTACTTCTTCCCAATCTCCAGTTTTAAATTTCCATTTAAGTGATCCATCAGGATTGATAGCATAGAGGTAGTCATCACTAGAGCCTACATAAATGGTACCATCTGGTCCAATTGCTGGAGATGAATCTACATAACCACCAGTATTATATTTCCATTTTAAACTGCCATCAGAATTAATTGCATATACATAGCCATCTCTTGAACCAACATAAATAGTTCCGTCTTTAGCTATAGCAGGAGAAGATGCAACATCTCCATCAGTTTTAAATTTCCATTTAAGTGATCCATCAGGATTGATGGCATAGAGATATTTATCCCTACAACCCACATAAATAGTACCGTTAGAGGTAATAGCTGGAGATGAATCTACATCTCCATCAGTTTTAAATTTCCATTTAAGTGATCCATCAGGATTGATAGCATAGAGGTAGTCATCACTAGAGCCTACATAAATGGTACCATCTGGTCCAATTGCTGGAGATGACCAAATTTCATCTCCAGTTTTAAATTTCCATTTAATTGTTCCTGGTTTTGCCGCAAAGGCAATTGTAGAAAATAATAACAAAAATACACAACACCATCCTTCGACTCTTTTTGTTTTTTGCAGCCACTTATTCATACTAGGTCCTCCTACTTAGTAGAGTCTTCGTATTTTTTACTAATTATGTTTTGAACTTTAATGAGAATTATTTTTTAGAATATTTCACCTCCTTTTTAATTTTTATCTAATGACCAATTTTTTAATTTTACTAATCTAAAAATCTCTAGGTATATATTAGAGGTTAGAATTAAAGTCAATAACTAAATTCTAAATAATTTGTAATTTATTATAGGTGAAAGTTAATTTTAAATTGGATATCTGAATATAGATATGTGTAAATAAATATTAAATTAGCTTTAAAGATTTTATACTTAATTAGTTCAACTTACAATAATATGACATCTGGATTGTTAAGTATTAAATAATCTTATAGGAAACTAAATTTTTTCTTGACAACTTTTAATATATCTTTTAATTATTACGGCTATAATGGGTAGTTATATGTTCTATTTTATTTTTATGTATGTTTTTATTATACTATAATATTTATTGTTTAAGATTAGTGTTGTTTTTTGTTAAATTTAATTAGTTTTTTAAGTAGTAAAATCTTTCCTTTCTGTTTTTTTAATGGAGTGTTTGAAATGGATTTAAAAAACAGGAAGTGAAAGATTTTTTTCTTTTGTGAAGAAAAAATAAAATTTTAAAGTAGGAGTTAAAGTTAATATCTTAATTATTAGGAATCTAGTCTTTTAAAAATCCTTAAATAAGGGTGTAAAGTTATGAGAGAACATATTGAAATATCTAGTACTATAAAGGAACAGTTACTTAAATTTGGGGCTCTCATAGATAAACGTCTTTTAGATGAAGCCACCCTAGAGAAATTGATTAGAAAATCTATAGCGGAATCCATATTTTTAGAGGATTTATTATTAGCTCTAGGTGTCCCTAAATATGAAATATTATCTTGTCTTTCAAATTATTATGATCTTCCTACAATAGAGTATGATGATTTATTAATGTTAAAAGAGGAGTACCTATCCAAATTAGATTTAGAAAAATGCAAAAAAAATTTATACTTTCCCATTTATATATCTCACAATAAAGCTACAGTTATTTGCTATGATCCAGAAAATCCGCAAATACTCATGGGACTTCAAGAAGATTTAGGTGTAGATACTATAATTAAAAAGATAGTTGCAGTACCCTCAGATGTAATCTTATTAGTAGAAAATAATCAGGATGTTATTCATAATTTCCCAGATTTTGCTAATAGGACTACGCTTGCAAAACTTCGTACTTATTTAGCAAATTGTAGAACCTCATTGTCTCAATTAAGAACTGCTATAGCGCAAGGTAGGACAGGGCTTGCCTTTATTCGTACAGGATTTTGTTTTATTGCTATAGCACTTTTAGCTTATAGGTTATTTGGTCTAAATTACTTTTTAATTGTACCAGAATTATTATTATTAGGAGTTGGTCTCTTTTCTATTTTCGATGGTTTTAAGTGGTATTTTCCTGCTAGGGCATTATGTAAAAATTTACCTAAATATAAATTTACTAAGCCCACCTTTGGTACAACGGTTTTAAAATTGGAAAGTCCTGGTGAAGTACCTGTATTAAAACGAGTTGGGCCTATTGAAGGAGCAAGAGAACTTTTAGATAAGTGGGAAGATTTAACCTCAGTAATTAGAAGAAGATTTTTCTCTATAGTTCGCACAGACTTAGCGGAAGAGCGTACCAAGCTTGCATATTCTAGAACAATAATGGCTGCAGCTCGCACAGGGCTAGCTTTTGCACGTACAGGTATAGCATTTATTGGTTTAGGTGTAGGTTTGATAAGGCATTTCCATCTAGGAAGATGGACTCCTTTTGATGCAGGGTTGATATTAGTAGGGACTATTATGAGTTTAGAGGGACTTTATTGGCATATCCCTGGTATCAAAGCATGTAAAGAGATCATGCAGTATATTAGAGAAATTGAACATATATCCTTTTGGAATAAAATTCTTTTTAGTTCCAGAACCTCTGATACACAAAACAATATATTAACTCCATTACCCTTAGATAGATCTTTAGTACCAGGTATTTTAGGTTCTACAGGACTTTCTTTACAGAGGATTATTAATGCTGAAGAGAGAAATATCAGGTCAAGACTTCGTACCATAATGGCAATTTCTAGAACAGGTATGGCCATTATTAGAACCGGAGCTAAGATATTTTCAATTGGTTTAGGGTTATTAGTATATTTTGGGATTAAGCAACATATGTGGACAGCCTTTGATGCTTCATTGGTTATTGTAGGATTAGCTGTTCTTGTTTTAGGTTTTTATCTGTTTATCCCCGCAGATAGAATTGTTGTAAGGGCTTCCCGTGAGTTTAAAGATTTTGAAATTCTTATGCCAGATTATGGAAAGCCAAAGTCATTATGGAAGAGACTTATTATTTACCATGAAGGGGTATAATCATGGCAAATGAAATAGCACTTGTTAATCATGAATTAGTAATAAAAGAAGAGGTAAAAAAGTTTGAGTCTCTTGTTAGAAGGGGGCTTTTAGGTGAAGAAGATCTTAATGCTGCGGCAGAGGCTGCTTTACATAGAGATAAGGACTTACAATATATACTTAGATATGAGTACAAAATCTCTAGCAGAAAATTATTAGAGGCTTTATCAAATTATTATAAATGTCCTTGGATAGAATATGATGAAAGAATGCTTATTCCTCCTGAATTGTTATATGGACTTGATAGTGAAAAGTTATGTGTAAGTCTTTGGTTCCCTGTAGCAAGACTTGGTTCTAGAGTAATCATCGCCGCTTGTAATCCCAAGGATGATTTTGTTAGAGAAGAAATAGAGAAATTTTTTAATACAAAGGAATATACAATTTGCGTTGCCTTGTCAGAAGATATTCAAGCCCTTATTCAAGATTTCTTATGTGGACCTCCAGATAATATTATGGGAAAAGAAAGGACAGGTCTTTCTTATTGGCGAAATACAATGGCCGAGTGGCGGACAAGATTAGCTGGTTATCGTACTAATTTTGCAAAGGTTAGAACATATTTTAGTTTACAGAGAAAGGGCTTAGGACTTATTGCGATTGCAAGACTTCTTATGGGTATGCATAAGTATCCTCAGTTAGTTCCTATTTATTGGTCCATGATTGTATTAGGACTTATTCTGGTGATAGCAGGTTTCTATAGTTATATAATGATAAAACATTCTCGTATGACTCCTCCAGATCATAGAAAGATGCTAGAAATTACTGCTGCAACTCTTATGTTTCTAAAAAATTATCAATATTTTCAAAAGAAAGAAATTGATACCCCTGTTTATACCTTTACTTTGGCACATTTATTTGAATCCTTAAAAAATCATTGTGTTTTTATAGCCTCTTCTTTAGATAATAAAATACGTTCAGCCCTTTCTCATGAAAGGACGGCTTTAGCTGCTAGACGTACAATAGCCGCATGTTTTAGAACTGTATATGCAAGAGGACGAACAGGGCTTTCTTTTATGCGTTCAGGAGTTGCATTTGTCAGTTTGGGGTTAGGATTAATGGTACATTTTGGTTTAGGAGTATTAAGTATATTAGATGTTTTTATAATATTGGTGGGGATTTGGATGCTTATTGATGGTATTAAAAACTATTTGCCTGTAAGAAAAGAGCAATCCGCACTAGCTAAGTAGTTTTTAGGCCTTTTTGTTTAAAAATATTACAGATATTCCACCATTATCTATGGTAATTCGGGCATCAAATTTGGGGATAAAAATATTTTTGAATTTTTTAGGACAAATTAAAGATATATTCCAATCTAATAATTCAGAGTCTATTTTGGTTTTTATCTTTTTATAGAAATTAATAGCATTTTCTTTTTTAAGTCTTTTACCATAAGGTGGGTTTGTGATAATAAAACCTTTTGATGCTATAGGGGGTGTTTTAAAAAAATCTTTTTGACTAAGGGTAATAAACTGTTTTACAGTTGCTTGTTGAGCATTTTTTATGGCACATTGTATAGCTTTTAAAGAAAGATCTGTTCCAAATATTTTAGGATTGGGATTTAGAGGCTTACCAATCTTTTTTATTGAGTTAAATAAGTTAATATCAAAGTTTTTCCAATCCATAAATGCAAATTTTCTATTTATCCCTGGTGCAATATTTAAAGCTATGAGAGCGGCTTCTATCAAAATTGTCCCAGAGCCACAAAAAGGGTCCCATAGAATTTCCTTAGGGTTCCAGTTTGATAAGTATATCATAGCTGCGGCAATTGTTTCTCTAAGGGGAGCTTTAACCTTTTGGGTATGGTATCCGCGTTCATGAAGATGTTTCCCTGAGCTATCAATACTAATGGTACATCTATTTTTAAAAACTCTTATATAAAGAGTCTGTGTTGAGTTATCTCTCTCGTGTGGTTTTATAAGTAGTAGTTTACGTCTTAGGCGTTTTTCTATAGCAGAAACAACTACATGTGCTAGTGCATCAGAGTGATATATCTTAGATTTCTTACATGTAGTTTTTATAATGATTTTATCTGTTTTATGTAAGTATATATCCCATGGATAGGCTATCACTTTGTCGTTAATAGTTTTTAATTTAGTGGTATAAAAAGATAAAAGTCTAACAAGTATTCTGTTTGCTGTTCTTAACCAGATATTTAGAAGATAAAGCTCTAATATAGTACCAGTAAGTTCTATCCCACCGCAGTCTGAAATTTTAGCATCTATTCCTAGGCGTTTTATCTCAGTTAATAGAACGGTTTCTAGATTGGGTAAGCATGAAACAAAAAATTTAAATTTTGATAGCATATTTGATGTCATAAAGTAATAATAAAATAAAACAAGACAAATTTAAGACTAAAAAATAAATATTGATTCCTAAAACGTAAAAAAATTAAAGAATGTTTGATGTTTCATTTTTAAACATATGTTTCAGCTAAAAAAATTTAATGATTTTAGTTAGTTATAAATAT
>Ga0256834_1003098_pt1 | contig 10105 bp, 8 predicted proteins | sample 4281140metaG_FD_190536 | JGI IMG/M metagenome (GOLD analysis project Ga0256834, IMG submission 190536) | Hydrothermal vent microbial communities from East Pacific Rise, Pacific Ocean - 4281-140 | ecosystem: Environmental > Aquatic > Marine > Hydrothermal vents | place: Pacific Ocean: East Pacific... | reverse complement strand
GAGGGCGTAGGCGCTTGCAACCCAACCCTCGGTGTACATGTTCCACTCGTAGCTCTTCGGGTCGGTGATGTAAACGGTGTGGACTGCCTTCTTCCTGTCCCACTGGAGAACGTTGGCCTTGAATCCTGCCTTGTCGACGAGGGTGCCGATGTACTGGCCCTCTGAGAGCCTGTCATCCTCAATCCTCGCGATGATGTTGATCTGTATCGGCTGGCCGTCGAAGAGCCACTTGCCGTCCTTCTTGACCAGGGTGTGGCCCTTGAGGTACGGGCTCTTGGCCGCCTGGGTGAGGGCGTTGTCGATGAGCTTGAGGGCGTAGTTCTCGTCACCCTGAGCGCTCATTCCGAGGGCCTGGGCAACGACCTTGGCGTTCTTGTACGGAACGACTGAACCGCTGGTCGGGGTACCGTACATCGGACCGCCGCTACCCTTGAGGATGTTCTGGACGATGAAGTTCCTGCTGATGAGCCAGTTCATGGCGTACCTGACTTCCCTGATGGCGAACGGGTTGAAGTAGACCTTGTCGCCAACGGTGATGAGGTACGGGTTGTTGTCGTCGTGAACCGGGTTGAAGACCATGCTCCAGAAGACACCAATGCTCTTGATGAGCTGGATCTTTCCACCGTAACCCTGGGTGAGGACACCGGTGAACTTGTAACCGGGCTCCTCATACCAGAACATGTCGTAGTTGCCCTTGGCAACTTCGAGGATTGCGGTGTTCTCGTTGGTGATACCGTAAACCTCTATCATGTCGAAGTTGGCGTTGAACGGGACGGTCTTCTTGGTGCCGTCTGGGAGTGTGACGGTCTTATCCATGAAGTTAACCCTCTTCCCGGTGAACTTGACGAGCTTGAGGTACATGCTGCTGGGCTTGTAGGTGTCGAGGTAGTACGGACCGTTGCTGATTATCGCGTTGTTGTGCTTGTCAATCCACTGGATCATGGCGGTGAAGCCGGCCTTCGCGGCGTCGGTAGTGAGTCCGGCCTGGGTCGGGTCAATGCCCCACTTGCTGAGCCACGGGTTAAGGGTGCTGAGGTATACCGGAAGCCCCTGGCCCTCAAGCTTCTGGGCCTCGGCCTTGAAGTAGGGCATCTGGTCGGGGGCTATCATATCGACCTGGTAACCGTTCTGGGGCTGGGTGCTCCATGAGAACGGCTTGCCGTTAACGCCGTGGGCAACCATCTCACTCATGGTATCGTAGAGCTGCCACGGTATCGCGGCGTACGGGACGTAGTTGCTTGCGGCGTACATGTCGTTGATCGGGAAGTCGTAGTCCTGGTAGAGGGTGATGGTGACGTAGTCGCTGGTGAGCTCGCTGACCTTAACACCCATGACGCTCCTGACGGTGTCGCCAGCCCAGCTGTCCCAGGTGCTGTCGTAGTACGGGTCGTTCTTGCTGTCCTGCGTGGTCCACTCGAAGTCCATCGCGATTCCGAACATTATGTCGGCGAGGGTCATCTTCTGACCGTCGTGCCAGTCACCGAGACCGCACTTGTAGGTGACGGCGCTCTTGGCGGTCTTGCCTGCGTAAGCGGCAACCCACTTCTTCTCGGTTGAGTTGTAGATGATGGCATCGTTCGGAACCTGAACGTTCCTGTCGACCTTAACAACCTGACACCTGTAGTTGTGCGGAACTCCGTCCGGACCGCTGATGAGTGCGGGATCGTTGAGGAACTGCCAGACTCTGAGGGTGTAAACGTCGGTGAGACCTCCGCCCGGAGCCGGGTTGAAGACACCCATGAAGAGGGCACCCGTCGAGGCCAGCTGCGCTATTTTGAGCTCATTGTTGGGTGTGGCTGCACTCGCTGGCTTGGCCACTACAAAAACACTAAACAACATCAAACCCATTATAAACAAACCAAGGGCCTTTCTATTCATACACCTTGCCTCCTTCTAATTTTCGGCATGTCTGCCATCTATGGGGTATAATGGCATGGGTTTATACATTGATCGACTATTTAAGGGTTACGTTCTTGTAAAAGTAACCGAACGAAAAAAGTAGTGCTAGCAGGCTGACACAGCATCCCGCAGCCATGCAACGGCCAATACATTATTGCGTCATATAACACAAATTAAAATCTCACCATAATCCATATCAACCGCAACTTCAAAAAACAACCCCATATGTGTTTGTAGAAACCCCAAAAAATCGTGGAAACCGATATCCATCTCCACATCGTCCCAAAAATCTTAAAACCCCATCCCCTCAACCCCGGGCGGGCACCTATGCACGATCTCGTTATAGTAGGAAACATAGTTAGCGAGAATGGAAAAATCCACGGCAGCATAGCGATCGACGACGGAAAAATAACCGGGATATCCATCGGGACTCTAAGGGGAGAGGAAACCATAAATCTGGGAAGGGGGCAGGCAGTTCTTCCCGGGTTAATAGACGTCCACACCCACCTTAGAGATTTCACCGAGAAATCGAAGGAAAGCGTAAGAACCGGAACGATGGCAGCGGTTCACGGGGGGATAACGACCGTCTTCGACATGCCCAATACCAAACCCCCGATCATCGACGCGGCCACGCTCCGCCGGAGGGAGAAGGCCTTCATGGGAAAGGCGTACTCCAACTACGCGCTGGGTTTTTTACTGGCAGGAAACTGCGTGGAAGCCAAAGGGGCTAACGCCGACTTTTACAAGATCTTTATGGGGGCCTCAACTGGGGGAATGTTCTCGGAGGACTTTGAAGGGGACTACTCCTGCGCGCCAGGCGTGGTGAGCGTCCACGCGGAGGATCAGGCAATCATAGCCGAAAGACCCGAAAGACCCCCGGAGGCGGAGGTACTCGCAATTAAACGGGCACTTAACGCCGCCGAAAAATTTGGAAAACCCCTCAACATCTGCCATGTGTCCACAGCCGCCGGTATGACTGAGATCCTGCGGGCGGAACTGCCCCAGGTGAGCTTTGAGGTCACCCCCCATCATCTCTTCCTGACCCGGGGAGACTACGAGAGGAACCCGCTCTTAAAGGTTTATCCCCCGCTGAGGACCGAAAGTGACAGGGCCTTTCTCTGGAAGAACTTTTCGAGGATTCCCCTGATAGCCAGCGACCATGCTCCCCATACACTTGAGGACAAGGAAGGCGGCGCGGCCGGGATTCCGGGCCTTGAGACCGAGGTGGCGCTCCTCTTGGATGCGACCAACAGAGGATTGCTGGGCATTGAGGATATAGTCGAGAAAATGCACACCAATCCAGTGAGAGCGTTCGGGATACGGGGCAAGGGAATTCATAAGGGAATGGACGCAGACCTGACGGTGGTCGATCTTAAGAGGGAGTGGCGGGTCAGGCCGGAGGAGTTCTACAGTGAATCCAAATGGAGCCCGTGGGAGGGCAAAAAATTGAAGGGGAAAGTGATAATGACAGTTATCCGGGGTAACGTTGTTATGGAGGAAGATGAAATCATAGGAAAGCCGCAGGGGGCTAGGATCGATGTTGGAGACAACCGTGCTTAGGGAGGTCTGGAAGGTTGCAAGGGACGTGAAGGCCTTCCGGTTCAAAAGGAAGGTGGGGTTTAATGCGGGACAGTTCATCATGCTGTGGCTTCCAGGCGTTGGAGAGAAGCCCTTCAGCCTGGCCGACGGGGATACCATCGTGGTCAAGCGCATCGGGCCTTTCACATCGCGGCTATTTAACCTGGAGCCGGGCAGCAGGGTGTGGTTCCGTGGACCCTATGGAAGAGGATTCAAGCCTCGTGGAAGAAAAGTGGCCCTGATAGCGGGAGGAATAGGAATTCCCCCACTATACGCGTTGGCCAAGCAGAACAGGGACAGATTCGAGGAGGTGACCCTCATATACGGCGCCCGTTCGGTGGACGAACTCGCCCTGATGGACGTCGCGGACTACGTCGATGAGGTAGTGGTGACCACGGACGACGGTTCGGCCGGACGAAGAGGGTTCCCAACTGACGTCCTCGCCGAGAGGAGGGACGAGTTCGATCAGGTCTACGCCTGCGGCCCGGAGCCCATGCTCAAGGCGGTGTTGAGGGTCATGGACTACCAAAACGTGCAGGTCTCAGCGGAAAGGTACATGAAGTGCGGAATCGGTGTCTGCGGCTCATGCAACCTCGGAAAGTGGCTGGTATGCAGGGACGGACCGGTTTTTGAGGGTCCCGCCCTAAAGGGTGTCCTTTAACCGACCACTTTTTAAATCCTTTCTCACCACCACGTCCGGTGAGTGTTGTGACCGTAAGAATGAGCTGGGAGGAGTTTGCGAGGAGAATGGGGGTGGAACCGCAGATAGTTGAGAACAGGGAGGCGAAGCTGCTCAAAGAGTTCATCATGGACATGAAGGCGCCATCCCACTGCGCGGGATGCCAGGGGCTGGACCTGGGCAACCCAAACCCCGTCCACCATCCAAGTTACGAGTTAACGCCGGCGTGCAACCACGACTGTATATTTTGCTATTCGAACGTTGCGGTAAAGCTCGGAAAGGCCCCGAAGCCCGGTTACTACGGCTGGGAGAACCCGAAGGCGATAACCGTCTCTCAGTACGGGGAGCCCCTCATAAGCCCGCGCATTGTCGAAGTGAACCGCATGCTCCGTAAACGCTTTCCCGAGGCGAGGCTCGACCTCCAGACCAACGGCTCACTTCTAACCGAGGCGCTGTGGGAGAAGCTCGACTTCGACCTGGTCATGATAAGCCTCGACGCATCGACGAGGGAGAAGCACCTCAGGATTACCAACGCGGACACCTTCGATGCCGTCGTGAACGCGCTGAGGATAGTCGGGAGAGACGACGTCCGCTCGGTCGTGAGGACGATATTTATGCCCGGGATAAACGACGATGAAGTACCGAGGATAGCCGAGCTTGCATCCTCCCTCGGAGTGGATGAGATGATGCTCCAGCCACTGACGGTTCACGAGCTCAACGTTGAGAGATTGAGGAAGGCGGGCCTTGACTTTGAGAGGACCCAAAGCGTCAGAGAACTGATAAAAACGGCTATGGCGGCGAAGGAGTATATAGACGTCAGGATAAGCGGCTGCCAGCTGGTGGTGTATAGAACGATGGATCCACTGACGCTCTTCAGTGCGAGACGCGTTGTAAGGGAGGTTGCCCCCGCGGTAAAGAGGGAGAGAAGGGGACCCACACCGTAACAGGGATAAAAGCCTTAAACACCCCACCCCAGATATTTTGGGGAAGGCGATGCTAGGGAGGCTCCTCTCGATCATTCTGTTAACGGTCTTCCTGCTGATGAACCTCGCAATGCTCGTCATAAAACCGTTCGTGGGCGCTGGAACAAGGCTGTGGAAGCGGATTTTCGGCGTGAATATCCCGAAGGACGATAAGAGGGGCTACGGTTGGCTCCACACATTAGCCTGGATCGCGGTGGGAGTATGGGCCGTCTGGAAGCTCAAGAGCGCCGGTGTGCTGGCGGAATTCTTCGGCTTTCTCTCATTCAGAAGCGGCGCCAACGTCACGCGCACCCTGGTTTACGGCCTTCATGATCGAGACACTTTAAGGAAGTACAGCGGTGAAGGCCTTCTCTCCATAATCGGGAACGTGATGAAGTTCTCCCTTCTGATGGAGACTGTGTTCGTGGCCTCCATCGCCCTCGCCTACAAGACGCTCTCCATCACGGAGGGTCCAAGAATAAGCGCCGGAGGATTCATCCTCTTCCTCTGGACGGCGGGCCTGCTCTTCGGACTGGTCTTCGGATGGCTCACGGCAAGGAACCACAGGGGGGTGCTCCTCCAGAACACAGTGCCGGTGGTGCTCTTCTTCTCGATACGAACTGGAAAAAGTAGAACCGATAAAATCAGGGAGAAGGTAAAATCCGGCCACCAGAGTCTTTCATCGCGTTTAAAACGTTTTAAATGAGGCGAAGGGGGAGAGGTCAAAGCTCCAGTGGGAGTCTCACGTAGTCGAGAATGCTCCCGCTGCTCCCCTTTATCTCGACATGTTCAACCAGATCCTTGAATTCACCGCCGGCTAAACCATCCGCTATTATCGCACTTCCCTGTGCGGCCTCCTTCGCCATGCCCCCAAGACCCCTCTGCCTGACAGTGGAAAGACCAAAACGCTCCTCGAAGAGGTCTTTCACGTCGTTCCTCAGGGCATCTATGCGCATCAGTCTGCCGGATAGTATTATCTCCTCAGCGTTGCCAAGGACCGCCAGTTCACTCGCAACCGCCTTAACGAAGCCGTCTTTCATTGCCTCCCATGCCGCGGCAAACGGCCCCTCATCCAGCCTTTGGATGAACTCCTCCGGTGGGAGTATCCCGTTGGCGGCTATTACACTCGCCCCGCCCCAGAAAAGATGCCACTTTTTGACACTACCCATGAGGTACGCCACCTCTCCATCGAGGGCTCCGCTGTTCACGTAGGCCGGACCGGGAAAGATGGTACCGCCAATACCGTCGATGATCTTTCCACCCCCAACGGCACCTGCGTAGTTGTAGCCGAAACCAACCTCCAAGAGGACAAAGGAGACGTCATCGTAGTCAACCCCAAGCCTCCCAGCCTGGTCGTGTATGCCGAGAACCGTTATCGCCATCTTATCGGCCGTGCCCATGTCGACCCGGTTGTACTTCCTCCACTCCGGCACGGTCGGGAGATGGATAACACCTGGAATGAACCAGACGTTCATCCCCTTCTCAGCCATCTCGTTTACCATTTCCTGAAGGCCGATTAGAACCGGGATCTCCTTGAGTTCGTCCTTCCGAACGAGGGTCATCTCAAAGCGATCCCTCTCGGTCAGGTCGGTTATACGCTTAAGCGGGAGGCCGTAGCCTGATGGGCCTATTATGAGGTCCGCCTCAAACCCTTCTATCGCCTCCACTATTCTTCCAGGATCTTCAGCAACCACCTCACTTGGAAAGCTTAGATCAAGCCGTATCCTACCGTTCTCAAGTCCGATGATGTCAAAGCTCTTGGTACCTGGATCAACCCCCACGACCCTCATGCAATCACCGGCCTATCTCCGCCGGGACATTTTTGAAATTTGCGATTTGGGTTACCCTTTTAAGAGAAGCCCCTCAACCGGCCCCCATGCTGAGGTGCTCACTCTGCGTTCACGACGAAAGAACCGCAAAGATAGACATCATCAATGGAAAGCCGCTCTGCAGGGAATGTCAGATTTACCTGAGGCACCATCCAAACAGAGCGGACGTGCGGAAGGAGCTCGAAGAGATCATGGCAGGGGTCGATAAAGCCCTGGTGGCATACTCGGGGGGAAAGGACAGCGTTGTTGCCTTGTACCTTGCGAAAGAAGTGTACGGGATTCGAAAGCTGGAGGCGGTGATGATAGACCACGGTCTGATGGCTGGAGAGGCCATAGAGAACGCCCGAAGAATAGCCAGACACCTAAATGTCCCGTTCACGCTTCTGAAGTACGATTACTCCGACATTTTCCGTGAGGCCCTCCTAAAAGGCCAGAGTCCCTGTCGGGCCTGCTCCAAAAGGACCATGGAGAAGCTCAGGAAGTACGCAGCTGGAAAAGGGTACCGCTACGTAATCACAGGACACGAACTTCCCTTCGGCCATCATCCGTACAGGGAGATGAGGGAGGGGGTGGTTCAGATAAGGCTTCTCTCGATGATGACGGAGGAAGAGCGCTTTGGGATACTCGAAAAGCTGCCCTTTGAATTCCCAGAGTTGCCAGGCTACACGACAAACTGTCTTGTCCTCGGGCCCGCGCTGGAGCGCTACTGGGAGAAGCACGGGCACAGCTTTGAACAGCGAAGGATAGCGGCCCTCGTCAGGTACGGCCTCATGAGCAGGGAGAAAGCAGAGGAGGAGCTGAGGAGACCCTCCGTCCGCGAGGAACAGAGGAGGCTCGTATTCGAGAGGCTGGGATTGGAGGAACCGTTTAAAAGGGGGCGGTTCACGGGGAGGTAGTCCCCCCAAGCCTATCCTTCAGAGCCTCCAACGCCAGCCGAAGCACCTCCTCCGGCGCTACTTTGAATCCACCGCCACGGGCGAGGACTTCGCTGCCGCCACCTCCCCCACCCACCGTTGAGAGGACGTCCTTCAACAGTTCTCTCATAGAAACCCTCCCGGCCTCCCGGTTCCTGGCGAAGATGGCGTAGTTATCACCGACTACTAAAGCAACGGTGTTCGGATTTCTGTCCACGAGGTAAACTGTAAAAGCCTGGGCGTCCTTCAGTGGAGCCTCCTCGATGTACGAGACCACTCTAACACCTTTGATTTCCTCAGCCGTTTCCAGCAACGCCCTTGCCTTCCAGTCCCAGAGAGACCGCCTGAGGGAGTCCTTTTGAGCCTTCAGGGTTTCCAGCTCAGCTTTAAGCTCTCCCACGCGCTCGGTGAGAGGCCTGTTCTTGTTCGGCATCCTATCGAGACTCCGCCAGTAGTCACCGAGGAGTTCGTCCAGGTATTCCAAAGCCCTGTTTCCGCAGACGAACTCGATGCGCCAGAGCTTTCTGCTCTTCCGGTAGAAGTTGACGACCTTTATGACGCCAACTTCCCTCGTGCTCCTCACGTGCGTTCCGCCGCAGGGGATGACGTCAACCCCCGGAATGGAGACTATCCTTATCGGGGGCTTGACTTTATCGGAGAGCTCCTTCCTGAGTTTTTTCCGAAGTTCGGCGGGAAGCTCCCCGTAAACTTCCACCTCAACCGGAAGATCACGCCACACGACCTCGTTGGCCCGCCTCTCAACCTCGAGTACGGTATCCCAAGTGAGCTCGCCCGGGTAGTCTATCTCTATCTTGTTGTAAGTCTCGAATATCTGGAAGCCGGTCGTGTTGGCGTCTAGCAGGTCCTTTATGACGGCCGAGAGGATGTGCTGACCGGTGTGAGCCTTCATGTTCTCATAACGCCGTTTCCAGTCGAGGAACAGCCTAACACTCTCCCCAGGCTCCGGGACCCTGCCCTCAAGCCTTCCCCCGTGCCATATCTCTTCCTTTCCCTCGACCTTTTCCACGGTTATTCTGAAGCCTTCGCCGGCTATTATTCCCCTGTCAGATGGCTGACCGCCACCCTCAGGATAGAAAATCGTCCCCTCCAGGAGAATCCTGGCCTTTCCATCCTCCACCTCAACCTTCCTGATCACCGACTCCGCATCCCTGAGATACGCGTCGGCATAGAACAGTTTCTCCGTCATGAAACCACCGGGGAGAAAAGGGAGCTGAATAATAAAAGGGTTCCGTCAGGAGCCCTCGGCCTGGGCCCTGGCTTCGATGAGGGCCTTGACCCTCTTCAGCCTAAAGAAGTTCTCGCGCTCTATCTCGTCCAGCCTCTGTTTTATGAACTTGACGGTGGCTTCCATGCGCGGGATTATGATGTACTCAAGGGCATTGACACGCCTCTTGGTGACCTCTATCTCCTTCGCGAGCCTTTTGAGGGTCTCCTCCACCTCTGCAAGGCGAACCACAAGGTCGAGAACCTCCTCAAACTTCTCCGATGCAGCGTCAACCCGCGGCGATGTTGACACAAAGGGGTATCCACGTTCTGGGGCGCTCCTTCTGAAGGACTCGGACTCTATGAGGGGAACCGGGACCCCCATGACGTTCCGCCTTTTTATCTCGACCTCACGATTGGGTTTGACCGAGAGGCTTATCTCACGGAGACGCAGCGTGCCAACGTCTATCTCCGCCATTTGAAGCACACCGTACGCCTCGGCCATCTTCTGACCGAGTTCATGCCGCAGACTCAGCGCCTCATCGTAGATGGTGAAGAACTCCATGATAAGGGCGTCCTGCTTGTCCTTGAGGAGCTTGTGGCCTTTCTTTGCCAAGGCTATACGCCGTTTGAGGTTGAGGAGCTCCATTCGCGTCGGCTTCACGTTGAGCAGTTCTGCCATCTCGACCACCTAAAAAGTTGGTAGGGGCTCACTCGCCCCTCTTCCGGTACTTGGGGTGGTACTTGAGGATGTACTCCTTCCTGACACGCTTGAGCTCGCTCTCCGGAAGCTCGGCAAGGAGCTCCCATCCGAGGTCGAGGGTCTCGTGAATGCTCCTGTCCTCGTCGTAGCGCTGGGCGATGAACTCCTTCTCGAACCTGTCCGCAAACTTGAGGTACTTCCTGTCGGTCTCGCTGAGTGCCTCCTCACCGACGACGGCGACGAGGTCCCTGAGAGAGCGCCCCTCTGCGTAGGCCGCGTAGAGCTGCTGGCTGAGCTGTGGGTGGTCCTCCCTGGTC
>Ga0256834_1003097_pt1 | contig 10105 bp, 6 predicted proteins | sample 4281140metaG_FD_190536 | JGI IMG/M metagenome (GOLD analysis project Ga0256834, IMG submission 190536) | Hydrothermal vent microbial communities from East Pacific Rise, Pacific Ocean - 4281-140 | ecosystem: Environmental > Aquatic > Marine > Hydrothermal vents | place: Pacific Ocean: East Pacific... | reverse complement strand
CGAGTGACAAAGAGAATCTTCAGCATCTTATTGATAATCTCAAAGCAAAAGGGGTTGACTCCTCACCGGCACACTATACTGCCGCCATTGCTATTGTGAGTGCTGCAGCAGAAGAGACGGTACACGGTTGGATGTACGGCAGAGCGGTAACTACACCTCAGGGTGAGGGGGGCTTTGGGTATGATCCGATGTTTATTCCCTTGGGATTTGAGCAGACTTTAGGTGAGTTGAGCAGTGAGGTGAAAGAGAGACTCTCGCACCGCTCTAAAGCGTTAGCGTTGGCAAAGATTATGTTGCAGCGATAAGTACATTTATTTGAACTTCTTGGATGGCTAGTAATTAAGATAATTTCTTTTAAATAATATAAATATTTATTATAACTTAATTGTATTTTGAAATAGAAAAGGTTTGAATTTAGGTTTACAGAAAATTTATGATATTGCCTTTAGCAGTCATATAGCCAATATATAGTAAAATTTTAATAGCATAGTAGGAGATTCTTTGGTGGATAAATGTATAGCAGTTGATATTTTCAGTGGAGCAGGAGGGATGAGTATTGGTGCTGTAATGGCTGGCATCACCCCTGTTTTAGCTGTAGAATTTGATGAATATGCCGCAGCTACGTATAAAGAAAATCATCCCGATACTAATGTTCTTGCCAAAGACATTAAAGCGGTAGAACCACTTAAACATGTTGAGAAACATCCTTTTTTGCTTCTTGGTGGACCTCCATGTCAAGGTTTTTCTGTTGCCAATACTAAAACCAGAAATCTAGACAATCCAAATAATTGGATGTTTAGAGAATATTGCAGATTTGTTGAAGAGTTAGAGCCTGAATGGTTTGTTTTTGAAAATGTCGTTGGCTTTAAATCTTTTGACAAAGGACATTTTGCTATAGAAGTGGAGAAAGAATTGAAGTCACTGGGCTATGAAACAAGTTCTTCTGTACTCAATGCCGCTGACTTTGGAGTTCCCCAATATAGAAACAGATTTTTTATTATTGGTCACCGTAAAGAAAAAGGTGGTATCAAATTTGACTTTGATTCTCTGAAAAAGAAACCAAAAGTTACTGTAGGTGAAGCACTTAAAGATTTGCCCTCACTACAAAACGGAGAGAAGATAGAAGAAGCTGTTTATAAAAAGATTAAACAAATACCACCTTATGTAACATTCATAAGAAGAAAATCAAAAAAAGCCTTGCAAAATTATGTAACCCGTAGCCGCCCACATATAGTCGAGAGATATGAAGTGATCAAACAGGGAGAAAACTGGGAAGTTGCAAAAAAAAGAGGTCTTCTGAAAACCTATTCTAGTACTAAGCATACACATAGCGGTATCTACAAGCGTCTAAAAGAAGATGAACCTGCCGTTACCATTGCAAACTATAGAAAGAGTATGCTCATTCACCCACATGAACATAGAGGGCTTTCTCTAAGAGAAGCAGCAAGACTACAAAGTTTTCCAGATGATTTTATTTTCAAAGGACCTTTGAGCTTTCAACAGCAACAAGTTGGAAATGCTGTTCCTCCTCTGCTATCTAAAGTAATTTTTGAACAGATAGTAAACTATACTACTCACTAATCAAGCGTCCTACCTGTGCATAAATTTTCGAAATTAGAGCATCTTTATTTTGTCCGTAATGTAGTTCTCTGTGGCAGTTAGGGCATATTGCTATGGTATTTGTTATACTATCTGACCCATCATCTGCCAATCTTCGTAAATGGTGCACTTCCAAAAAAGGCACTCCATCATCTTTAACAAAAGGAGCTTCTTTATTGCAACATTCACATATTCCTTTGGTATTCATCAAAACCCAAGCAACAATTTGAGGATCTCTGTCATATTTTGTTATAGTAATATTGTACCGCTTTGGCTCTAAAACAGTTTTAGGCTTAACCTGTAATTTTTTATTTACCAACTTATCAACTTCAGTCTGAAAAGAAACTGATTCTGCTAAAGTTTGGTTTTCTATTTCTTTTATGATCTCTTCAATTTCTGATGCAACCCTGGTACCAACATTTTTTGCAGGTCTCAATCCTTTCAGCCAATCTCTTCCCATTAAAGAATATACATAAGAAATATTCTGCATTCTATACTCATACGACTTTATGGTTCTGCCAAATCTGTGTGATAAATCTTCATAATATTGTTTTTTTATGAAGTTTTCTCCATTAAGACTTTTTGTTCTCATTTCTATATATGCAATTATAGCTGCTTTCAACTCTTCTTTTGACCAGTTATTGTACATAAATTTCGAATCCTATTTCTTCAAGATTATGCAATGCATTGATAATAATCAATGCCTGTTTTTCCGAAGGTATTTTATTGGGTATTGTACAAGCCAAATCTATTAAGTTTATTTCCAAAGATGAAAGCATCTCATTTTTTATTCCAAACTGTTTGACCTCACACCATTTCTTTTTCTCTGCTATCTCAAAAACCAGTTTCTGTGCTTCTATTCCATTATCAATTCGCTGAATTTTCTTTGCTTGCTTTTTTTCGGTATACATATCCTTCTTTTCAAGCAGTTCATCAAAGAACTCTTGAGGAAGATCGATCTGAAGCTTTTGAACAGCAAGCCAGCATCCTTCTTTTTTTGCCCATTGACCCACATTTGTAATACCGGCAGGAGGGTTGGTCAATTCCTTATATACTTTTTCTGTAATAATATCCAGTGCCTTTTGTGTAGCAGGAGAAACATTTTGGTGATTCCATACATATAGAAAATCAAAATACCTTTTTTCTTCTTCTATAATATGTGCCATGTATGATATTGAGTAGGCAACAGCCTGAGCCCGGTAATCCCTAATAAACCAGGATGAATTGGAGATAGTGGACTCCGTTATTTTAAAAATAATAGCTTTGGCAATAGCACTTTTATAATATAGTTCATTATACTCTTTTTCATGCTTCTCCCATCTTTTTCCGATCTCTCTAGCATATTCTATAAAGCTGTATTGGGCTCCTTTGGCTACAGTATGCGGTATACACTCCCATACATTTTCAAACTTGGATAAATCTGTTTTGGTAATAAGTTGGTGCTTGGGATATTCAAGCTGAAGCTTCTTTCTCTCTGCTTTTGTTTTGTGTGCTAGCATATCCTGGTACTGCCCTCTTGCACGCTCATAAAACCATTTACTCTGTTTTCCCATTTCATCTGCTGGAGCATATACTCTTCTTGAAAAGTCTTCTATACGAATATGGAACGGATGATTTGAAAAAAAGTCTGCGGCATTGACTTTGTTTTGCGTATTGGCATATTCTGAAATTTTTGGCACCAACTCGTTTATCTGCTCCGGTGCCACTATAGTCAGCTTAACCTGTACAAAAATTTTACTGAGATCAGCTTTGTCTTTTCTCATTGCACTGTAAATAGAAGCTGTTGTTTGACCTCCATTGACTATCTGAAGATTCTTCAGTGATTTTATTTTCAATCCGTGTATTGTTGCTTCCAGTTTAATATCTTCTGCCGTAGTTGTCAGTCCATTATTATATGCAAAAAACTTTTCCGGTTGATTGATAATAGTGTTTCGAAGTCCCTTGTTGACTTTTCCTCTTGCCTGCAAAAAAGTCCTGACATTTTGTTCCAGAAGTCTTGCTCCATATTTCTGATAAAGTATTGCCAGCAAAGTCCCAGGGATGACAAGGAGGTAAGACTTGTAATCCTGAGTATCAAGATGTGCAGGAAGACAGTATAAAGATTCTTTTGAAAGCTCATCAAAATTGATGAAAATATCTTCTTTCTGCTGATTGGATGCATCCATTCTGAATAATCTGGATATATCCCAGATATTATAGGAAAAACCAATTGTTTCATTTTGTTTTGGAGGTATAGCTTCTGCACGATCACTCAGTATCTTGTTGCTTAGAAGATAATATTTGACAGTAGATATATTGGCTTTGTTTTTATGTATCTGATATGCAAGATCATATACCGGTGTTGACTCTTCCAGTTTGGAATAATAAGTCTTGGAAAAAGACCTTTGGAAAAAGTTTTCTATTCTTTTAAATGCCTGATTTACTTCTGTTTGGGTCAAGCTCTTATTCTCTATATCGGCAGAAAAAACCGATACAAACAAATTAAGTACTCCATCATCTTCATTATAACTGTATCCGTCTACCTTAATACCGGTTTCACCCCAGTGGCAGAGTTCAAGTTCATTGTCAATTTCTCCAGACTCAAGAAGCTCTTTCGCATACAGTTCTATAAATGATGATTCATAAAAATTTTCTCCAGCTTGTGCCGCAGTAAATACTTCCTGTAGAAAACTCTTTCTAAAACTTTCCAGCTGATCATTCATCTTTTAGCCTGCTATTAAAATTATCTACAGTGATTTCAAACGGCTTGCATTCTTGGAGTTCTATTTTATATTGGATAGAAACCACTCCATTAGGTATACTATCCCCAAGTAATCTAGGGAACCCATCCTTAATTTCAAATATAGATTCTTTTGAGATCAAATAATGCCTCTCATCATATTCAGGAAGATCCATATATCCAGCTTCTGCCAGTAAATTTTCAAATATATCAACTTCATTTGCATTTGGTAGCAATTGTTTAATCTCATAAATAATTTTATTGAGGCTGATTGTATTTTCTGAACTTTTAGGTGCAACATTAAATGTAACGACATACAAGAAACAATTTTCCGTATTGCAACTAAGCTGATCTATTGAACTTATCTGTATATACGAAGCAGAAGTTCCCTGTTTGGATTTCACCTCCACCGCTATATTTCCTATGCCAAAATCTTGCTGTTCCCCAAAAGGCCCCTTCCAAAAAGAAAGTGCTTCATTTGCAGAAAATACGTTTAGCAAATGATTTTTTAAAAAATACAACTCCCCTATTAAACCTTGCTGTTCCTGTTCAGTCAAAAGTTTTTTTCCAAATTTTCTAAATAGTTTTTGCCATCTTTGAAGTCTGTTGTGAATAATTGTCAGCATGGTTTTCTGTGTTGTTGCTTCGTTTGTTGCCTGAAGCAAATCATGGCACAGTATGTAAAAGATATCCCAATCGCTTGGTTCATTCAGCATCAAAGTGAGGCGATATCCTTTTGATATTTGAAACTGCTGGATATCAATACCGGACAAAGCAATTTTTTTGGTCGGCCAGTCTTCAATATGCTCATGCTCTATAACAAAAAGATACTCACCATTTTTTCCCAAAGCCCAAAAAAAATCAAACGGATTTGTCGGATCAACACGTACTGAATCAATTCCCTGCTTGTTATGAGGGATAGCCAACCAGGGATTATTCTTCATCATCTTCAAACTCCTGATAATAGTTTTGTACAAAAGTGGTATTCACGGCATATTCAACAGGTTCAATATATATATTATCTCTTTTTGGGAAACTTATACCATATGCAGGGAGATGATTCTCAACAAGTGTTGCCTCATCTTTAATATCTTTGTATGCATTCACTATATGCAGCATCAAAAGTGGTCTTCTTCTTGCTCTTCTAAGATATCGTCCGGGGATACTGCTTATTTTTAGCTCTTTCTCCAAAATTTCTTTGGCTTTTTCACTGTTTCCATTTTCATTTTCTTTGTCAGCTTTGCCTTGTCGTTCTCGTTCCCATCTTTCCAAAGCCTCTGCTATTTCATCTTCCGACATTCCTGCACGCTCAGCATCGTTTGTTCCTGACGCAACTCTTCTTCTGGTACTTATTTCTATGTAGTTGTCTTTTTCATACTGTCCCTTGGGACTACATGTTCTTTTTTGTATTCCTATATCAAGCTCTCCATTGGCTAGAGGGTACCGCTCTTTTGAAGTTTTTGAACTAATAAAAACAATATCCCATTCAGGGAAATACTCTGAAGCTCTTTCCAAATAACTCAAAATAGGTTTGGTTTGTGTCATTTGTGCCCGTGGATGATTATCAAATCTTTTAACAAACTCTTCAACAATATTTGCAGGAACATGTTTCCACACATAATTATTATTGCTTGATTCACTGTATTCAGCTTTTTTCGTCTTTTGAAGATTTTCAGAAATTTCATTAAACAAGCTCAAATTATTTTTTCTATGCTCAGGTTTTAGATCTACAACATATGTTTCAACCAATCGACCGCTTAAGTCAGTCCTGTGAAGCAGTGTTTCAGAAGCTCTCATTTTATTTCTTGCTGTAATCAGCAGTGATCCCGGGTGTGTCCTCACTTTTAGCCCAAACTCTTTGGGTGTCAAGTTCGCAGCAAACATCTCCTTGAGCTCTTCTCTAAGCTCTTCTACCGCATTGGAAATATGTGCAAAGTAACTTTCTGTCATTGGCGTCAGATATATTCTGCAAAGATCTGCAAACCCATCCCGGTATCCAAACCAGCGTCCCATTTGCATCAGGGTATCATACATAGAGGTACTGCGGTAAAAATAGCTTGTAGCCAATCCTTCCAGAGTCAATCCTCTCGAAAGCTTGTCTCCTCCTACAGCAATAACATTCAAGCCGTTTTTATAGGCTTTGTAATCCAAACTGTCTGGCGAATCACCATTAATCAGCATAACTTGCATTGAGGCAACTGCCTCCAAAAGTTTTTCTTGAATATCACTCCATTCAGAATATATAGTGCTGAAATCATCTTTCCATATAGAATATAAGTCTTTCATATAGGGATTATTCAAAGCTTCATCCTTCTGAAGCTTATAATAATATCTTACTCCTTTTTCTATATCCTGCCTAAACTGAACAATAAGATCAAAAACCTCTTTTTGCACATCTTTATATCGTGAGAGATGTACCAGCATAGAATGATGCTTGTTCGTCTGTCCTCTTAATATTCTTATAGCTTTTGAAATAGTATGCGAATAAACAGCTTTTTTAAGACTTTCTGGCAGGCAGGAAACCGTCTGGTCTTTCTTGTGTTTGAGCGGTATGATATCTTCAATATCATCTATTTCTCTAATGATATTTAAAGCTTCTGATTCATTTCCAAATAATTTTTCTGAACCAACATAGTTGCTTGGAGGATCCAGGCTGATGATAAAATCTTTAGGAAAGAGATTGTCTTTGTACATATCATCCTCGCTAGAAGGATCAATAAAAATATTGGCAAATGGTGTTGCCGTATATGCCAAATAGCATTTCCGGTGAAACAGGTTTAAAATTTCTCTAATTCGTTTATTAATTGTTGTAGGATCCTTTTCAGGATCATTTGTATTTACAGAAGCATGATCTGCTTCATCATCTATTAGAAGAAGCGGTAGATTAGAGATTGATCCATCTATATTAGAATTATTTTTCTTGAGCCAGTCTCTTAGTTTTTCAAGAACTCTTGCATTTTTTTTGACAACCAAGACTGTGGCATCGTCATATTTTTTTACAACAAAATTACTTCTATCATCAAAATCTTTATGCTTGGCTGTAAATGAATAAGGTATTTTGTCATGGTTAAGATTACCTACTCCTATTAATGACTCAGCAAAGTCTACAGAATTTTTCTTGCTGCTGTCCTGCCCGATATATCCTTCATCAACACGTTCTTGCGTCTGTGATCTTAGGGTCTCTTGCATCCCTGCAAGAATAATAATAAGCTCATACCCAACATCTGATGCCTTATTTACAACTCCAATAAAATTTGCTGTTTTGCCTGACTGCACATGCCCTACAACCATACCTCTTCTATCCCAAGAACCTTCTTTATCGGGATCTTCCAGTCTCGCAACAATTTTATCTGTAACATTATCAATTGATGATACAACAGGAGGTGCAAATCCATTTTGAAGTAATAGTTTTTTATATCGGCTCCAAAAGTAAGGCTCAAAATTCTCCGAAGATTTTTTATTGTGAAGCCATGGTTCAAAATCTTCATCATCAACAATAAGTGTTCCTTCTTCCATGGTTAGACCAAACTGATGTTCTACTTCTTTTGCAATATGCTCTATCTGATCTGCAGTCAGTGTAACAGGATCAAGGGGATTGGATGATTCAAAAGCTATCAACTGTCTAATTGTTTCTGGAGTTTTATTTTCAGGTTGCTGAGAAAGTTTGTAAATCACATCATTGGTTATTTTTTCACTTATTTCCATTTATACTGCCTTTTGTTTTTATAAAAGAATCGCAAAAATCTGTAAATTTGCTAAATGGTTCTGTTTGTCTAAATTTTTCAGCCACTGTAGCCATATCATTACCCATATTTACCATTATGTCCCAATACTGTTCTGCATAATCTTTTAGTTTCTCATTTGTGACACAATCTTGTTTTACATTGTCAGGTTCTGTAGCAAGATCTGCGAAAATAGAATCAAGTGGCAGAGTATTTTCTACAATTGACAAAACTTCTTTTACTTTTCTTTCAGTTTCTGTATCCAAAGAATTTAATAGAGCACTGATTAGGGGATTCTCATAGTTGATTTTATAACTTTTTTCATTATGCTGATGCTGTTCTGTCCAAATAGGAACATAGCCTTTTTTGGAGATACGAGCACCTCTGTTCTTATATACCCTTGTCGAAGAAGAGGTGATTTTTTCAATAGTTCTTTTTAGTTCTGCTCTAATCGCTTCAGGGGGAGTAGCTCTCGACTTTTTAACATCAATAGACCATAAAAAATCTTCAGAGTTTTGCAAGTCTATTTTTACTCTGGCAAGCTTTGTAGCTTCGGTTTGTTTTGCAAGCCTGAACCATGTACCGTGAATCATTAGCCTACTGTTTCGGTACACATAAAAACCTTGGGATTTCATGTACCCATTTCTGCCTTCAAGCTTTTTATATTGTTCTGCTGTAGTTTTGCTTTGATGAGGCAAAAGATACGCTTGTACTTTAATTTTTCCTATAGTCTCTTCAGGAAAATGTTTCCCCGCTCCTTTGAAAGGATCAAATGGTATTACAGGATCTCCATTTATAAAAATAGATAATGTTTTTAATCCTGCTTCACCAGAAAGATACCGATGAAAAACCAGCCCCAGGTGTTCTCTTGCTACATCAATTTTTTCCCAAAAGATATCTTCCGGATTTCGTTTGCTTCCTGTATCAATAAGTCGGTCAAGTTTCTCCCATAACACAAGTGTACCACTTTTTCTAAGTGCCTCTAGTTTTGGTATTTTCCTAATTTGATCGGCGGTATATACAGCAACTTCCCATTTTTTAGTATTGGAAACATGATCCAAGTCCCAACATCTCGCATTTATCACATTATCCTGTTTTGATACAACTGTCAATTTACTTGACTGCGAGAAAGATGCTGTTTTGAGTCCCAAGCCAAATCGCCCAAGATCTTTATATTCTCTTTCTAAAAGAGGGTCAAGCGAACCCAAGCTCATTGCATTGCGAAGCTCTTCCTTATTCATGCCTATCCCATTGTCAACAATTGCTATATAGCTGTCTTGCATTTGAAATGAAATATAAATATGTATTTCTGAAGCTTGAGCAGTAACACTATTATCAATAATATCTGCTAATGCTGTTTCTAAAGAGTAGCCAATATCACGTAACGCATGAATCAGATTTTTTGGACTTGGTAAGGTTAACTCATAATTTATTTGAGACATTAGCAAATTCTTTAAATACAGTTTAATTATTATAATGGATATTAACTGTTATATATCTTTAATATTTTATATCAAGATAATAAATATTTTATAGTTTTTTAATGTATTCTTTATAGCATAAGCATTTATTATTTGATTTTTCAAATAGCCTAGCCTAAAATTATATAATACACTCTTTGTGGTGTCTACATTATCATTATTCAAATTTAAGTTGTCTAGATATGATCCAATATGTTTGGAGAAGTTAGAGTAGTGAATAGTTTAAATACTCTTAAGTTATAAGTTATGCTGTATTGAGTTTTAGTATGGATTATTTAAAATGTATGGTTGAAAGAGAGGCTATACCATCACCGCCTCTTTAGTCCCCGCTTCAATCTGACCGATAACATAGCCGTCACTTTGCGCTAAGACGGCATCGACGTTTTCGGGGGTAACAACTAAGACCATACCGACTCCCATATTAAAAGCACGAAACATCTCGGCACGCTCAACATGCTCACCGATGAGCTCAAAAATAGGCAGAACACGAATCTGCTCTTCATAGATGACAGCGCGCATATTCTCAGGTAAAACGCGCGGCAGATTTTCGACAATACCGCCGCCGGTAATATGGGCGAGTGCTT
>Ga0256834_1003096_pt1 | contig 10108 bp, 9 predicted proteins | sample 4281140metaG_FD_190536 | JGI IMG/M metagenome (GOLD analysis project Ga0256834, IMG submission 190536) | Hydrothermal vent microbial communities from East Pacific Rise, Pacific Ocean - 4281-140 | ecosystem: Environmental > Aquatic > Marine > Hydrothermal vents | place: Pacific Ocean: East Pacific... | reverse complement strand
CACTACTCCCACAACATTTGCTGCTACTGCCAATTCTGTTTTGTTCTGTGGTGCAGAAGTCGATTTTATTGATATAGATCCTGATACATATTTGATGGATTTGGGCAAGTTAGAAGATAAATTGTCTTCTGTAGCTACTAATACCTATGTAGGAGTTATTCCAGTAGATTTAGCTGGGTTGTCTGTAGATACAGAAAAACTCAGAAAAATTGCTAAGAAGTACAGTTTATGGATAATTGAAGATGCTTGCCATGCACCTGGAGGTTATTTTATAGATTCTGAGGGACGAAAAGTTTTATGTGGTAGCAATTATTATGCTGATTTGTCTTGCTTTTCATTTCATCCTGTAAAACATATTACTACAGGCGAGGGAGGAATGGTAACCACCAATGATGAAAGGATCTATAAAAAATTACTTCGATTACGAAGTCATGGTATTACCAAAGAAGGAATGCCAAATGGAGAGGGTGGTTGGTACCATGAAATGCGTGAATTAGGATATAATTATAGATTGCCTGATATAAATTGTGCTTTAGGTTTATCTCAACTAAAAAGGGCACAAGAGGGGTTATTAAAAAGACAACAAATTGCAGCACACTATAATCTGGCTTTTCAGAGGATAGATAAAATAAAGATACAAGCTCAGCCTTCTAATAAAAAAAATGCTTACCATTTGTTTATAATTGAGGTAGAAGATAGGAAAAAACTATATGACCACCTGCAACAAAATAACATATTTGTTCAAATACATTATCTGCCTACACATTTACATCCCTATTATAAAAGTTTAGGATGGGGAGAAGGGAACTTTCCTTATGCTGAAAAATATTACAATAGGTGTATAAGCTTACCAATGTTTCCTACATTAGCGATGGATGAGCAAAAATATGTAATTCAACAAGTACTAGAGTTCTATAATGGGTAACCTTTGTATTATTCCAGCCAGAGGGGGGAGTAAGCGTATTCCAAGAAAAAATATTAAAGATTTTTTAGGGAAACCTATTATTACTTATTCAATTGAAGCTGCATTAAAGAGCCAGTTATTTGATGAAGTAATGGTTTCTACAGATGATCAGGAAATTGCTAAAATTGCTAAAAAGTACGGGGCAAAAGTGCCTTTTATACGCAGTGTAAAAAATGCTAATGATTTTGCAACCACGGTAGATGTATTAAAAGAAGTAGAAAACGATTATAAAAAAAAAGGTAAAAAATTTGAAAATATATGTTGCATTTATGCCACATCTCCCTTAATTCAAATTTCTAAACTGCATGAAGGTTATAGAAAACTAACAGAAAATAAGCTAGATAGTGTTTTTCCAATAGTCCCATTTTCTTACCCTATTTTAAGAAGTTTAAAGTTAGTAGGAGAAAAGGTAATAATGAATTGGGCAGAGCACACTCAAACCAGATCGCAAGATTTACCCCCAGCCTATCATGATGCAGGGCAGTGGTATTGGTATAAACCTGAGAAAGTTAAAAGAGCATTATTCACGGATAATTCTGGTGCGGTAGTGCTAAACGAGCTACAAGTGCAAGATATAGACAGTATGGAAGATTGGCAAATGGCCGAATTGAAATATGAAAAGTTACAAGGCCTTAAATAAACAGGTTTATAAAAGCGGTAAGTTTTCTATTGTTCCTATTAGAGATGAAGATAGATATGATATAATGAAATGGCGCAATGAGCAGGTTTATCATTTACGCCAAAACGGATTACTGACAAAACAACAACAAGATAAATATTTTGATACCGTTGTTGCCAAATTATTTGAACAAGAACGGCCAATTCAAATTTTGTTTTCATTTCTAAAAAGAGATGTTTGTATTGGGTATGGCGGTTTGGTGCACATGAATTGGATGGACAAAAATGCCGAGATTTCTTTTATAATGAATACGAATTTAGAGGATGATTATTTTTCTGAATATTGGACTCATTATTTGGAATTAATTGAAAATGTTTCATTTCAAGATTTGAATTTTAAAAAAGTTTATGTGTATGCATTTGATCTCAGACCTCACTTATATGATGTTCTGATTGCAAATAAGTATTTTCTAGATGCAAGACTAAAAGAACATTGTTTTTTTCAAAATAAATTTATTGATGTGGTTATTCATTCTAAATTAGTCCAAGGTTGAGAATAGCAGTAATAGCAAGTGGCGAATTAGGTTTTTATGTGCTTAAACAAATTCATGGTTTAATGGCTATTGAGTTTGTAATGACAGATAAAAATTCTGATCTTATTGAAGAGTTTTGTGTGAAAAATGAAATACCAGTTTTCATTGGAAACCCTAGAAATAAATTGAGCAAGATTTTTTACAGTAGGCACAAAATTGATGTTTTAATATCAGTGAACTATTTATTTCTTATAGATAAGAATTTAATAGACCATCCAAAATTATTTTGTTTCAATATTCATGGTTCTTTATTACCAAAGTATAGAGGTCGCACACCCCATATTTGGTCTATTATAAATAATGAAAAAATAACTGGAATAACAGCACATATTATTGATGAAGGGTGTGATACTGGAGATATTTTGGAACAAATACAAATTGACATAGAAGAAGAGGATACTGGTGCGATGATTTTGTTGAAATATAAAGAGAGGTATTTTGAATTAATTACATCTGTTTTGATGAAAATACAATCGGGCACTTTAAAACCCAAACAACAATTTAATGAGTATGCAACAGTTTTTGGTAAGCGGTCTCCAAAAGATGGAATAATTAATTGGGATTGGCAAAAAGAGAGAATTAAAAATTGGGTAAGGGCACAAGCTCATCCATACCCAGGTGCATTTACCTTTTTTAAAAAAAACAATCTAACTATAGATCGAGTTTCTTTTTCTAATTATGGTTTTGATAATAAAATTCACAACGGAACAATACTAACTATAGTTGACGGAAAAGCAATTGTAAAGACATCTAATGGAGCAATTGTTTTAGAGGAAGTACGAGAACAAATTAATTTTAAACAGGGTAATAAATTAGGAAATGAAGATTAACACATTTACCATAAGCAATCATTCGCCTGTTTTTATCATTGCAGAATTATCAGCAAATCATAATGGTAGTTTAGAAGTTGCAAAAGAAACTATTAGAGCTGCAAAACGGACAGGTGTGGATGCTATAAAATTACAGACTTATACTGCTGACACTATTACTTTAAATGTAAAGACAGATGATTTTAGAATAAAGGACACTATTTGGGATGGACAATATTTATATGATCTATATCAACAAGCACACACACCTTGGGAATGGCATAGAGAACTTTTTGCAGTAGCAAAAGAAGAAGGTTTGGTATGTTTTTCTTCTCCATTTGATAAAACAGCAGTAGATTTTTTAGAAGAACTAGAGTGTCCCATTTATAAAATAGCCTCCTTTGAAATTACGGATATCCCGTTAATTGAATATGTGGCCTCCAAAGGAAAACTGGTAATCATCTCCACCGGAATTGCCGATGATAGTGACATTGAGCTTGCCATAGCAACTTGTAGAAAAGTAGGCAATGACCAAATTATTTTGTTAAAATGTACATCGGCCTACCCTGCAAAAATTGAAGATGCCAACTTGGTAATGATAAAAGATATGGCAGATAAATATGGTGTAACCACAGGTTTGTCTGATCATACCATGGGTACATTGGTGCCTGCCTTATCGGTTGCTATGGGCTCCAAAGTAATAGAAAAGCATTTTATTTTAAATAAATCTATTGGTGGGCCCGATGCAAGTTTTTCATTAGACGAAAAGGAATTTACTGAAATGGTTAAGGCTGTTAGAGATGCTGAAAAAGCATTTGGAACGATTGATTATAGTTTAACAGAAAGTAAAATTAAAAGCAGAACATTTTCTAGGTCGCTATATGTAGCTGAGGATATTAAAAAAGGAGAAGTACTAACCGAAAAAAACATTAGAAGTGTAAGGCCGGGTTATGGTTTACACCCTAAATACTTAAAAGATGTTATAGGAAAAAGAGTGGATGTGGATTTGGAAAAAGGAATGGCCTTGAAGCTTGAACAAATAGAAGTAGTAAAATGAAAATAGGGATAATTGATTATGGAATGGGGAACATTCAATCAGTTAAGAATGCTATTGAAAAGTTGGGGTATTCAGCAGATTTGATTTCCGACCCAACTGCTCTACCCAATTATAGTTTTTTAATTCTACCTGGTGTTGGAGCATTCCCTAATGCAATGAATAAGTTAAAGGAATCCAACTTGGATAAAGCAATTTTTAAGCATGTTGAATTACAGAAGCCAATTCTTGGAATTTGCTTAGGTATGCAACTGTTATTTTCTAAAAGCTATGAATTTGGAGAAAAGGCAGGTTTAGGTTTAGTGGATGGTGAAGTATTACCATTTTCAAATTATATTACAGAAAAGGTGCCTCATATTGGATGGAATAATGCTTTTGCAAAGAAATCTGAATACACCAACTTCGAAGGAGATTATTACTTTGTACATTCTTTTTTTTGTAAAACAAATAACCCTGAAGATGTAATGTTTGTTTCCAATTATGACATTGACTATTGTAGTGCTGTTGAGATTGAGAATAGAATCTTTGGAGTTCAATTTCACCCAGAAAAAAGCCAAACACTTGGTTTGAATCTACTCAAATACATTTTACAAAAATGCTCAAGAAAAGGTTAATCCCAGTTCTATTTATTAAGAATGGATTGATTGTGCGTTCTGAGGCTTTTGAAAGTCACAAAATCATTGGTAATGTAATCAATGAGGTTAGAAGATACAACCAATGGGACATTGATGAGCTTATTTATATAGATATTTCAAGAGAATCTTTTTACGATAGTCGAAGAGATGACCACAAAGTGAAGAGGGTAGAATCTATAGATGAAATTTTAGATTTAGTATCAAAAGAATGTTTTATGCCTCTTTCATTTGGTGGTGGAATAAGAAATTATAATACTATTAAAAACTATTTGGCAAAGGGTGCAGATAAAGTAATATTAAATACAATGCTTCATGAAAATCCGATAGAAGTAAAAAAAGCTGTTGAACAATTTGGTTCACAGGCCATCGTGGCATCAATAGACTATAAGGTAATAGAGGGTAAAGAATTCTTTTATAAAAATTTTGGGAGAACAAAATTAGAATTTTATGATTTTCAAGAAATTACTCAATATGTTGAGAATTTAGGGTGCGGAGAGGTATTTCTCAACTCTATAGATCGTGATGGGTCGGGAGAAGGGTATGATATTGACTCTATACGCAAAACAGTAAATTGTACTAGGTTACCTGTAATTGCTTGTGGTGGAGCTATAGATATTATGGATTTTGAAGACCTTGCAGGAATGAAAGATTTGTCAGCGATAGCTGCGGGTAACATGTTTCATTTCACAGAAAACATATACCCTCGGAGTAAGAAAAAATTATTAAATAAAAGATTGAATTTTAGATGATAAATAAACCAAATGTATCATATTGTGCAAAGTGCACTTATCCCTCAAGTTCTGCGATACCCTTAGAATTTGATAAAAACGGGGCCTGTTCAGGTTGTCAAACAAACACTGAAAAAGATACAGTTGACTGGGGCAGGAGAAAAAGATTGTTTGAAAACCTTATTGAGGACTATAAATCAAAAGATAATTATTACGATTGCATTATTCCGGTTTCTGGAGGAAAGGATAGTTATTGGCAGATTCATATTATAAAGGAATATGGCTTAAACCCTTTGCTTGTTACTTATCATGGCAATAATTACACAAAAGTTGGGATGGATAACCTTTTAAATATGAGGGAAGTTTTTAATGTCGACCATATATTTTATACACCTAGCATTAATTTATTGAAAAAGATGAACCGTGTTTGTCAAAAAATGATGGGTGACATGAACTGGCATGCACATGCAGGTATTTTTACTTATCCCATACGTATTGCTGTAGAAAAAAAAGTACCTCTAATGGTTTGGGGAGAACATGGGTTTATGGATTTAGGAGGAATGCATTCATATAAGGATATGGTAGAGTTTACATATCGATATAGGCATGAACATAATCTTAGAGGTTTTGAATGGTTTGACATTATTGGAGCATCAAAGCAACAAAATGATGAAATTTTTGAACGAGAATTGATTCAATGGAAATACCCCTCTGATGAAGAAATAGAAAGGGTGGGTGTACGTGGCATCTTTATAAGCAATTTTTTTAAATGGGATGCAAATGTACATGGGCCAATGATGATAGAAAAGTATGGCTTTAAAGAGGCAGACTTTGATTTTGAAAGAACCTATCGCAAAATGTCTAATCTTGATGACATGCATGAAAATGGGATTCATGATTATATGAAATGGATAAAGTTTGGGTACGGCCGTGCAACAGATCATACTACAAAAGATATAAGAGGTGGTAAAATTACTCGTGAACAAGGAATAAAAGAAGTTTTAAAAAGAGACCCTATAAAATCGAATGACATAGTAAGATGGCTTGATTACACAGGTTGGTCTGATAAGGAATTTGATGAAGTAGCTGATACTTTTAGGGATCCACGTGTATGGTGGATAAAAAATGGAGAATGGTGTAAAAGAGATATTGATGGCGTAGAAAGGTCTTATGGTACTGTGCATCTTTCTTTAGAACAATCAAAGAAATATTTTCAAGAATAGAATGATGTTATCTAAAACTAGCTTTGTTGATATTAATAAAAGGGGGAAAAAAAAGATTGTTCTTTTTGGATCTGGTAATATCTCGAAAAAAACAATACGTAAATTAGGTAAAAAGGCTATTGCATTTATTGTAGATAATTCTGCAAATCTTCAAGGGACTGAATACGAAGGATTAAAAGTTAATTCTCCTAAAGTTTTATCCAACAATTATTTAGTATTAATATGTTCTACCGCTGTACGTGAAATATCAACTCAGTTAGAAGAAATGGGACTTGAACCCAATTTAGATTTTTTAATCTCGCCTATTCTTAATGATTTATTGGCCATTGAGGAGTTAGAATTACTTTCTAAAACGCTGTATTTTACAAGTGGTAGTGTTGCAGAGGATAGACCATTAGCAGGTGGCGGTCTCTATAAATGCTTTATAAATACATTAGAGGTTAAAGTAGAAAAAGTATATAGTGGCCCTTGTTACGGTGCAACAAAAGTTAATGGCTTAATTTACTTTATTGATACAGATAAAGGCATACATACTTTTTCTAAAGAAAATGGAATAGAGTTCAAATGTGAGCTTCCTTTAGGTTCTCGGGCTCATGGAATATCCTATAATAAGTTTAATAATAATTTTTATGTAACCTGTTCTTACCTTGATGCTGTATTGGAAATTAATTCTGACAATTGGAAAATTGAACGCAACTTTAAATTATCTAATAAAATTGACAACACTGGAGAACCAATGCATCATTGTAATGACAATTGGAGTATAGATAATAGTTTGTTTGTTAGTATGTTCTCTTCTACAGGTAATTGGAAATTAGATGCATTTGATGGGTGTATTGCGGAGTTCGACTTAATCACAGGAGAAAGACTAAGAGATGTTAAGAATGATCTTTATATGCCACACAATATAATGGTTTTAGAAGGCATGCTGCATGTATTAGATTCTTTGTCTGGACATTTGCGATTTAACAATTTTTCAATCCAAGGTACATTTCCAGCTTTTACACGCGGGTTGTCTTATAGTGAAGGGCTATATTTTATTGGTCAAAGCAAGAACCGAAACTATTCTAAAGTAATGGGACTTTCTAATAACATTTCTATTGATTGCGGCATCGTGGTTTTTAACCCAGAATTGAAAGCCTCAAGATTTATTCAATTGCCATATTCAATTGGCGAAATACATTCAATAGTAATACAAGACTGAAAATGAAAAATATTTATAAAGAATTAAGTCAATTAAAGGAACGATATGAAAGAGGAGAAAATATTATTCAATATTTGAAGGATAATCACAAGGATTTATCAAGAATTGAATCCATTTTATTGAGTTATGACTTACAAGCAGGTTCTTATATTGAAGCGTTTAATAAAAATCCTGATAGAAAAATAGCATATTGCAAAGAATTGGCAAGCAAACTAGAAAAAATTGGGCCTTTTACTTCCATTCTTAATGTTGGTGTTGGCGAAGCAACCATCCTGGCCAATTTTATTTCTAACCTTAAGGAGCAGCCAAAAAAAGTTTTCGGCTTCGACATTTCTTGGTCGAGAGTTAATAAGGCTGTAGACTTCATGAAGAGGTTCGAGATTAATAACTTTACGCTTACTACCGGTGATTTATTTTATTCTCCTTTTATGGATAATTCTATAGAATTGGTTTTTTCAAATCACTCATTAGAGCCCAATGGAGGAAGAGAAGTAGAAGCTTTAAAGGAGTTATATAGAATTTCCAGCAAATATATAGTTATTAATGAACCGTGCTATGAGTGGGCCTCTGCTGAAGGGAAAAAACGAATAGAGAAACATGGATACGTAAAAGACTTACATATAGTTGCAAAGCGGTTAGGTTATGAAATTGTGAGTCATGAAAAATTTGAGAACCCTATTGCATTATTAAACCCCACAAGTTGTTTGATCATTAAGAAACCCGAGGCATATAGGAAAGAAACGAAGACGTTGGCTTGTCCCATTACTAGAACGCCATTGGAAACTAAAAATAATGTTCTATTCAGCCCAACCAGTTTACTTTCGTATCCAGTAATAAATGGAATCCCTTGCCTGAATTCAAATAATGCTATTTTGACTACAGCTATGTGATAGGAAAATTGCTTGTTAAATAGAGATAATATATAGTATTTAAGGTATTAAGAATGACATTTATTTTTTACAACATTAGTGAGAAGCACTGTAGTTAAAGTAATTTCTTCTCAATTCTTTAAAAGAATCCTTACTTATGGATTTTCTGATGCCCTTAGCAAACTTGCTCCTTTTTTGGTGCTTCCGATAATTCTTAAAGTACTCTCTCCAGAAGAATTTGGATTAGTTTCAAACTTTGCAGTATTATCTAGCTTCTTTTTTCCTTTTATAATGCTTAACGGTCATACATTTTATTCCGTCAGGTATTATGAAACTTCTGAAAATCAACGTAATAATAGTTTAAACACTGCTAGTACAATAAGCATATTTATGTTTTTAGTAATAGCTTTGTTATTGTTTGCAACACCATTGTCTAACTACCTCTCATCATTTTATAAGTTGAGCCATTCTTGGATTTTGCTTTGTATATTTCTAGCATTTCTGAAATCTATAGTATTTCTTTTTCAGACTTATTTGAGGTTTAGTGACAAAGTAAACTTATTTGCCAAATTAAGAATTTTAGATTCGCTCATATCTGCAGGAATGGCAATATTGTTTGTTGTAATCTTAGGTTTGGGATGGCAGGGAAGGGTATCAGCAATTATAATTTCAGTATTTTTTTCTCTTGCATTTTTAATATTTTATTATGACAATAAATTATCAATACTTACTTTTAATTTTTCTTATATAAAAGAGCAATTGAGATTTTCGATTCCTTTGATTCCTCATTCAATCTCATCATTTGGCAAGGTAGCTGTAGAAAGAGGGCTAATTACAATAACATTTGGACTTTTACTTAATGGCGTTTTGGCATCAGTGGGTGTTTTTTCGCTTGTAATTACTGTCATTAGTAATGCTGTTTTTTCTACACTTAATCCTGAAATATTGAAGACACTAAATAGTTTATATAAGGATGATTATGACTTAAGAAGTAAAAGTGATTTCACGAAACGAATAGTAAGACTATCTTGGTTTGGCTTAGGTATAATAACTTTAGCAATTATGTTAGCGTACCCATTAGGTTATGTATTTTTTACATATTTTTTAGATAGTAACTATACGATTGCATTTGAATATTTGCCTTTTATATTAATCATTGCCTTTTTTCAAACGCTATATTCTCATTTCAGCATATATCTGATTAGTAGTAAGAAAACATCAATATTATCTGTAGTTACTTCTGTGAATATCATAATTTATGTGCTCATACTTGTTATTTTTATAAATGAAATGTCTATTGTTCAATATTTATTGGTGAGTGTAGTATCTACTATACTTATGGTCTTTTCACTAGTTTTATTCACTGCGCCCTATATACCATTTAAATTTAGAAAGTATTTTGATGTCTTCT
>Ga0256834_1003095_pt1 | contig 10112 bp, 5 predicted proteins | sample 4281140metaG_FD_190536 | JGI IMG/M metagenome (GOLD analysis project Ga0256834, IMG submission 190536) | Hydrothermal vent microbial communities from East Pacific Rise, Pacific Ocean - 4281-140 | ecosystem: Environmental > Aquatic > Marine > Hydrothermal vents | place: Pacific Ocean: East Pacific... | reverse complement strand
ATCAATCTCTACAAAGATATCAACACTTCTATCACCCATCGTTATAACATGTCTTTTATACTTAAGCATAGAGAGCCTCTTCTCTTTTGAGCTAATATTGTCATAGATAATCTTAGCACTATTTGGGTTTACTACAGGGTCTTGATCTGCTTGCAAGATAAGTATTGGAGCATCTACTCTCTTGAGGTTTTTGTTTGTTATCTCTATGAGTTTTTTAAGCTGGGCTATAGATTTAATGTAATTTTTATGATAGTTTATGCTTGGATTTTCTGGTTCAGTCTCTATATATTTCAGATCTGCATTAAAAAGAGCTAAAAAGTCATTGAACATATTTAATGTTGGAACAATATAATTTATACGAATATCATTAAGTTTTATAGCAGTATTAATGCAGACAATACCATCTACTGGTCGCTCCTTACCTATTGAACTCAAAAGAGCCACAAGACCACCTGTTGAAAATCCACCTAAAATTATCTTTGATGAGACCTGTCTTAGTGCTGCATACCCTCGCTCATAAGAGTCACACCACTGCTGATATGTGCTATCGCGCAGATCCTCACTAACAGTACCATGCCCTTTTAATCTAACTCCATAAAAATTATAACCTCTCTCATGTAGATAGCGCCCAAGACTCTCTATCTCTGCAGGAGCTGACTTGTAGCCATGTGAAAATAGTATGCCTGTTGTAAAATTGCTATTATAAAGTATAAACGGTGAGCCTATCTCTTTTGGTTTTGAGCGGATAACTGAGTAGTGTACGCTATAGTCTTGTTTAAATATTGCAAGATCTTGACGATAGACTCTATAGAAGATATCTTCACCTACACATCTTCTATCTTTCACTAGCACCATATCCACACAGCGTTTTAGCTCATCTAGTAAAAAAATCTCATTATATATAACCAGTATTGTATTTTTTAATCTAATAGTATGAAAAGTATGTTCATTCTTCAAACTTTCTACATCCACGCTATAGTTGCCGCTCCTATCTTCTCTTAAAACCTCTTGAGAGAGCGCTAGATTCAGTATGGACTCAAAAGCATCATGATGGTTGTCACTCAAGAGCTCTATAGCACCTGCGTCTATATCGCTATGCAATCTATATATCTGCTGAGACTTTAGATGATCTGCTATAAGATAGATCAACTGTTTCATATACGATCTGTCAAACTTATGGCTAGAGCCATGGTGTAAAATAGCACAAAAGAGATGCTCCAAGGTTACTAGAGTCTCTTTATAGACACTGTCCATCATCAAAGTTGTAAGTGGATGTCTAAAGTTATGAAGTATATTACTATCGCGCTTTTGACTATCTTGCTCCATCTGTATAGCACCTGAGTGCTTTGCATGGTGCAGATAGTGAGCCATATCAATAGGTCTACTAAAATGGATAAATATTTGAGCATTACTGAGCAGATTGCCTTCTATCTCTAGCTCTTCATGCATGGATGGTATCTCTTTATCACCCATAAAAAATGATGCCATTTTCATCATAGCATTTTCACCTGGACGAATTGGTAAGTATGTTATATTGATAGGAGTGATCTTAGTGGAGTGATAAGAGAGCTCACTATCCATCAAAGAGTATCTCTCTTTGATCTGCTCCATCTGAGTTATCTCACCATCTCTACTATTGGCTCTTAACTGACTGCGTAGTAGCTGTGACTTCATAGCCAACATGGCAGCACCAGTATGTATACTACCCTGTCTATCTGGAACATTTATTATAAATTCATCATGTTTTATGATGTTTTTATTTTTTACCATATTGCCCTCTGGATAGATAAGCCAATTTTTATGCCCACTTATCAGATCTGCAACAATAATATCGTCTCTACCTTGAGCAGCAGTAGATAGCGCACCCGCTTCCTCTAGATAACTACCTAACACTCCAGTAAAAAGCGACTTGTCAGCTAGCGAGCGAATCTGTTTTTTTGAGTATTGATGAATGACATACGGAAGAAGCACTGTCTCAACTCTTGTGAAGTGATTAGCAACAAATAGAGTTGGTGAAGATAGACAGATATTTTCAACTCCACTAACTTTAATATCTGTTTTAAATATCTTATCAAAAGCTTTAAGCATAAAATGCGTTGAGTGATATACAAAATCTCCCATCAAAAACTCCCATCTGTTCAATTGGTAAATTATAACACACTACCAAGTAGATCTCCATACTTACAAGTATCTGCTACAAAATAACAAAACCTACTATAACATAAAATAGCTAGAACTTACAAAAAAACCATCTCGCAAATACTACTTAAGTAGAAGCAGATGATTTGTAGCCACCAAAATTGACTCTATAGATAAGTTAGTACTATCTTTTACGGATGCTACTGCTCTATCGTATCTATCTAGTCTAAAATCATGCTCTCTAAAATAACTAGATATAACAGCTAGAGGCTCCTCATCTTCGCGCTTAAACATGATGATTTGACTACTTAGATATACAAGTGAAGACTCTAGTAGCTCTTTTGCTTGAGTCTGGAGAATAGCGTCCAAGTCACTCTTTGCAACAAGCATCTCAAGAGAGTTAAATAGCGACACGATATCGAGCCTATGAACAAGAGCATAAAAGATTTTAGCGCTATCTTTAAACTCCGCTTTTGAGATTTTATCTAATTTTATAACAGCTGATGCAAACTTTAAAAGAGTTAGATTTGCAAAAAACTGCTCTGTCTCATTTTTTTGCATAAGTGGATCTACTTCAAGTATGCCTATAGCATCTTTTATACCACTTTTATACTCCAATATAGAGTTAAAATTGATCTCACTATCTCTATTGTGCTTAAGCATCCACTCTATATTGTAAAGTATATCATCTTCTATCTTCAAGAGTATCTCATACTGTTTTTGATACTCCATATCATAATCACTTCTATAGACTTTATAGCGAATATCATCTGCATCAAAAAGCTGATTAGTGACAAGGTATGCCTTGATTTTAAACATGAACTTAGCCTTGCCCAGACTCTTAAAGTCTCCGATGAAACTTACCCCAACTTGATTGATGATCTTATTGGCAATGACTGTAGCAGCTATCTGCTCCTTTAATGGGTGTAGTAAAATTTCATCTTCATAGATAGCAACAAGTGACTTTGGAAAGTACTTAAAAAGGTATTTTTTAAAAAAATTATCCTCCTTAAGTATTCCGCTATCACAAAGTAACTCTTGAAGTAATATCTTAGCATATAAGATCATAGTCGCCAATATAGGTCGTATAATTTTACCATCAACACCTATGGCTTCATCAAAATTATGATCTTTGGGAATATTGAAATATTTTCGCTTAAACACATCAAGATTCTCTTCTAAGGTTGCTAACGACTCTTTAAAGACCTCTATATTTGTTTGTGACCTTTTAGCATCCAAGGAGATAGCCAAAGATTGCAGATAATTTGTCCACATGATAGAGCCAACAACATTATCACACACGCTCTGAAGAGTCCGTCTCTTCTCCTCCTCATTGATAATCTTTTTTTGTAAAAGCGCATTAAGTAAAATCTTTAGATTTACCTCATGGTCACTAGTGTCAACTCCAGCAGAGTTATCTATGCTATCTAGATTGATCTTGCCGCCACAAAGAGCGTACTCTACCCTAGCCTCCATAGTAAGCGCTAGATTTGCCCCCTCGCATACTACTTTAGCTCTTATCTGGTTGGCATCAATTCTAACAAACTCATTCTCCTTATCACCTAAAGAGATATTGCTCTGCGTGCTTGATTTAACATAAGTACCAATACCACCAAAATATAGCATATCGACCGGTAATCTCAGGAGCTCTCTTGCTAGCTCCTCACCACTCAAAAATTCACTATCACTCTGAATCAGTTTTGATATCTCTGGGGTAATATGTATCTGCTTATTTGCGCGTTTAAAAACAGCTCCACCTTTAGATATCTTACTTTTATCATAATTTGACCATCTAGAGCTACTTGAGACAAATAGTCTTTTTCTCTCTTTATAGGCCACCAATAGATCTGGATCTGGATCTACAAAGATCTCATCTGAGCTTATCGCAGCTAGCAGTCTAAACTTTTCACTCTCAATCAGTCCATTACCAAAAACATCTCCGCTCATAGAGCCTATCCCAACAATAGTTATGGGCTCTTTATAAAAATTGATACCTCTCTCTATAAAAAAACGCTCCGAAGCTTTCAGTGCCCCTTTAGCTGTTACACCAAGTCTTTTGTGGTGATACCCACTACTAGATCCACTAGCAAATGCATCTTGTAACCAAAAGTTGCGCTCTTTAGCGATCTTATTTGCTCGATCACTCATACTAGAGGTACCCTTATCTGCTGCAACAACAAAATATGAATCATCACCATCATAACTAACATAGTTGCTATTTTTAATGATCTTGCCATCTTTTTGGTTATCTACAACATCTAAAAGAGCGTTAATAAACATCTCATAGTAGAGCTCAAATTTTTCAGATGTCAATTTAGGCTCGGTGATAATAAAACCACCCTTAGCACCCTTGGGAACAATAACAGAATTTTTTGCCTCTTGCGTAATCATCAAAGAGCGCACTTCTGTTCTAAAGTCTTCATCTCTATTGCTCCATCTAATCCCCCCACGGCACACTTTAGATATACGAAGATGGGTACCTTTTAGGTAGTGTGAATAGACAAATGTTTCAAATTTTGGCTGCACACCTGAGAGCATATGTGTCATCTTAGCAACATCAAACTTCAGTGCCAATACCACATGTTTTTTATCAAAATAGTTTGTTCTAACTAAGCTTTGAAGTATCTCATACGCTCTTCTTAAGGCTCTATCATCACTAATGCTTTGAATCTCTTTAAACCTCTCTTCTATCTGTAACAATAGCGGATCTAACTGCTTTTGACGGTCTACTATAGCTGGATCAAATCTTAATAAAAAGTATCTCTTCAAAAGTGCAAATAGAGAGTGGTGTCTTATGATACATAGCTCAAACAACACCCTATTAAAATCTGTAAAAATTTGACCAGCATAGCTACTAAGAGCGCGTGCCCAGACAATCTCCTGCTCGTTAAAATTCTCAAGATATACAAGTCTTAAAAGCTTGCTAGAGCTTATCTTACCTTGCAAAGCCTTCAGTAGCAACTCTTTAATGTTTACCTTGTGTGCCAAAAGCAGTTCCGATAAAAGAGCGCCCAATCTAAGCTTGGTAACAAAAATCTTTCTACTGTTACATTCACTCTCATAGGTGATCTCATTTAAGGTTCTAAATCCAAAATCACTCAATATTGGGATAATGTCACATATAGCCATATTAGATATAGAGTATATCTTAATCTCATCTACCTCACCATGAATGATCTGCAAAGTGATATCATCCCTATCTAGCTCCTTTGCAACCCTATCATCAATCTCTAAATCGCCCTGCTCTATCAACTGCTCACAAACAGATCTTAACCTCTCAACCATCATCCACTCCACATAGTAATTTAACTCTCTTAAAGATATAACATAATATTGGCAAATCGACCTTATAAATGATCTATTTTAATGCTACTTTAAGATAATTTGCCTATAATTTCGGCTCAACAAAGAAATTTGTCTGAAAAGGCTCCATCATCTAATGGTTAGGATTCAAGGTTTTCATCCTTGCCATAGGGGTTCGAATCCCCTTGGAGTCACCACTTTACTTCAACTTACTTCAACTAGATCAGTATATTACCATTCGATTATATTTTTTTGGCTATCATTGCAGAAAATTAAGGCTCAAACATGCTCAGATTTGCTCCTAGTCCAACTGGAGATATGCACATAGGCAACCTACGCGTTGCTATTTTCAACTACATACTATCAAAACAGCGTAATGAAGAGCTGCTTATACGCATCGAAGATAGCGACAGCGCACGCAACATAGAGGGTAAAGATCAAGAGATACTGCAGATACTAGATCTCTTTAACATAGAGTACAAAGATGTGATCTACCAAAGTGCCAATTTACGCTTTCATCGCGCTTTAGCGATCGATCTGCTCCAGCGCAAAATGGCTTTTAACTGTTTTTGCAGTAGCGACAAACTAGATAACGCGCGCGAACTTGCCAAAAAAGAGAGAAGAGCATTTCGCTATGATGATAGCTGTACACATCTGTCCGCTAGCCAGAGCATCGACAACCCAAATCCATTTACAATCAGAATCCAAAGAGCTAAAAACAGAGTAACTTTTAAAGATCTTATCAAAGGTGATATGAGCTTTGAGCCTGAAGATATAGATAGCTTCATCATCATGCGTGCACAAAAACTACCAACTTACAACTTTGCATGTGCGGTTGATGATATGTTGAGTGATATATCACTTGTAATTCGTGGTGAAGATCACCTCTCAAATACTCCAAAACAGATTCACATAAGAGACTCTTTGGGGTATGAGAAGAGAGTTGAATATGCACATCTACCTATCATCTTAAATGACGATGGCAAAAAAATGAGCAAAAGAGATGATGCATCTAGTGTAAAATGGCTACTTAGTGAGGGCTTTTTACCAAGCGCAATCACAAACTATCTCATACTCATAGGCAACAGATGCAAAGAGGAGATATTTGAACTAGATGATGCCATAGAGTGGTTTGATCTTAACAATATCTCAAAATCGCCAGCAAAGTTTGACATAGACATGCTAAGACACATCAACAACCAACACCTAAGAGCCATGCAGAGCATAGAGCTCTCTAGATATGTAGGCTTTGCTGATGCTGACATAGGTGAGCTAGCAAAACTATTTTTAGATGAGTGCAGCACAACTAAAGAGTTAAAACTCAAAATAGAGGCAGTTTTTGCCCCTAAAGTGGCATCAGAAGAGTTTGCTCTTAGTGTTGAAAAGATACGACAAGTCCTACTAGATGCACCCTACTTTGAAGAGTTTGATGAGTTCAAAAAGTTTGTCATAGACTCAACCTCCATCAAAGGCAAACAGCTCTTTAAGTCTCTACGCATACTTCTTAGCAATAGCGAACATGGACCAGAGTTGAGCGATATCTATACACACACTAAAAATTACCTTAAGGAGATCGTCAAATGAGTACGCTTGGAAGTATCATCTTTGCTCTTGGTAACATAGTCCATTCACTGATCTTTATCTACATGTGGGTTATCATCATCAATGCACTCTTGAGCTTTGTAAGAGTAGATCCATCAAACCAGATTATACAGATATTACACCGTTTAAGTGATCCAGCACATCAACTAATCCGTCGTGTTATGCCAACATCGTTTAACGGCATAGATCTAGCACCCCTGATCATAGTTGTAATACTTCAGATCATAGATGTGGTCTTTACTAAAGTGCTATTCTCATTAGCGCAGACCATCTAGTCTTATGCTGAAGCTATTTTTAGTAGCCATTGTAGCACTACCACTACTAGCTGATATATCACTAAAACAGATAGATCAAAAACCAAAATCATTGGCTAAAGATTTTATGATATGGCAATTTTTTAAACAAGATGTTTCTCAATCTGAACTAGATCAAGCTTTTTGGCAGATAGACAATGTTAACAGAAAAATGTTTTTTGCATATGCCAATAAAAGCAGTCGCCCTGAAGTAAAATATACCGCTAAATGTATGAGACTTAAGATGCAAGATTTTAAAAAAAGTAACGATAAATCTTGTCTCGAAATTGCTGCTAGTACTGGTAAACTCTCTGCACTTAAAAAAACACAAAGAGATAGAATCTTAAAACTTCTCGATAGCAAATACTACTACAAGGTAAGTACTATACTTGATGAGCAAAACTTAAGCAAAAAGTACCAAAACTACCCACCAGAACTCTTTTTAAGAGTTTTCAATGCTAGTTATGGAAACTTTAGAAGAGCAAACTATAACTTTAAGCCATCAAAAGAGTACATCAACAAAGTTGCAAAGCTCAAAGGTTTTTATCGTGCACTTACAAGTAGCATGAATGATAAAAAACTTCAGAACTTTGCTAGCTCTTTGATACAAGTGGACTCAAAAGATCTAGATAGTAAAACAGAGTTCTACCTTGGTATAAATCAACTAAAGTTTGGTACCAAAAAAGAGGCAGTTAAGCACTTTAAGCGTTCAGAAAAAAGAGCATACTATCAAAGCCATAAAGATAAAGCACTATTTTGGCAAGCTTTAGTCTCAAATAGTCATAACCTATATAAAAAATTGGCTAAAAGTTGGGATATCAACTTCTATTCACTATATGCGCAAGAGCTAGTTGGAGCTACAGACAAAAACTACTATCTCTCACTCAAAACATCTGACAAAAACTCAACCATAGATCTTAAAGATCCATTTATCTTTAAGCAGATACTAGATGAGATCAAAACCACACCTCGAGACAACCTCTACGACCTAGCCCAAAAGTACAACGCACCAAATCTACTCCCAATACAATCTTTCATAGTAGAGAAGGCATCGAAGTATAAGCTACAGGGGTTTTTGATGCCGTATGATAAAGAGCTTGGCAACATAGACAACCAGACAAAAGCGCTCATATATTCTCTAATGAGACAAGAGAGTCGCTTTGTGCCAGCTGCTCTTTCAAGATCTTATGCTCTTGGATTGATGCAGATTATGCCATTTTTAGCAGAAGATATTAGCAAAAAAATCAAACCAAAACTTAGTTCACTAGATGACATGTTTGATCCAACTATCAACTTAACATATGCCATATATCACACAAGGTGGCTGCAAAATAGAGTCTGGCACCCACTCTTTCTAGCATACGCCTACAATGGAGGCATAGGCTTTACACGCAGACATATACGCTCAGACAACTTTAAAGATGGAGCATATGAGCCCTTTATGAGCATGGAGACCATGCGCAATGTAGAGTCACGAGAGTATGGTAAAAAAGTCTTAAGCAACTATGTGATCTATAGTGCAGAACTAAACCAGAGTGTCTCACTCATAAAATTGGTCAACGACCTACTGGATCCATCAAAAACAGATAGGTTTAGAGATGCACTAACTGTAAAATAGTCCCTAAAACATAGTAGACTTCCAAGTAGTTAGCACACTAAAGATGCTAGACAGATAAAGTGAGAAAAGATGAACTATATAGGCTCAAAATCTAGACTATCTTCTTGGATACAAGAGGAGGTTAAAAAAGTAGTTGGCACAGATCTATCAGATAAGATTTTTTGTGATCTATTTGCTGGCACAGGGGTAATTGGAAGAGCCTTTAAGCAGGATGTCAAACAGATCATTAGCAATGACTTAGAGCACTATAGCTATGTGCTCAATAGAAACTACATTCAAAACCATCAGCCCATAAAAGACAAAGAGATATACCTTAACAAACTAAATAATTTACCACTTATAGATAACGGCTTTATCTACCAAAACTACTGCTTAGGCAGCGGTAGTAAACGACAATATTTTAGCGATGAGAACGGGAAAAAGATAGACACCATTAGAGTAAAAATAGAGAGATGGAAAGAGGCAAAAGAGATAGACGATAACTTGTATTATTTTCTATTGGCATCTTTGGTTGAGAGTGCTGACAAGGTAGCAAACACCGCTTCTGTTTATGGGGCATTTTTAAAACATATCAAAAAATCTGCATCCAAAAAACTGACATTAGAGCCTGCATATTTTATGGAAAATCATAACACCCATATGGTTTTTAACAGAGATAGCAATGAACTTATCAAAGAGATTAGTGGCGACATACTATATCTTGACCCACCCTACAACCAAAGACAATATAGCTCAAACTATCACATATTGAATACAATAACCAGATATGACAACTTTGCACCAAAAGGGAAAACTGGGCTAAGAGAGTACAACCGTTCAGACTACTGCAAAAAGAGCAGAGTCCGCCAAAGCCTTGAAGAGCTCATTAGAGACGCAAAGTTTAGATACATTTTTCTAAGCTACAACAATGAAGGACTTATGAGTAAGCTTGATATCCAACAGATTATGAGCAGATATGGAGAGTATAGTCTCCAGGTAAAAGAGTATCAAAGATTTAAGGCAGATAAAGGAGAAAACAGAGACTATAAAGCAGACAAAACCTATGAGCATCTACACATATTGAAAAAGAAAAGCATTTAAAATTCTGCCATATTTAGATCGCCAGCTATAGAACGCAATACTACTCATACTGCATTCTCTACATATCTGTGAAACCA
>Ga0256834_1003094_pt1 | contig 10116 bp, 8 predicted proteins | sample 4281140metaG_FD_190536 | JGI IMG/M metagenome (GOLD analysis project Ga0256834, IMG submission 190536) | Hydrothermal vent microbial communities from East Pacific Rise, Pacific Ocean - 4281-140 | ecosystem: Environmental > Aquatic > Marine > Hydrothermal vents | place: Pacific Ocean: East Pacific... | reverse complement strand
TTCTTATTTGGATTTTTGAATCTTATTATTTTGTCTCCGGAGCCATCTTTACTCTCCTCGCCTTCATAAGCATTACCCTGCTCAATGAGCTGTTGTATGGCCTTAGAGTACATTTCTCCCCTCTCTGACTGCCTATATGGACCATGGTCAAACGTTAGACCCAGCGCCTCAAGTGAGTCTAAGGCCACTTGCTCGTACTCTTTTTTACTGCGTTCTCGGTCAGTGTCTTCAAACCGCATATATATCTCACCACCGTTGTGCTTTGCAAATAAATAGTTAAATAACAGAGAGCGTATGTTTCCTATATGTAAATTACCTGTAGGAGATGGTGGATACCTTACTGCTATTTTAGACTCATTGTTATTCATGTTCTAAGGCTGTTTTTAGTATTATGTTGGCTATCTTGTGAGCCGCATCTGGCTTAGCAAAACCTTTCGCGGCTTGACTCATATTTTCCCTTAATGTCTGGTCTTGCATTATCCGGTCTACTTCGTTTATGAGTATTGATGGCTCAAGATTCTTTTGTTTTATTACCACAGCGGCTCCTGTGTTTGCATACGAGTATGCATTTTTTGTTTGATCATGAGATATATCCTCAGGTATTGGTATTATAATACTTGGCAAGCCCCAGTTTGCAGCTTCAAATATTGTACCTGAGCCAGCTCGAAGTATTAACATATCAGCAGCGCCTGCACTCATACGCATGGCAAGAGTGTTTAAGAACCCAAATGATTTATAACGTTCACTATACGGGTGGTCTTTTAGTATTACTTTTGCTATACCGTTTGTTTGATCTATGTTTGCTGAGCCAGCTTGGTGTATTACTTGGTATTTGGTGAGTAGTTCTGGTAATGAATCGAGTATTACATTGTTAATGGCCTGAGCCCCTAATGATCCACCTATTATGAATATAGTAGGCAAGCTTTTGTCTAAGCCAAGGTACTCGTGTGCACCCTCCTTGGCTGGTTTGGCTATACTAGCTCGTACAGGGTTACCAGTAAGAGCCACCCTGTCTCTGGGTGTATTAGGTAGATATTTTGATACCCCTGGATAAGATATTGCGACCCACCTAGCAAACCTAGCACCAAGCAATGTAGCCTTGCCTGGGCGAGCGTCACTTTCGTGTATTACTACAGGTATCCGCAATAGCCAGGCTGCAATAAGTGTGGGCACACTCACGAATCCTCCCTTGCTAAATACTACGTCTGGATACAATGTAAAAAGTAACCAGAGTGCTTTTATTGTACCAAACAAAACTTTGAACGGGTCTAGTATGTTTTGTATAGAAAAATATTTGCGCACCTTGCCAGAGGGAGCTTTTAAGAATGTTATATTGTGCTCCTCAAGGGCAGAGCGGTCATACTCCTCAGTACCTATATAGTATAATGATGGTTCTATTATTTTTTCCTCTTCGGCTATCTTGTATATCTCTGCGGCCACTGCCATAAGTGGGTAAAAATGTCCGCCTGTTCCACCTCCGGTTAATACAATTTTCATACAGGTAATTATACACTTATAGCCTCTTTTGTCCTATCTATTAGTATTTTTTTATCTAATACACTCAAGAACCAACCTGCCTTAGGTCCACTGTTTTTGCCTAGTAACATAAGATATATAGATTCAAAAAAGTCTCGCGGTTCTATCTCAGTCGCCACCTTTATGTCATGTAGTTTAGCGTGCATGTCTTCACCAGAAATATCCACAGAGTCTTCTAAGAAGGTTAGCAGTAATGACAAGGCCTCTTTTTGCTTTGCTGATAGATTCTTAGCCGCTTCTGGCAAGGTGTCTTGTAGTTTAAATATATATTTTTCTGGTGCGTACTGCTCGAGCCATTTTTTTGCAAATACCGTACGGTCTTCTAGTTCAGTAATTTCTAGAGAGTTCAATTCAGAGCCTTTTAGTTTAGAGAATTCCTCTACCATGTTTATGTGCGGCATTTGGGAGAGATACGCAACTATAGAGAAACGAGGAAGGTAGGTTTCTTCACTTGGCATATCATCGGTATGAGACAATTCAAAAAGTCTCACTGTGTCACTCTCTGCTTTACTCCAGTAATCATTTGCGATTTTATCATACTGGTCAAACAATGTAGGTATGGTATCTCCAGTTGGGTCAAAGTTGATTGTCTGTATGGGTTTCTTGCTAATAAGTAAAAGTCTAAATATTTTAGTCGGTAATAAGTCAGACACTTCTTTTGCCGATGAGCCTGTACCTTTAGATGATGACATCTTACTGCCGCCTATTAAGAAGAATTCATATGGTATGTCGTATGGAGGTTTTATATTAAAAACCTCTTTCGATAGTTTGTTAGCCACATCTCTAGAGCCTCCCTTGGTAGAGTGGTCTTTACCTGCGCCCTCTATTGAGACCTCCATTGCCTTAAATTTAGCAGGCCACTCCACTTTCCATGGTAGTGATGCGTTTCCACCGAAAGGGCTTACTTTACCAGTGTGCCCACAGCCAGTGGCCCATTCTACGGCATGCTCTTGGCATGTATAGGTTACCATTTCACCATCGAAATCTGTTACTTTAGTAGTACCTATCTTGTTGCAAGACTGGCATACAACATTTAGTGGAAGCCAATCGTCTGGTTTATCTGATCCAGATATCTCTTTATATATTTCTCGAATTTTCTTAGGGTTCTCTAATGCTAGACGTATTGAGTCGTCCATTTTGCCAGACTTATATACATCACTAAGTCTGTAAAAGTTGGCACCAAAGCCGGCTTTCTCTATAACTTCTATGAATTCGGCAGCATAATACTCTGCAAAGTTCTTGGCCTTGCCATCTGGTGACGGTACGTCTAAGAGCCTCTTGCCCATATGCTGAGCATACTTAGCTTGGTCAAGATAGGCTGGCAAGCCATCCATAGGGTCAAAATCATTAATTTCGTATAAAAATTTAGCTTCTATACCATTTTGATTGAGAACCGATGTTAGCAATCCGTGTATAGCAACGCCGCGCATAGAGCCTATGTGAACCCTGCCACTAGCAGTTTTCTCATCTCTAACAATAAGCTCTTTGCCAGAGTTTATTTTTGTAGAGAGGCGTCTCTCTACATCAGCTGCTATCTTATCTACCCATAACATATTAGATAATTATGCCATATATTTGACGATTAGCGAGTTTTGATAAGGTCAAATTCAGTAGTTATTAAGTTTAGTATACCCCATATTGAGACCATGACAAAAATTATGCCAACTCCCCATAGTAGGGTTTCTTTTAATTTAGACCTGGCTTCTACATTGCCATCCGAATTTCCAAATATACCAGCACCAGAGTGATAGAAGAAGAGTGCTATGGCAAGAGAAATAAGTATAGGAACTATCACATTTATAAGTCCTATTATTTTATCAACAAAAGTGTTGACTGTTTGATTTGCAGCTGCGTACACATGTATGGGCATTAGTACTAGGGTTGTTATAAGAGTCTTTTTCATAATTATTAGTTCATTATACTTTTAAGTGTTGAGTCTATTATGCTTGATAGTGCCCAAGCTCCTAAGAACACAGCTATTCCTAGTATGACCCATTTAATATTAAAGGCAGCATCTCTTATCTGGTCGGCTTTACCTCTGGCAAATAGGAACTTGAAGCCTGCGTATACAACTATGAGTCCTATAAATGGTATGCCTATATACATTACTACACTTAACACACCTTTAACGAAGCCAGGTATTGTAGAGAATCCGTCTCCCAGAGGGTTAATTAGTTTATTTGTCTCAACGGCTTCTAAGAAGATATTCATGTTTATAAGTTTATCACCATAGGTTGATTAATTCCACCCTAGTATACCTTTAACTATAGTGTTGTATAAGATGCTACCAATAGCATAAGAGCCTAACACAAGAGCAGTGCCTAGTACTACGTAAGTCATGTTACGTATTGCTGTTTGTATTTGTACTTTATTACCTCTGGCGGTTATAAACATAAATCCTGCATATATGAGTACTAAGCCGATAACTGGCATGCCTATAAGCATGACAGTACTAAAGATGGACTCTAGAAAGTCCTTTGCTCCAGGTGCTGTTATGTGGTTGCCTAATGTTACAGAGTCCATAGTGTAGTTTAGTTATTAGTAATTATTTCCAAGTAGCACTTGTAACTCTTGCTGCGCACGCTCTATCGCCTGACTCATGCGCTGTCTACCAGATACCACACTTTCTATCATCTTATTAATTATTGCAGATGTCTGACTTGGGTTGGGGTCTAGCCAGCTTCTGGCCACCAGTGCAGAGTTACGGAATGTGGTTTTCAGGGAGTCTGTTGGCTCGTCTGCAAGTAGGCTCTTGTGCGGGCTTGGTAGCCCTATATTATTTGAGAAAATATCAGATGCCACCTCGGTGGTGAGTGTATCTAACATATAGCTAGCCCCGTGCGGGTTACTGGATACGACAGGTATGGCCAATGCATATACTCGGGCAAAGGTGGTAAAGTTTTCTCCGTTTCCATTAGTTAGATAAGGTAGCCTAGCAACATCAAAATTAAGATTTGGGTTTTGGTCTAGTATTAAAGGTAGCTCGGAAGCGTAACCTATGTACATTGCTAACTCCCCTCTTGTGAATGCGTCTCTATCTAACGGTTGGGCCTTACTCCATGTGTAGGTACTCTTTACTGGGTTAGAGAACTCTGTAAAGAACCTAAGTGCGTCTTGTGCAGGTGTAGTCCCACTAGAGTTCTTGCTTGTAAGCGTGGCTACTTGCAAACCATCGTTATTAGTGCGTAGTATGCTGCCACCGGCTTGTGTGAGCATTGCTATGAATATATCTTTAGCATGTAATACGTTAGAGACTTCTCCGAGAGCTATGGCAGACAATTCTATATTACCAGCCTCGCTCTTCTTTGTTATTTTTTGGGACATTTTAAACAACTGGCTCCACTCACTAGGTGGTAGCGGGTATTGATTAATAGAGAGCAGTGTCCTGTTCCAATATAAAACAAGTGGATCTATCGCTACCGGCATACCTATTACTCCTTCTGGTAGTAGTAAAGATTCAGTTACCTCTGCAAATTTATCTTTAAAATCTCTTGTACTGTAGTTTTCGTCGTAAGGAGTTACAAACATTCTATCTCTATGACGCATTATTTGCTCGTTTGATAGTAGTACTAAGTCTGGGCCATAGCCTGATGCCAACGCTTCTACAAGAGAATTATCGAATGCCTCGGATTCTATATAAGTGTACTGTAATGTTTGTACACTGTCGTTTATTGGAGTGTACTGTGTTAAGAAGCTATTGAATTGTTCTTCTGGTATGGTTCCCCACATACTAACCTCTCCATAATTATTGTCAGTAGCTGACCCTTTGAACATTGCAAACATCACAACACCAAGCGCTGCAAACCCAAAAAATGTGAAAAATACAATCATCTTAAATGGGCTGCTTGTTACTTCTCCTGACATATATATTTATTATTTAGTAAGTTTAATACCGTAATGATGAGCTCCTGGCTCAAATGTGTTTACTAGTGTCAACCCAATAGACTCTGCAAGTTCTGAGGCCTCGTCTTTTGTTATGATAAGATTTTTATCGGGACCCATACCATTAAAGGACTCTGTCCAGTCTATGATGTATAACTCACCTCCTTTTTTTAGCACACGATATGCTTCTGTAATAGCTCCATTTTTATCATGAAGCTGAAAGAGAGTATTGGATATTAATACTGTATCCAATGAGTCATTTGGTAATTTTGTAGCTCCTGGTATCTCAAAATCACACCACAGAAATCTTACGTTTGTATTCCCTGATTCAATAACTAATTGCTTGAGTTTTAGTAACAAGTCTTTTTGTACATCTATGGCAGCTATGGTACCAGTATTGCCAACTAGCGGAGCTGCTGCAAGCACAAATGCACCAGAGCCAGAGCCAAAATCTGCAAATTTACTTCCCTCCTTTAAGCCAAGTAGGTGAATAATCTCTGCGGGGTTTACAAATTTACCGTGTGTATTAAGCATTACATATTATTATACCTGACTAAACTGTTGAGCCAAGTTAGTTAAAGTATAAGATATGTATAACTCAGGGTATAATAATATCTATATGAATCTTGATGATAACGTATCTGAACACTTTAGACTAGTGATTTCACAGAAGAAGGCCATTAAACATCTTGGCATAAGTACTATACAAGACCTACTAATGCACATACCAGTACGGTATGAAGACGTTGGCGGAGCTGTGAACATAGAGCAGTTGCATGATGGTATGGGAGAGGGAGAGTTAGTAACTATTTATGCCCAGATACAGGACATAGAGAAGAGATTAATGTGGAAGACAAAAAGGTATGCGGTGGAGGGGTATCTAAAGGATGATACCGGCAGCATGAAAGTGCGTTGGTTTAATCAGCCGTACATAGCAGATTCACTTAAATATGCAAAATACGTAAAGGTAACAGGTAAGGTAACAGGCTCTGGAGTGAGTGCCTACTTCGCCAACCCTACTATTGAGGTAATGCCTGGTATACCTGACTCTACTGATACACAAGGTGTATCAAATGGACTGTATCCTATTTATAAATCTAGTCACGGTATAACCAGTCGTTGGTTTTATTACGCACTACGTAGAGTGTTAGAGCAGGCTGACCTTAGGTACCTAGATGATCCATTGCCAGACTTTATAATTACTAAATATAATCTACCCCAATTAAGTACCGCATTGATTTGGGCGCATATGCCAGAATCATACGAGGACTCACAGAGCGCTCGTAAAAGGTTTGCATTTGAGGAGGTTTTTTACCTACAACTTGCAGCTGCAATAGCTAGAGCAGAGCGTTCAGCAACAGACAACTATAAGATATTACACAGAGATGATGACTTAAATGGCTCGCTAGAGAGCTTTATAGAGTCTTACCCATTTACCCTTACGCAGTCACAAGAGAGGGCTGTTAACTCAATCGTTAAGGATATGTCTGCCGGTAGGCCAATGGCACGTTTGCTTGAAGGTGATGTGGGCTCAGGTAAAACAGCTGTAGCAAGTGCTGTAAGCTTCATGGTTTCTTATAATAAGTTACAGGTTGCATATATGGCGCCTACAGAGGTTTTAGCTAAGCAACTTTTTGAAAGTTTTATAACTTATTTTAGAGATACTAATATTCAAGTTGGACTACTTACAGGTAGCGGCTGTAAAAAATACCCTTCTAAAACAGACCCAACAAAACCCACAAAAATATCAAAAGCTCAGTTACTTACATGGATGCTTGATGGTACGGTCAGTATAGTCATAGGCACCCATGCTCTTATACAAAAAAGTGTGATGTTTAGAGATCTTGCATTAGTAATAATAGATGAGCAGCACAGGTTCGGTACAAAACAAAGGGCTACATTATTGGAAAATAATTTAGGTAACAAAACCCCTCACCTACTCTCTATGACGGCTACACCAATACCACGTACATTAGCACTAACCATATATGGAGACCTAGATTTAACAATCATTGACGAGATGCCACTAGGCCGTAAGAAAGTAATAACTAAAATAGTTGGTACAAACAAAATTAACGAAGTGTATGCACATATGCGTACGGAGATATCTTCTGGTAGACAGGTGTATGTGATATGTCCACGGATAGCCCCAAGTGACCTCAGTAGTAAAGACGGACAAGCTCCAAGTGCTCAAAAGCTTATGATGGCGCGCCTCAAGTCTGTCGAGGATGAGGCTGCAAATCTGAAGTTAGTTTTCCCAGAATTTAACATATCTACACTTCATGGTAAGTTGACTCCAGCAGAGAAAGACTCGGTGATGCAAGAATTCTCAGAAAATAGATCACAAATACTAGTCGCAACCTCAGTGGTAGAGGTTGGTGTAAATGTGCCAAATGCAACAATGATACTTATAGAGGGTTCTGAGCGATTTGGGTTGTCACAGTTGCATCAGTTGCGAGGGCGAGTTATACGTAGTAACCACCAATCGTACTGCTACCTAGCCACTACTAACAAGGTGGTTGCTGAGCCCACAAGAGAAAGATTAAAAGCTATAGTTAATGCAAAAAATGGTTTTGAACTTGCAGAAATGGACCTAACTCTCCGTGGAGCTGGTGAGCTGCGTGGAGATTCGCAATGGGGCGCATCAGATATGGCGATGGAAGCAATAAAAAATCTTAAAATGGTAGAAGCAGCTCGTGCAGAGGCACAAGCGATAATAAAGACAGACCACAACTTAGTAAACTACACCACATTAAGAGATAAACTCGATAAGCAAGGTAAAGTGCATCTAGAGTAACTCGCCAAAAGGTTTATTTTTTAAAAATAGATTGTATGGCGGCTGCCATATTTTCCCCTATATTGGAATCGGTCAAGGTTAAAGTAAATTTGCGTAATGTATTTCTTATAGCACTGGTGTCCACCACGACTTCTTTAAGGCTGGTGCGTGAAGATCCTACTGTGCTCTTGTCTAGTGTAAGACTCACGTAATATCTACCAAGGTTTGAGTAAATATGTGAGTATTCTTTTTCTGTTGTGCTTATAGATGCTGTTGTACCACACACTGCTGGGTCTACAGCGTATGATGTATCAGTACCGTCTCCCCAGTCGATGGTGTAGACTACATCTGCGTCTTTTATTATACAAGAGGTTTCGGCTGCAAACTTGGCCGTAACAGTAAGTGGTTTAAAGCCAAACCTAGGTGACACATCTAGTACAAGGTCGTCTATATCGACTGAGTCTACTTGCTTAGTTGAGTTTCCATTTACTGAGGTGATAAGTTCTACAGAGTAGGCACCTGGTTGTAGATAGTCATGAGTAAATATTCTGGTACTTAATTGCTGAGTACTAGAAGATGTGCTGAGGCATTTATTTGTACGAACTTCGTATCTAGTTGTCTCTGTTCTATCTCCCCAGTCTATTGTGTATACACGCAGAGTATCCTCAGTGTGACTACATGTATTGTCTATATCTATTGTGGCTTGTACGGTAACAGGTGCAGTTACGTTTGCCTGTGGTGTCAGCTCCAATCTTGATTCGGAGACATATATCTTCTTCTCTGATATATATTGTACGGCACCTACTGGTCTCAGTTGTAAATTGTAATCTCCAGTACTTGTATATATATGTGAGATGGTACGCTCTGTAGTACGAGTTTCTCCGGCAGGTATGTGTATACGGTAAGACTGACTGCCGTCTCCGAAGTCCACCTCAAAATTACCTACACCACTATTTATAGGGGCAAGCTTGACACTTATAGTGGCAGTAAACGGTGCTTTACCACGTATTACAGGAACAATAAGAGGGTCATTACCGTTGTTGCCTAGTTGCCCTATGCTGAAGTCAGAATCAGACTCATCATTAGTTAGGAATTCTGGAGTAACACTGTCAGGTTCACAAAAGTCTATACAGGCATCAGCTGGTGTATATAGTACAGCTCGCACTTTGTAGTTAGTACCTATTGGCAGGTTCACATTACATCCATTACCATCACATACCCTGTCTCCTACTATCCAGTTAAATTCTTGTGACCGGTGAGATCTCTTGGCAAATCTGTATGTACCAGTTGGACCGACTATATAGAATACTATTGCAGAGTCTGTTGGTTGGTTTGCTACCTGCCATCGTATTTTTGTGGTGTCACCAAGTTTTAATGTGTCACCACCATTTGGTGTTATGACTTTAACAAATGGGTCCCCTGGTAGTATTGTTATATTAGAGGTGGTGGCTTTTGGTAATTGTGCTACGTTACCCTTACCTGCATATAGTGTGGTTGTATAGTTACCAGCTGCAGTGTATGTATGTGTAAGTGTTTGCGTAGAGACACCAACACCACAATCTGTAGTCCGTGTAGCCATGTGAGTGGTAGGGTCTGAACCGTCACCCCAATCAACTCTGTAAGACATGCAGGCTGCTTGTAACATCACTATCTTGGCTGTCGATACAAATGGCGCACGTGCTGACTTTGTAATAAAAGTAAAGTCTATAATATTGTCAGCACCAGCTACGGTAGAGATTGTGCCCGTACACGATGCAGCAATTGCTCGTCGAGTTTGGGGTCCTACAAGGCCAAATCCTGTGGTGTATGCAGAACCATAGCTAACTACGCCGTGTTTGGCTTGCCAGCGTTGTACAGCGAGCTCAGTTAGGTTGCCAAAATATCCACTAGTAATGTTTTCTGGGTAGACACCTGGGTCTTGC
>Ga0256834_1003093_pt1 | contig 10118 bp, 9 predicted proteins | sample 4281140metaG_FD_190536 | JGI IMG/M metagenome (GOLD analysis project Ga0256834, IMG submission 190536) | Hydrothermal vent microbial communities from East Pacific Rise, Pacific Ocean - 4281-140 | ecosystem: Environmental > Aquatic > Marine > Hydrothermal vents | place: Pacific Ocean: East Pacific... | reverse complement strand
CCTCAAATCAGCCTTGTTCCTTTCAAAAACAAAGTAAAAAAACTCAAAAACGCTTGGAATTGGATTGCCGCCAACGGAGGCGCCAATATCGGTCCGCGTTTCCTGGAAATCGATGCGTCGCAACAGCAAGGCGTTATCATGGGACAAACCAAACGAACCTTTGTAACCAACCCGTCATTCGCCGACAAGGTGGAGATTACCGTCAACAAATACGACGGACGCGCCCGCACGGGCTTGGTAATATGCGTAATGGGAAAAGACGGCGTCACTACGCAGAAAGTTAGCTATACCTTCCCTAACAGCAGAAACGGGGCCGTAAAAAAATTCGTCTTGCGAAACGTGCGCGGCAAAGTGATTATCATCGCTATGAAAAACCACTCGGTGGGCAACAAATTTAAATATCGCATCAAAGCGGTTTCCAAATAACCGCGTAGAATTAAGCATTGGCGCTTCTTGGCAAAGGGCCGGTGCTTTCTTTTTGTTCCATAAAAAAAAGAAAAGTTATGAAAACAGTTTTTTTACTTATGTCTTTCTTCATGTTATTTGTTCGCGGCACACAACAACCCGTTGTATATAAAGTGGAACCCAAGCCCAATCAAGACGTGGCTTATGAAGGCGACTTAAGTCAAGGGGTATTCCTCGATGACTTGTCGTGGGCTTGGAGCAGTCAAAACGCTTGCTTTCCGGCTACCGTGAAGAACAAATTTAACGGAAAACACCTGTTTTTTACCGGAATTATTCCCAAATACAGTGAAATAACCGTCACCGTGATTCCCGAAGACAAAAACGCCGACTTCAGCGTGTATGCCTATGTAATCGGAGAAAACAGCAATCATTTGGTTCCGGATTTGCCCCGTAGTATTCGCTGTGTGTCGGATTACAATCGCGAACGTCCCATTCGGGGCAAAATGCAGGATCATACCCGTAAAGTGGACAATTTGGTAGCCCTCAACCGCCCTTACCGGTTTGTAATCGGTGTAACGGGCGCCGACGGACTGGCCGAAGGTAAATTTACAATCGTGTTATCCACCAAATCAAGATAAGAATGAACAGGCGTAACGCAGCCCTGTGCGTGTCATTTTTGTTAAGATTCTCTTTCCCGTGGCCATACGTTTACGGGAAGGGGAATCTTCTTTCCCTTCAAGGTTTATCGGTAAATTTTCCTTTAAAATTTACCCTTTTATTTGTTTTTTCGCTCCATCTTCAGGTGTATGCCCAAGTGGGGTTGGGTACTGCAAACCCGCAGGCAACATTGGACGTGGTTTCCGGAAATCCGGCCAACCCGCTACCTACCGACGGCATTCTCGTGCCTCGTATCAACGGTTTTTCTTCCGTAAACCCCGGTACCAACCAACACGGTATGTTGGTATTTCTCACTACCGCTTCGGGAAGCAACGCTCCCGGATTTTATTTTTGGGACAATAATGCCGCTGCGTGGAAGCCTTTACAAAGTACCCACAATACGTTGAACCAAGCCTACAATCAAGGCGGATTGGGCGCTGGAAGAATTATTACCGTCCACAACGGCCGTCCAATAGTTTTGGAGGGGTCGTCTAAGGTTTTGGAACTAAGTTCCGATAATGTCGGCGCATACGATTATTCAATGAGAATTACGTCCCAATTGAACGGTGTAAAAAGCAGTTCGTTGAAAATCTACACCTACGGATACGGGATGAGCGGTCAAACTTCAAGCATTATCGAGAATTACATTGACTATACCAATGTAACGGGCAATATGATGGTGGGCATACAAAACAAATTTGTTCTCGGCACCATGAACGGCTCGGGACCGAATATAGGTTATCGCGGTATGTATAACGATTTTTATTCGGTCAATAATCCGAACGGTGCTAACAAGGGAGTGGTTAACGTATTCCGGTCGGATACCAAATATATGGTGGGAACGGAAAACGTTTTTTCAAGCGACGGTTATTTGTCCATAGGGGTATGGAACCGTCAGTCGTATAATCCCGATTCGGAATTTAGAGGAGTTATGAATGAATTGGTTCAAACATCCGCTTCGGGACGAGACAAATACGGAACATACACGATTCTTTCGGGAAACGGAAACGGAACAAAATTCGGCACTTATATTAACATCACGGCTACGGCCGGAGGAGCGCATTACGGAGTTTACTCCAAAGTGCTAAAAAACACGGGATATGCCGGATATTTTATAGGAAAAATGTCGCTCGGCGGTTCCTTAACCGGACGTTATGAAATGCCCCTTATTGACGGTACGGCAAACCAAATCATGGCTACCGACGGTGCCGGACAAGTGCATTTTATGGATGCCGCGTCCGTGTTTACCGATACACGTAATACTTTAGACGGCGCTTATGATGAGGGCGGCCCCGGTGCGGGGAGAACAATCCGGGCTGATGCCGGAACGATTCGTATTCTGGGAAACTACGGCTTGGATATATCGGGCGCCAATGCCCGGATCACCGTTTCCAATTCGGCCGAAGACGAAAGCGGAATCCTCTTCAACGATGCCGACACGCCCGGACAGTTCGCCAAAATGTATTACCATAATGCCACTTCAGTTAACAAGCTTCTTTTCTATGTCAATCTCAATACCCCGTTGATAACCTTGTCAAGCACCCAAAAGGTGGGAATCAACCGTACTCCGCTGACTAATACCCTCGAAGTAAACGGTAACGCCTCCAAATCCACGGCGGGTAATTGGTTGGCCAATAGCGACCGAAGATTGAAAAAAAACATACGAAACATTCCGGGCGAATGGGCCTTGGCGCAAATCGAACGTATGCAAGGCGTTAGTTTTTTCTGGAATGACGACAAAACGGGAACGGTACGCCCCCCGACAAAACAATACGGTTTTATCGCTCAGGACCTAATGCAAATATTTCCGGAAAAAGTCTCCAAAGACAGCTTGGGATACTATCAAACCGCCTACGGCGATTACGACCCGCTGTTCGTAGAAGCCATTAAAACCTTATACCGGAAAATACAAGAACTCGAGCGTGAAAATAAAACACTCAAAGCAATGCTCGAAACTTTGAAAGCCTCCGGTTCAATACACCCGACAACGAAAAAATGACAACATTAAGCATTTGAAAACTATGAAAAAACACATATTCGTTTTATTGTCAATCCTTTTGTTAAATCTCAATTGTAAAGCTCAACACAGTGAAAAAAGACCGGCGGCGGTACAATCCGAAAATGCCGGAAAACCCGAAAATACCCCCGAATCGGTAACAGCCTATTTCTTCCGTTCACAAATCAATAAGGATGAAAGGTGGAAGGAAGTTCTGCCTCCCCAAAATCACTGGAACGAACGCTTGCGCGGTAAAATAGAGAAATATCAACGGTGGACCGTGAAAAAATTTCGCATCATAAAAACGCATTATACAGGTGACCGCAAAGCCGAAGTGGAAATTTATATGGAAGTGGAATTCAAAGGCCGAACCGCTTCGGGACAAGACACGGTGGAATTGGAAAAAATCAACGGTCGTTGGGTCATTGTTTCCGTGCCGACTTGATAAAAAAACAATTTATAAATCGATTTTTTGAATAACCCTTAAAATTAATGCTTATGAAATGGTATGTAAAAGCTTTAAAACAATTTGCCGACTTTAAAGGTCGGGCCAGAAGAAAAGAGTACTGGATGTTTGTGTTGTTCAACTTCCTGTTTGCTATCGTGGCAATGATGATTGATAACGTATTGGGGACAAAAGGCGAGCAAGGTTACGGGCTGGTGTACGGTTTGTATTCCCTGGCCATGTTCATTCCCGGATTGGCCGTTAGTGTAAGGAGATTACACGATGTAGGCAAAAGCGGATGGATGCTCTTGGCGGCTTTGATTCCGGTAATCGGCCCTTTGTGGTTATTGTATTTAATGATCACCGACAGCGTGCCCGGCCCCAATCCATACGGCCCCAATCCGAAAGAAACGGAAGAATAGCGAGTTCAGCGCAACGCAATTCGAATATCTGCTTTTGTTACGGAAATTTCCGCTTTTGGCATACGCCTCGAAAATTCGAGGCGTATTGTTGTTTTTGATTTTAAAGGGGAGGAAATCTGATATTTCCAAGAAAAAAATTACACTTCTTTTTCGTTCAATGCTTTCCACAACTTATCCTTAAGATTTTCCAAACCTTCACCCGTAAATGACGATACAAACACAAAGGGTATGTTTTCGGGAAGTTCTTGGGTGATTTCTTCTTTCAGCTCTTCGTCCAATAAATCCGATTTGGTAACGGCCAAGATGCGTTTTTTATGAAGCAATTCGGGATTATATTTTTCCAGCTCTTTCAATAATATTCCATACTCTTTTTTGATATCGTTACTATCGGCGGGAATGGTAAATAACAAGACGGCATTTCGTTCTATATGACGCAAAAACCTGTGTCCGATACCTTTACCTTCGGCCGCACCTTCGATAATACCCGGAATATCGGCCATTACGAATGATTTGAATTCCCTATAAGGCACTATACCCAAATTGGGTTTTAGCGTCGTAAAAGGATAATCTGCGATTTTGGGTTTTGCCGCCGTAAGTTTGGACAACAAAGTGGATTTGCCTGCATTGGGAAAACCCACCAAGCCTACATCGGCAAGGACTTTAAGTTCCAATATTTTCCAACCTTCTTCTCCCGGAAGTCCGGGTTGGGCATAGCGCGGGGTTTGTCGCGTAGCGGATTTAAAATGCCAATTGCCCAATCCGCCCTTTCCGCCCCGGGCCACTATCACTTCCTGTCCGTGTTCCGTCACCTCACCTATGATTTCTCCCGTTTCGGCATCTTTAATAACCGTTCCCAAAGGCACTTCAATAATAATGTCTTTGCCCGCTTTCCCCGATCTGCGATTGCTTTTTCCGGGTTCTCCGGCAGGTGCTTTGAAGTGTTTTTGAAACTTCAGATGAAATAAGGTCCAATAATTTTTGTTTCCCCTGACAATTACATGTCCGCCTCTTCCTCCGTCGCCGCCGTCGGGACCGCCTTTGGGTACGTATTTTTCTCTGCGCAAATGTGCGGACCCGGCGCCTCCTTTTCCCGATTTTACATAAATTTTGGCATAATCGGTAAAATTACCTTCCGTCGCCATTTTGAATGTGTTCTATAATTTCGCTTATCAAACGGTGAATTTCGTCGATGCTTTGCAGTCCGTCGATGGAGTGAAGAACTTGTTTCTCGTCGTAGTATTTTTTTAAGGGTTCGGTGGCCGTATGATACTTTTCAAGCCTTCTTTTTATAGTGCGGGGGTCGGTATCGTCTTTTCTTCCGCTGGTTTTTCCGCGATTAAGGATGCGTTGGATCAAAACTTCCTCGGGGACTTCCAAAGCAAATACGGCATCGATTTTTTGGTTGTTATCTTTCAACAGTTCATCCAACACTTCGGCCTGAACGATAGTTCGGGGAAATCCGTCGAAAATAATTCCGCTTGCTTCGGGATTTTTGGTGATTTCTTCTTTTATCATATTGACGGTAACTTCGTCGGGCACCAAATCTCCTTTATCAATATAGAATTGAGCCAACTTACCCAACGGGGTTTCGTTCTTGATGTGGTTGCGAAACATATCGCCGGTAGCCACGTAAACGAACCCGAACTTTTCGCTCAACAATTTGGCTTGCGTGCCTTTTCCCGCCCCCGGAGGACCGAACATTACGACATTTATCATAATCCGATTACATTTTCAGTTGATATACATCTTTTAGGTTTCTTCCTTTTTCATTATAATCCAAACCGTATCCCACGATAAATTTTTTAGGAATTTCAAAACCCGAAAAATCGATGGGATATGCCTTTTCGTATGCGTCGGGCTTGTAAAACAAAGTTACGATTTTTATAAATTTCGGTTTTTTTTCTTTTAACAATCCGATGATTTTTTCCAGCGTGTTGCCCGTATCCACAATATCTTCCAGAACATACACTTCTTTGTTTTCAATATCTTCCGTCACGTCCACCAAAACTTGCACGTCACCGGTGCTTTCCGTATCCCGGTACGACTTTAACCTGATAAAATCAAACACGGCGGGCTTTGTAAAAGCTTTGGCGAAATCCGAACCGAACATAAAACCCCCTTTCAGGGTGATGATAAAAACGGGAATATCCTCAACGTCTTGTTCCACTTCGGCAGCCAATTTTCGTACCGTTTGAAGAATTTCTTCATGGGAAATGAACTCTACGAATGTTTTGTCGTGTAACCGGACTTCTTTCATCTGATTTAAATCTGGGCAAATTTACAACAATAGTTGTAAATCAAAGGCATAAAAAAACCGCCCCCACTAAGGGAGACGGTTTTTTTTATCGATTTGCTCAGGCTTTATTCCTTAATCAATCTGTACGTGCCTTCTTTTCCGTTAATTTGAACTATAATCAAATAAACACCTTGAGGCAGTTCGGATATATTTACCGCTTTGTTTTTCATATCGCGCAAGTCCATCAATATCTGGCCGGTCAAATTAACGATTTGAACACGGTCGATATTTCGCTCGGCTTTGAAGGTGATTTGGCTTTGGGCCGGGTTGGGATAAAAGCTAAATCCGTAGGCTTCGATTTCACCTATACTTACGTTAGGATTGTAAGCACACACTCCGATTTCTCCGTAAGCATTGTTACCGTATTCCCAAACTCTTACGTAGAGGATTTCGCCCGGTGTCCGGCCCGTTAAGGAAACTTTGGAGAATAATCCGCTGCCTCCGTCGTCGTTACATTCGATCAAAGAAAGGTTGTTACAATCACCCGAATAAACCGCCATTCCGGTATCACCGACGGAGCCTACATTTCCTTGTGTGGTTTCGATATCCACGTTACCGTCCGACGGAACGGTTACCATAAACCAAATATCTCCGCCTTGATAGTTGGCACATCCCGGATCCGCCACACCCGAATCCGTAGCGCCCGTATTATGTCCGAATACGGGAGAACAGCTTGAAGTCACGGGAACATCGATGGCATCGGCACAAAGGTCGTTGGAAGGTGCCGGAGGTGCTTCTTCAAGTACGATGGTGAAATCACCGGCGTTGAAGCTGTCGTGCCATACTTGTAAAATATAGGTTTGGCCGGGTGTCAGACCCGTTACAAGCTTATAAGAACCGTTCCCGAAACAGGCGATTTCGTTACCTCCGCAAGCATCATAAACGGCGGCTTCTATTTGATTGCCTTCCGCTCCACCGGTAATAATTGCCACGCTACCGTCGGCAGGAGCTGTAAAGGTGTAGAACAAGTCGTAGTTATCTCCGAAACTGTCACAAGAAGTATGCGCCATGTTACTGGGTGTAGCGGCTACCGTACTGGCACTGGTTTCATTTCCGGCGCCGCCTCCATACGGATATACCGTTAAGGTTTGTGCGCCCGTACAATCATTATTGGAAGGTGCCGAGGGCCCTTCTTCCAGAACAATGTTGAACGGTCCTGCATTAAAACTATCATGCCAAACTTGTAAAATATAGGTTTGGCCGGGCGTTAGGCCGCTTACAATCATAGCACCTCCCGATCCGAAACAAGCGACTTCATTACCTCCGCAGGCGTCATATACGGCGGCTTCTATATTATTACCGTTGGCTCCTCCCCTTATAATGTTAACCACGCCTCCTGCAGGAGCAACAAAGCTATAGAACAAGTCGTAGTTATCTCCGAAACTGTCACAAGAAGTATGCGCCATGTTACTGGGTAATGCATAAGTCGTATCACCGTCGGTTTCGTTTCCGGCACCGCCTCCGGCCGGATAAACGGTCAGAGACTCGGCATTGGCACAGTCGTTATTGGCTGGCGGTGGAGGCAGTTCTTCCAATACGATGTTAAATTGTCCTTTATTAGAGCTATCGTGCCAAATTTGCAATATATACGTTTGCCCGGGGGTTAATCCCGTTACTATTTTTGTGTTTCCGTTCCCGAAACAGGCGACTTCATTTCCGGCACATGCATCATATATGGCGGCTTCTATAGCATCTCCTTGAGGGCCTCCGGTTATAACAACCATGTTACCGTCGGCGGGAGCGGTAAAGGTATAGAACAGATCCAAATTGTCGCCGAAGCTGTCACATGAAGTATGTGACATGGCACTCGGCGTGGCATCGTACGTATCGCCTTGGGTTTCGTTTCCGGCGCCGCCTCCGACCGGATAAACCGTAAGGTTGATGGCACCGGCACATGTGTCGTTAACGGGTATCGGTCCCATGGTTCTTACGGCTTCGGGGCCCGACCAACTGCTGTAATTATATGAACTACAATAAGTTCTTACGTAAACATCATACCAGGTAGCGGGTTGTAATCCGGTGATGGTATAGGTGTTTCCCGTCACCATAACGGGGGTTCCGGTATTGGGATCGAATCCTTGAGGGCCCCATATCACTTCATACTCATTCACACCTTGCACGGCATCCCAAGAAATGTCAACTGTGGTGTCGGTGGATGAAACGAAATCTATGTTGGTTGTGGGATTACAGTAAGGTATGTTTCTTACTTCAAAATCGTCCACATAAAAGTCATGGGCGAAATCACCCGTGTATTTGAAGGCGATATATACGGTTTGTCCGGCATAGGAACTTAGGTCGAACATGGCTTTGTTCCAACTGTTCCAAGTAGGATAATTGTTGGGGTCGAATTCGGCCAATTCATTAAAATCTTGTGAATTGGCTATGGGGTCGTTGGAGCCGGTGGAAATGTAAACGCCCGTGTAATCGTAATCAAAGGACCATTTCATTCGCCAATAAAAAACCAATTCCTGGTTATTTCCCAATGTTATGGCGGGAGAAACGATCCATGCGTCCGAGGTTTGGCTGATGTCGGTGCCCAAATGCGCCAAAATGTTGTTCGGGCTTTGGGCTATGGAAACGCTGTCGAATACCATAAATCCCGGATCGTCGGTTTGGGTGGTATAGGAGGTCCAACCGTTAGGCGGCGCTCCCGGCGTGTCGGTATCGAAGTTTGTAGCGTATTGCGCGTGGAGCGCAATCACAAACATCGAAAGAAGGAAAGAAAGAATAATTTTTTTCATGTTTTTTTATTTTTTCTTGTAAGAAACAAATTTAATAAAAGTTTTTAAAACAAAAAACCGCCGGTTTTTCATCCGACGGCGTTATTTTTGCGTGGTTTATATTTCCGGTTTTTCTATTCTATCCTAAACACAATGGGTAGGTTGTATCGAACTTTGGTGGGTTTGCCTCTTTGTTGTCCGGGTTGCATTTTGGGAAGTTTGGAGATAACACGTTTGGCTTCGTATTCAAGTTCTTTATAGCGCGACCGTGCTTGAATGTTTCGTATGTTCCCGTTTTTATCGATTTCAAACTGAACGTTGATGCGTATAATTCCCGTTGCACCCAAATCTTCGGCGATGCTTTTATCGAATTTCCGGTTAATGAAACGTTCAATTTTTTTGCTCATACAATTTTTAAGCTTGGCTTTATTGTCTTTAAATTTTTCACATCCGGGATAAACCGGCGGTTGTTCGATGAACTGAAAGGCCACCGCTACGTCTTCTTCTTCCTCTTCGGTAACGATTTCTTCTTCTTCGATAACTTCTTCTTCATCGGTTTCGGTGGATTCCAATACGGTTTCTTCCACTTCTTCTTCGTCTTCCACTTTTTCAATGATTTCGGGCGGAGCTTGTTTTTGTTGCGGTTGTTCTTGGGGAGGCGGTTCTTGTTGCACCTCCAATGTTTCTTCCAGTTCTTCTTCCTGAACGTTCCATTTGGAATCCTTATAATCGTCTTTTTCGTATTTTTTGTACTCGATAACGCGCCAGGTGGTGAATAAAACGAACACCAATCCTAACCACAAAAACAGTGCGGTGTATTTATTCAAATCGGCGCGCGGTGATTTTTTTTCTTCCATAATATATTTGTTTTATTGAAATTTCAGTGTTTAACACGAAACAAAAATAACGAAGTTTTTTTATTATTACAATTTTCTCCTATAACATACCGTGTGTATTGTCGATAAATCAAGGTAATAACGGATGGGCGTAATGTTTAATCCGCTTTGAACCTTATGGGCAAAATGTATTTGACCTTCACTTTTTTTTTTCGTTGTTTTCCGGGTTGCATTTGCGGTAACCGTGCGATGACATTTTCGGCTTCACGGGCTAATGTTTTGTATTGCGAACGGGTTTGAATGTCGGTAACTTTTCCGTTTTCGTCGATAACAAACGTGGT
>Ga0256834_1003092_pt1 | contig 10119 bp, 8 predicted proteins | sample 4281140metaG_FD_190536 | JGI IMG/M metagenome (GOLD analysis project Ga0256834, IMG submission 190536) | Hydrothermal vent microbial communities from East Pacific Rise, Pacific Ocean - 4281-140 | ecosystem: Environmental > Aquatic > Marine > Hydrothermal vents | place: Pacific Ocean: East Pacific... | reverse complement strand
CAAAATACATTATGTGTAGCAGCAACTTCTTATGCTTTAGGTATAGACCCCATTGCAATACTTAGTGCTCTTAGTATGGCAGAAAACTTACCTGGCAGGCTTGAATTACATAGGCCAACAGATAGGTTAACTATAATTGATGATACATATAATGCTAATCCTGCTTCTATGTCGGCATCTTTAAACGCACTTGCTAGATGGTCTTTAGGACTAAAAGTGGCTGTATTGGGAGATATGCTTGAGCTTGGTAAAGATGAAATATCTCTTCATGAACAAGTTGGCAGAGAAGTTGCAGAATTAGGGATTGACTTTTTAATAACAGTAGGAAGACGTTCTAAATATATTGCTTTAGGGGCTAAAGAAGCAGGATTTTCTTCTAACAATATTATTTATTATAAGGAAGTTTATCAATTATTAGATGAATTAAAAGATATATTAAATAGATTAGCTATTAATAAAGAACATATTGCAATTTTAGTTAAAGCATCAAGAAGATTAAGATTAGAAAGGATAGTTGAGAAGCTTCTATATTTAGCTTCTTAATTTGTGTGTTTATGTTATATTATCTTTTATATCCATTACATAATATTTGGATAGGTTTTAATGTTTTTAGATATATAACTTTTAGAACTATCTATGCAAGTGTTACTTGTTTAATAATAGTTTTATTCTTTGGTAAAAGATATATTAATTGGATGAGGACTTTACATATTGGACAAATTATAAGAGAAGACGGACCTAAAAGACATTATCAAAAAGCAGGTACTCCCAGTATGGGTGGGGGATTAATGTTAGCAGCAATAGCTATTTCTACAATACTTTGGGCAAGATTAAATAATTTTTATATATGGATAGTACTTTTTATAACTATTTCTTATGGCCTTATTGGGCTTATAGATGATATTAAAAAAGTTCGTTATAAGAATAGTAAAGGACTTAGTGCAAAAGCTAAACTCTTTCTTCAGACATTAGTAGTACTTCTCGCTACAATGGCATTTATATATCATGGTGGTTATGACACACATTTGTCTATACCATTTTTTAAACGTATACATCCAGATTTGCATTGGTTTTATATAATTTTAGCTTTATTTGTTATAGTTGGTTCATCAAATGCTGTAAATTTAACGGATGGATTAGACGGTTTGGCTATAGGGCCTTTTATTATAGTAGCTAGTGTTTATACAATCTTTACCTATTTAGCTGGAAACGCTGTACTGTCTTCTTATTTACAAATACCGTATGTAGCTGGTGTAGGTGAACTTGCTATATTTTGTGGGTCACTAGTTGGAGCTGGATTAGGTTTTCTATGGTATAATGCATATCCAGCAGAAATATTTATGGGAGATGTTGGCTCTCTTTCTTTAGGTGGGGCACTTGGTTCTGTAGCTGTTTTGGCAAAACAAGAGATACTTTTAGCAATTGCTGGTGGAGTTTTTGTTGTAGAGGCACTGTCTGTAATTTTACAAGTTAGTTATTTTAAATGGACAAAAGGGAAGAGGATATTTAGGATGTCTCCTTTACATCATCATTTTGAGTTAAAAGGTATACCAGAGCCTAAGATAATAGTTAGATTTTGGATTGTTTCAATTATACTTGGACTTGTTGCATTAAGTACCCTTAAGCTGAGGTAATTTGTAATGAATTTTAAAGGACTAAAAGTAGCAATAATAGGAGCAGGAATTTCTGGAGTAGGTGCTGCACGGCTTCTTTTAGACCTTGGCTCTAGGGTTTCTATATTTGATACAAAAGATTTTGATCAACTCTGTGAAAAAAGTAAGGAATTTTTAAGGGATCATAGTCACATTAAATATGTGTTAGGTAAACAGCAAGTCATTGAGGACTTTATAGACCAAGATCTAGTAGTTATAAGTCCTGCAGTACCATATAATAGCAATCTTATATCAAGTATTAGATCACTAGGTATACCAGTTATAGGAGAACTCTCTTTAGCTTGTTCTTTATGGAAAGGGAATATAATAGCAGTAACCGGTACAAACGGGAAAAGTACCACTGCGACTTTAATCTCTGCAATTCTTAATAAAGCTAACATACCACATGTGTTGGCAGGCAATATTGGAGTATCTTTTTGTGATTTTGTTTTAGAGGGTGAGAATGATATAGTTGCAGTTTTAGAGGTAAGTAGTTTCCAGCTTGAGGCGGTGGACATAAAAAGAGGTTTTTATATAAAGCCTAAGATAGGAATATGGCTTAATCTTGCACCAGATCATATAGATAGGCATCCAAGTTTAGAGGAATATGGAAAAATAAAAGGAAGACTTTTTAAAGAACAGGATGAAAGGGATTGGGCTATATTAAATGCTAATGATAAATATGTGGTTGATTTAACAAAAGATATTAAAAGTAAAAAGCTTTATTTTGACAGCCTTAATCCCAAGGGATCTAAAGAACTTTATCTAATAGATGATAACCATATAGCTATAAATATTCCAGATTGTAAAAATCTCATCATCGATCTTTCTAATTGGCATCTTCTTGGTCGCCATAATATTGAGAATCTAATGGCTGCTGTTGGGTCTAGCATTATTATTGGTGCTGATTGCGAGGCAGTTAATGAAGCTATTAAAGATTTTAAACCTCTTAGTCACAGGATTACATTTATAGGAGAAAAAAATAAAGTTAAATTTATTGATGATTCAAAGGCTACTAATGTAGCAGCTGCCTTAACAGCAATAAATGCAGTAAATGGTTCTAATAAAAGAAATATCGTTCTTATTGCAGGAGGACTTGGAAAGGGAGAGGATTATTCCCCTCTTTTAAATGTAGTAGATAAGTTGAAGGCTGTGATTCTTTTGGGAGAAGAACGTCTTAACATGGCAAAGATATTTAGTAACTTAACCAATGTAAATATTGTACTTTTACCAGAAGATCTTTCAAATGAAGAATGTAACCTACTTGAGGTTGGAAATTACTCTAAAAAAATTATGGAATTTGCAGTTAAAAAGGCTTTTTACCTAAGTGAAGAAGGAGATGTAATTCTCCTCTCACCTTGTTGTGCAAGTTTTGATCTTTTTGGTAGTTATGCTGAACGAGGAGACGTTTTTAAGCAAGCAGTAAATGCTTTAATTTTCTCTAACTAAGGTAAAGAGTATGGAAGAGTGTGCTGTGATACTTAGAAAGGCCTGTTCAAAACCACAGGAATTAAAATTGGTTGTAGCTGGCGGAGGTACAGGTGGGCATTGTAATCCAGCCGTTGCTATAATTGAAGAATTAAAATCAATTTATCCAGTGAGGGTTCTTTGGATTGGTACTGGAAGAGATGCTGAGTTAAGAGCAATAAAAGATATTGGGTGTGATCATCAAGTGTTACAAGTGTTACCAATACAAGGGGTAGGACTCTTTAAAAAGTTATATGCATTTTTTACTTTACCAGAACCTATTTTCAGGGCTGCTACATATCTTTTAAAATTTAAACCAGATATTGTTCTTGGGGTAGGAAGTTATGTATCAGGGCCTGTGATAGTAGCAGCGTGGTTGTTAAATATCCCTTGTGCGATACAGGAACAAAACGTGGTACCAGGTACTGCTAATAAACTTTCAGCTAAATTTGCTAGAAAGATATTTGTTACCTTTGAAGACACTATTAAATATTTTCCGTCCCATAAATGTATAGTTACAGGAAATCCAATAAGGAAAAGGCTTTTAAACATACGTTCGAGTATATTTAGACATTTTAATGATCCTCCTGTCTTACTTATTGTAGGTGGAAGTCAAGGTTCAAGAGAGGTCAACAAAAAAGGTGCTCAAGCAGTTGTTGATTTGTGGGAACAAGGTCTTCATGTAAAGGTAATTCATCAGACGGGCAGTAGTGACTATGACTTTGTGATGGAATCATATAAAAAGGCGGTGTCTAAGGGTTTTGCTGAAGAGGATATGTTTGAGGTTTATCCATATATCCATAAAATGGAAAATGTTTATTCAAGGGCAGACCTTGTACTTTGTAGGGCTGGAGCTTCTACTATAGCGGAACTTACTGCTATTGGGCTTCCTTCTATTCTTATTCCTTTTCCTCATGCAGCAGAAAGACATCAAGAACTAAATGCCGAATTATTAGTTAAAAAGGGTGCTGCTATTATGACAGATTCAGGACCTCTTAAACTCTCAAATTTAATAAAAGATATAATATTTGATCCTAATAAACTTAAGACTATGGCACAAGCAGCACTAGAGCTTGGGAAAAGAGATGCTGCACGACAAATTGCTCTTCAACTTTTAGAAATGGGGAGGAAGGGTGAAGTTACGGTCTGAGGTCTTAAACTTATTGTTAGAAATTTCTAAGAAAGAGGCGGTAAAAACTATGTATAAAACTCAACACATACATCTAATAGGTATTGGTGGTATAGGAATGAGTGGTCTTGCCAGGATACTTCATGTCCTTGGCAATAAAGTTAGTGGTTCAGATATACAATCAAGCGATACTACAGATGAACTCTCAAGGATGGGCATAAAAGTATTTATTGGACATAGTAAAAATAATATCCCAGATAATGTTCAGTTAGTTGTTGTATCGTCAGCAATAAGAAGTGATAATCCTGAGATCATATATGCGCGTAGCAAGAATATTCCAGTTATAAAAAGGGCAGAGATGCTCTCTGATCTAATGCGTTTAAAAAAATACTGCATTGCAGTCTCTGGAGCCCATGGTAAGACCACTACTACCTCTTTAGTATACTCAGTGTTAAAGGCAGCACAGCTTGATCCTTCAGTAATTATTGGTGGAAAGGTAAATGGTTACAACACAAATGCCTATTGGGGACAAGGGGAGTTTTTAGTTGCAGAGGCAGATGAAAGTGATGGTAGTTTTTTACGTCTATTCCCAACCGTAGTTGTTGCTACCAATATAGATAAGGAGCACCTTGATCACTATAGAGATATTTCAGAAATCAAAGAGGCTTTTAGGAGTTTTATAGAACTAATCCCTTTTTATGGAAGAGCTGTTATCTGTGGTGAGGATAAAAATTTATTAGAGATTATAAAAGGACTAGGTAAAAATATCTTACTTTACGGATTCAATAGGGATTTTGATATATCCGCAGATATAAAACCAAACAAAGATATTAAAATTGGGACAAGGTTTGAGGTCTTTTTAAAGGGAAGTTCACTGGGTGAAGTGACTCTAAATCTACCAGGCAAGCACAATGTATTAAATGCCTTAGCGGCAATAGGGGTTGGACTTGAAGTAGGTATTTCGTTTGAAGATATAAAGAAAGGACTAAAAAGTGCTAAGGGAGTAGATAGGCGCTTTTGTATATCCCATCTTAAAAACGGAGCAATATTAGTAGATGATTACGCACATCATCCTACTGAGATTAAAGCCACAATAAAGACAGCCAGGGAGTGCTGGCCAGATAAACGTTTAGTTGTAGCTTTTGAACCCCATAGATATAGTCGTACTAAGGCATTAAAGGACGAATTTTGTAAGTGCTTTTCTGGGGTAAATAAACTTTTAATTACAGATATATATCCTGCTAGTGAAGAGCCTATAGAGGGTGTGGATGCTAGAGTACTGGCTAAAGCCATAGAGCTTCATTCTAAAAATGGCTTAAAGATTAAATACATAGAACGAGACGGTTTGATTGAGGAGATTGAAAGACTTTTGACCCCTAATGATGTTCTTTTAACTCTTGGAGCTGGTAGTATGGGGAAAATTAGTAAGGAATTAAGAAAATCTTTAGGGGTAAAATAATAAAAATGTCCTTAAAAAAAAGACATAAAAAGGTGAAAATAGATTACTTATCAGCAATTAAGAAGGATGTTTCCCATATAGAAGAACTTAAGGTTAAAGAAGATATAGCTATAAGAAATCTTACTACTTTTAAGATTGGTGGCAATTGTCGACTTTTTTTAGAACCCTTAACTTATAGAGCTTTAAGGCAGGTTAAGAACTATTTAGATACAAATTATATAAACTATTACGTTCTTGGAGCTGGCAGTAATATTTTGGCTCCAGATAAAGGTGTAGATTGTATCTTAAGTCTCAGATCTTTAAATCTTTTTTCTGTAGAAAGGAATACATCTTTAGAAAATAATGAAATAATTTTAAGACTTGGAGCAGGTTTTTCCCTAAAGCGTTTAATAAGTTGGTGTATAAGAAATGGTTTTTCAGGGCTTGAGTCATTAGTTGCTATTCCAGCAAGCGTTGGTGGTGCTGTACGTATGAATGCTGGGATAAAAGAAAGAAGCATTTTAGATGCACTGACTAGGATATTAGTCCTTAAAAATAGAGAACTTATTTGGATCGATAAAGATCATTTTTCGCCAAAGTATCGTGATCTTGGATTAAGAGATAATGAAATTATATGTGCTTGTGAATTTAAACTACAAAAAACTGACATAAAGTCTTTAAGAGATAGGTTACTTAAAACAATTAACCATAGACTAGAAACACAGCCAATAGGAGCTAAAAGTGCTGGATGTATATTTAAAAATCCAGAAGGAGACTATGCTGGAAGACTTATAGAGCTTTGTGGACTAAAGGGGAAGCAAATAGGGGATGCTAAGGTTAGTGAGAAACATGCCAACTTTATCATCAATCTAGGTAATGCAAAACAAGGTGAGGTCTTAGAACTCATCAATATTATTAGATCTAGAGTGAAAGATGAATTTTTTAAAGAACTTTCTTTAGAGATAAAGATTTGGGAGTCTAGGGTAGGTGAGTATTAAGACACCAAGAAGAAAACCAAAACATAACAGTAATAATCTTATTCGATATGGACTTAAACTTTTTGTCCTAATAGGATTTTTAGGTCTTATTTTAGGAATATTTGGGGGGGCTTGGTATTATGCGTCTCATTGTTCGTGGTTTTGCCTTAGGAGTATAGAAGTAAGAGGTGAAAAACACTTAAATATCAAAGAGATAATTAAACTTAGTAAACTTAAACTTTTTAAAGATAATCTCCTAAGAATTGATGCTTCAGAAGTTTCTAAACGTATTTTAAGAAATCCATGGATAAAAGAGGCAAAAGTAGAAAAAGACTTCCCTGACAAAATTATTATTACTATAAAAGAGAGAACCCCTATAGCTTTGTTAAATCTTAAGGGAAACTATTTTCTTATTGACATAAAAGGAGTTTTAATAGCTAAGGTATCTCCATCATCATATAAACATCTTCCTATCTTATCTATTAAAGTAAAAGAGCCAATTAGTGGCAGTTCTATAGCTAGTATAGCTAGTTCTGGACTTAAATTTTTAGAACTTTCTAAAAAGGCAAGGACTTTTATTAATACTATTTATCCAATTCTTTGTTTAGATGATATACGTAAAATTATAATAAAACCTGAAAGTCTAATTGTTTATCTTAGAGGTGGAGATGTCCCTATAATTTTTTCTAAGAGCTATGATCTTAAAAAACAGTTTGTTCATGCGCAAAAAGTGCTCTGTTATTTGTATAGATCTGGGAAATATAGTCAGACCTTAGAGATTAGACTTGATTATGCTCCAGATAAAGTTTGGGCAAAATTAAAAAGAAGTTAGGGAAGCTAAATGGCACAGATGACTCCAGATATATTGGTTGGATTAGATATTGGCACAACAAAGATATGTGTTGTTGTTGCAGAGATTAATGAAGAAGGGCTTAATTTCATTGGGCTTGGTACACATCCTTCAAGTGGGCTTAGAAAAGGGATGGTTATTGATGTTGAAAGTACTGTTAATGCTATAAAAAAAGCGGTTAAAGAAGCAGAGCTTATGGCAGGTTGCCGTATAGATGAAGCGTTAATTGGAGTTGCAGGAAGTCATATAAAGTGTCATAGCAGCAATGGTGTTATAAAGATAACCTCGGGTGAAATAACAGAAGAACATGTGAATCAGGTAATAGAGTCTGCTAGTGCAGTTGCTATCCCACAAGATCGTATTGTCTTAGAAACACAGCCTCAAGAATATATTGTAGATGATCAAGGTGGCATATTAGACCCTGTTGGTATGACAGGAGTAAGGCTTGAGGTAAAGGTAAATGTTGTTACTGCTTCTAAAACAGCGGTTACAAACCTTACACGCTGTGCACAAAAGGCAGGGCTTAATGTAATAGATACAATCTTACAGCCACTTGCTTCATCCAAGGCGGTACTTTCTCAAGAGGAATGCGAGCTTGGAGTAGCTCTTTTAGATATAGGAGGAGGTACTACCGATTTAACCATATTTAATCAAGGCGTAATAAGTTATACCTCAGTCTTGCCTCTTGGTGGATACAATATGACCAATGATATTGCTATTGGACTTAGAACCCCAATGAGAGAGGCAGAAAATTTAAAGATACGCTATGGGGCATGTCTTGAGTCCCTAGTTAATAAGGATGAATACATAGAGGTTGCAAGTGTTGGAGGTAGAAAATCTAGAAGACTTTCTAGACAGATACTTACAGCTATTTTAGGTCCTAGAGTAGAGGAGATGCTTAGCATAATAAACGATGAAATACAGGAACAGGGTTTTAAAGATAGTCTTTCATGTGGGGTTGTTCTTACAGGTGGAGCAGTTGTTTTACCTGGCCTTTTAGAGATGGCAGATCAAATTTTTGATTTGCCATGTAGAATAGGTATCCCTTCGGGCATAAAAGGGCTAGTAGATATGGTAAGTAGACCAGAATATTCTACTGCTGTTGGTTTAGTAATATATGGCTATGAGAGATACTTGGACATCTATAATTCAGAGAGTCAAGCTCATGGAGGGATATTAAAAAGACTTTCAAGAATTATGAAGAGTGTTTTTGGTAGTTAAAATTTTACATTGATCAAAAAGGGGGGCTTATGGCATTTCAATTAGTAGAGCCAGAACTTACCGCAAAGATAAAAGTTGTTGGTGTTGGTGGAGGCGGAGGTAATGCTGTTAACAATATGATTGCATCAGAGCTTCAAGGTGTTGAGTTTATCGCAGCTAATACCGATGCCCAGGTTCTTGAGCGCTCAAGAGCAGATATAAAGATACAGCTTGGTAGAAATCTTACAAAAGGTTTAGGGGCAGGTGCAAAGCCAGAGATAGGAAGAGAGGCTGCTGAAGAGGCAGCAGATGAGATAAGAGCTGCTCTTGAAGGAAGTGACATGGTTTTTATAACCGCTGGTATGGGTGGTGGTACAGGAACTGGTGGTGCCCCTGTTATTGCTGAGATTAGTAGGGAGCTTGGTGCACTTACTGTAGCAGTTGTTACAAAGCCTTTTGCCTGGGAAGGCAAAGTTAGGATGGCACAGGCAGAAGAAGGTATAAGAAGACTTAAAGAGGTGGTTGATACAATTATTACTATACCAAATGATAGATTAAGAAGTCTTGCAGAGCCTAATACCCCCATTATTGAGATGTTTAAAAAGGCAGATGAAGTACTTTACTATGCGGTAAGAGGTATTTCTGATTTAATAGTTGTTCATGGCTATATAAATGTTGATTTTGCAGATGTAAAAACTGTTATGAGTGAGATGGGAATGGCTCTTATGGGAACAGGTGTTGGCCGAGGAGAAAGACGTGCTATGGATGCGGTTAGGATGGCTGTTGCTAACCCCCTCTTAGAAGATATTTCTATAAGTGGTGCAAGAGGTATATTAATGAATATTACTGCAAGTACAAAGACTATGACAATGGAAGAGGTGGAGCAGGCATCTACATATATTCAAGAAGAGGCGGATGAAAATGCAAATATTATTTGGGGAACTGTCTTTGATGACTCTATGGGTGATGATATAAGGATTACTGTTATTGCTACAGGTATAGCAGATGAATCAGAGGAGGTTGAAGAGATAAAAGAAGAAGAGCAGCCTATTCCTAAGGTATCATTGGGAGCTGGTGGATTAACTGCTTCTAATAATGTCTCTTATAAAGTTCAACAAAGTTTTGAAGATAATATAAAAGACTTACCTGTATATAAGGTCTATAAAGAAAAACGAGTAAATAAACCAAGAAAAAGATCTTTTAAAAATATAGAAGAGCTTGAAAAGCCTACCTTTTTAAGACGTCCTGCTGACTAAATTTTTAAATTATAAAGTATACAAAAATAAAGGGGCATTAATGCCCCTTTTGTTTTTTCTATTTTTTTGTTTATATAGCAGAGGAATTTTAGTCCTTTATTTTAAAGAAAGAAAAAACTTATGCATAAAAATCAAATAGATATAGAATCA
>Ga0256834_1003091_pt1 | contig 10120 bp, 8 predicted proteins | sample 4281140metaG_FD_190536 | JGI IMG/M metagenome (GOLD analysis project Ga0256834, IMG submission 190536) | Hydrothermal vent microbial communities from East Pacific Rise, Pacific Ocean - 4281-140 | ecosystem: Environmental > Aquatic > Marine > Hydrothermal vents | place: Pacific Ocean: East Pacific... | reverse complement strand
ACCACCAATACACAGCCGTTTGATAAATTATTTCTTCAAATGAATTTTTAAATCCTTGATCTAAAGAACTATGCCATAAATCACCTACACCTAAATCTAAATTATCTAATTTAGATTTGTCAGGGTTTCCAAAATAAATTAATACCTCACCTGATTTTGTTGTATATTCCTTAAACTCTCTCATCTATAATATTTTTGAAAAATTTAATATTTCGGTTCCCTATAATTTCTTGCGAAAAATTATTTTCAATACATTTTCTAGCATTTTTCCCAAAAATACTATTCATCTCTTTATTTTCTAATAATTGTATAATTTTTGCAGCATACAGCTCATGATTTCTAGGATCTTCAATAAAACCCGTTTCTCCATCAATCATTAATTCTTTTGCCCAACCTATATTTGAAGTTACCAAAGCTTTTTCCATTGCCATAGCTTCTAACCAAGTCATAGGAAAGGCTTCTGCAAAGCTAGGTAATACAATTACATTAGCCTTAGCTATATACTCTTTTACTTGATTGTATGGAACATGTGAAATATAAGTAACATTATTTTTAGCTTTCGCTGACAGTTTACACTGAAATAATTCTAATGTTGATTTTTTTTTAAAAATATCTACTACATCTTTCCCTAACAAGGTTAAACTTGCTTTAGGGTTCTTTTTTACAACTTCATTAAAAATACCCGCTAACTCCAACACTCCTTTTTTTCTTATGATGGTTCCAAAATACAAGATTGAATTGGCTTCTACTTTTATAGAAGAAGCAGAAAAATTTGTACTATCAATCCCATTATGTATCACTTCTATTTTTTTTGAAAGACTAAATAGCTTCGTTGTTTTTTTTGCTGTAAATTCACTTACTGAAGTAATGAAATTTGCAGTTGTTAGTGCTTTTTTTTCAAACCAAAAATTTTTCTGCTTTTGTTTTCTACCTTCTAATGCACAAAAATAGGCATCTGTTCCATGCAACCTAATTAACAATGTACACTTAAACTTCATAAAAGCTGTAATACCTGTCCAATCCGGTGCTTCCAAAATTTCAATTTGATTGTTTGTAATTACTTTGTTTATATATTTTTGGAGGTGTTTTCTATATAAGTACCAACTAAAAACAGTATATTTTTTATATGCTATTTTGTGAATTGCAATTCCGCTATCCTTAAAAATTTCATTAGTTGCTGCTCCATACACAAAAACTGTAACATGATGCCCTTGTTTTACCAATACTACTGCTAAATTTTTAATGCTAGTACCTATCCCTGCAGAATGGGTTATTTTAGGATGTGGATATTCAGAAGTTAAAAAAGCTATGTGCATACAACTAATTTTAAATGATTAGCAACCATTATATCTAAGGTATAATTTTCTTTAATCTCAATACTTACATCTTTAGTTATTCCCAAATTTTCAGCTAATATACCTTGTATTATTTCTTTCAATTTAAAAATATCCTTAGGCTCAAAAATATATCCATTTATATTATTTTTAATAATTTCAGGATTGCCACCAACAGTTGTTGTTATTACTGGAACATTGCTTGCTAAACTTTCTAATATGGAAAGACTAAAACATTCCATATATGTAGGCTGTATTAAATAGTGATAATTGCCTAATAGTTCATTTATTCTTGGTGAACTTCCTTTGAAGTGAACAATTTGTTCTAGATTGTACTTTTTTTGGAGTGAAATTAAGTGTTGTTTATATTCTCCTTCTCCAAAAATATCAATTTCGAAATACTTATAGTATGCCCTATCAATGCTATGAATAGCTTCCAATAAATCTTGAATTCCTTTTGATTTTCGAAGGTGAGATACAACTATAAATTTTAGCGGCATTTGTAACCTGTTTAGTTGCTGCTTCTTGTAATCAGAAATGTCAATACCGTTATATACAACGGTTGTTTTTTTCTTAATGGTAATTCCGAAGTCATTAATAATACAATTTTTAGTGTAATGAGAAACTCCCACAAGTTTATCTACATAGTTACCGTACAACCATCCTTTTACCTTATTTTTTATCCGTTTTTTTAACGGAAATCCATCTAAAGGTCTTGGGTTGTGATCTACATTTATGATATAGGGATTCATTAATTGTTTTACAGCTTTAAAAAAAGGTGATATTGGCTGTAAAAAATGAGTAATAACAATTTGAAATGTCAATTTATTTTCTGTGCAATAACTTAAAAAGTAATGCTCTATATTTTTGTTATTTGCACTTTTGATATCCAGATTTTCGTAGAAGTCGAACGGTTCAACATTTTTAAAAAACCAGGTAACAATATAGCCCTGTTTTTTAAGCTCACTGTCAAAAGCCTTAAAAAACCTATCCATTCCTCCTATTCTATTGGGAAAGAGTATATATTCACAAATAATGGCTATATGTTTCATTTACTTTTTTTTTAGAAAATATTTTTTTAGAAAAGAATGGAATTTTATTTCTATAGTTTTAGTGTACATAATGCTTATTAAAATCATACATATTATAACTAGTATAGGAACTATATAGCTATGAGGGTAAAAATAACCAACGTAATTCTTTATAAATACACCCCCTATGTATTCAAGTATTAAATATAAGTAATATGAGGCAATACCTATCTGAGTAAGTATCTTGTTTTTAAAAACCCAGAATGCTTGAGGTCTAAAAACTAAGAAACTAAATAATAAAAACATTGCCGAGTATATAATAAGATCAGTGATATTCATGTTTTTGTTTAGTAACGCAAACAAAAATAATAAAAGAACAATGTTTAGATACTTATATTTAACTTTTTCGTATAACATATAAAAAATAGCTCCCGACAGAAAAAGGGGAAGGAATTTTATTAGATTAAAGAGATTGAAAAATTTCTTGACATACGTGATTTTATGCAAATTAATAATCTGTAAAATATTTAAGATTGTAATTAAGAGAATACTTACAATTATAATATTTTTTTTAAAATTCTTTTCATTAAAAAAGTATACACTTCCTACAAGTATATAAAATTGTATTTCAGGCCACAGGCTCCAATACGAGTAATTTAAATAGTTAAAATGGTTTTTTAAACCAAACAGCCAGTTATATAGGTTTGGAGGAAGAAATGTAATGCTTGTTAAGAGATTCCTGATATGATGTGATTTTGGGAAGATATTTTGTAAGTCAAAGGTTACAATTAAGACAAAGGTGGCTAAAGAAGCTATTAGCATAGAAGGGAAAAGGCGAATAAATCTTTTTTTTAAAAAGATAATTAAATCTTTGCTAGCTAACGTATAACAAATTACAAAGCCACTTATCATGAAAAAAAACATAACACCCTTGTACCCATAATGAAAAAAATCACCACCAAAATAAGGAAAGTTTGCATCATTCCATCTGTAAAAATAATAATCTAAAACAACAGCCAAAATAGCAATTGCTCTAAATCCATCCAGCACATCAATTCTATTTCTATTTTTCAAAGTTTTATTACGTTATTTGAAATGATTGTTAGTTCTCAAAATTTCTACAATTCTACTACTTGTTCCCTTTAAAGGTTTTCCTATTTGTAATTTAATGAGTGCTTTTTGGTACTTGTTTTTGGCTTTAGGATTTTTTATAGCTTCTTCTATTTGCAACTCTAATTCCATTTCATTTTTCGCTATAGAAACAGCTTTACTATCGATAACTTTTTTATAGTGATCAAAATTTAAAAAACGCTGATCATCATATAAGTCATTTTGTTTATTTCCAAATACGGTATTTATAACAGGTTTTTCAAAAAGCATAAAGTCTAAGCTCATTGTAGAGCACATATTAATATTCAAATCTGAAAATTTTAAAAGAGCTTTCAAATCAGTCATATCTTTAGTAGTTGGTACGCGTTGAGACCAAGATTCTATATGGTCATTTCGTGTTAAATTCCATTTAGGAATGTTCCACCTTATTTTAGGATATGCTTGCTTTAAAGCATTAAATCTCTTACCATCTTCTGCTGGAGATGTTCTTATAAGTAGTTGAAGATTTAAATCACTTCGTTTTTGGATAAAATGCATAATTGATTGTATGTGTACACCATCATTAGCTCCTATATCTGCATCTGCACAACTATAGCAAATTAGCTTTTTAGATAAATCAAGTTTAAATTTTTTGAAAAATGCAGCCTTATCTACATGATACTTATCTAGTACATACGGCTCAAACTGAGGTGTTCCTACAACAAATACACACTCTTTTTTTGTAGAAGGATAAAAGTATAAGAGTTCTTTTTTCATTAAATCACTCCATACAAAATAGGTGTTAAAAGGCCCCATCATTCTTCCTTTTGAAGCCAAATTGTCCCAACTAAAAATAAAAGCACTCGTTCGAATTTTTAACCTTTTGGCAGCATATAGTATAGGTGCTACATATGGTGGTCTTTGATGTGTGAAAAATAAGATATCGGGATTGGTTGCTTTTAACAGTCTCTTATAGGTATTTGTTTTTTTTGAAAAGGAAAAAGATAAAAATTGTAAATATTCGTAGATGGAAATACACTTTTCACTATTACAAACACTAGTGATTTTATATATTATTTTTGTCAAAATACTTCTTATAGAATTTATTTTAGGATATCCTCTTCTTAAATTATCGTTTATACCATAAAAATTTTTATGCAGGCTCATATGAGCGGTTTCTTTTAATTTTCGAAATACCCAGGTTATTTTGCTTTCAACAAATATATCTAGCTCTTCTATAACCACCTTTTCAGGAATTAACTTCAAATTGTATCCGCTTATAGGCAATCCAGAATATATAACTACACTATCAAATTTGGTACAGGCTTCTGTCAAGAAATTACTCAGAATAAAATTTCTATACCCAACACCATCAGTAATTACAATTCCTAATTTTCGATTCATCTGATTATTCATTGTTTAAAAAAGCATTGCAAAATTTACCCATTGCCAAATATGCATACTAGATTCGTTGTCTCCTGTGAGATAGTTATTCCATTCTAATAGTAAAGCATCCATATCAAACCAGTTGGAATAGGTAGAATTGTTCATGTTTTTGAGCTGTAAACTTACAAATTCTTTCAATTCTTTAGATAGCCATTCTCTTTGTGGTGTTTGTAAGGCACGTTTAGGTGCATATGTGATGGTATCATCTAAATAGTTGGCTACAATTTCTCTCAATAAATACTTTTGAGTGCCATTGCTAATTTTATATTCAATAGGTTGAGCAAATGCGAATTCAACAAGTCTGTAGTCTAAAAAAGGCTCTCTCAATTCGGTACTTTCCGCCATTGAAATACGGTCGTTAAAACGAAGTGCTCTAGGTATTTTAGTAAAAAACAAGTCTCGGTATTGCATGTTTAGCAATTCACTTTCAAATGGTTTAGGATAAATAGGTTTTTGAGCAAATTGCAATAGATAATGACTCAATACATTTTTTTTAAAAGGTGACTTGGATACTCCTTGAATGACATGCTTGCCTTTAGAAGTGTAATAATCGTATCCTGCCCATTGTTCATCCATTCCTTGTCCGTCTAAAAGAACGGTAACTCCATTTTTTTTCGCTGTATTAAAAATTTTAGCATATGCAATGGTAGGAATACCGCCATAGGGCTCGTCTTGAATTTCGCTTATTTTTTCCGCTAATGCTTCTACTTCATTAGCCTGTAATAATACTTTGTGAAGAGGATATTTTGTTTTTGATATCAAATTTTCAACCCACGGTAGTTCGTCGTAATTCTCATTATTTGTATAAAAAGTAAATGCTTGAATATTTTTATCTTTTTGCGTACGTTTTACAAATGCAAGTAAAACAGAACTATCCAATCCGCCGCTTACATTAAATCCTACAGGAACATCAGCTCTAAATCGAAGCTTTATGCTATCTTCAAGTAGGTTCTTATATGCATTCTTTACTTCTTCTTTTGTGTTGTATAATTGATACTTTTTTAGTCCATTTTCAAAAAAATACCATTTAGATATGGTCAATTCATGTTTTTTATATGAAAGATAATGTCCTCCAGGAAGCTGCTTGATATTTTCCCAAAATGTTTCGTCAGGCATACCGTAGCTACCATAACAAAAATAATTAGCCCAAACTTTTTTATTAGGCTTTCGCTCTATGCCGGCAGCAATTAAGGCTTTAATTTCAGAAGAAAAATAAAGCGTATTGTTTTTAATAGTGTAATAAAAAGGTTTTACACCAAATCGGTCTTTGGCAGCAAATAAATGCGCTGTTTTTGTATCCCAAATAGCGAAAGAAAACATTCCGTTTAATTTCTCAAGGCAAGATTTTCCCCACGTGATATATGCTGCAAGTAAGACTTCTGTATCAGAATTGGTATAAAAATGATAGTCGTTTTTTAATTGTTGTTTAAGCTCTAGATAATTGTAAATTTCACCATTAAATGAAATTATAAAACGTTTACAATTGGAAATAAAGGGTTGGTTAGATTTTTCTGATAAATCTATGATAGATAACCTATTATGCCCTATAAAGATGTTTTTAAGAAGTGTTTTTCCTGTAAAATCTGGACCTCGATGTTTTTGTACAGAGAGCATATTATCTAGTACATGCTCTTGCAAATTATCCCCAATAATTCCGGCTATTCCACACATTTACAATCCAAGTTTTACAAGTAGTTTTTCAGCTTTTTCCCAATCTTCAAGTGTATCTATATTCACGTGTGTATCCTTAGTAGCTTCAATATATCCAATAGTATTTCCGTAGAGCGATTGCTTTTCTAAAACAATGTTTGCTTTGGTTAAATAAACACTACCATCTCTATAATAAGCTTTAGGTAATTCTTGTCGTCTCGATATAATTGCATCCTCACCGGTACTTATATGTAATAAATCGTTTTTATCAGGTTCAAATACCCAATGCGGATTGTATTTATGAGGAACCGGAAGTACTGAAATTAAAGAGTCTACTTTTGTTTGAATAAACTTTTTTATAGCATCATCTATAAATATTCCCGTTCTAAACGGATTGGTAGGTTGTAACAAGCAAACAGCATCAAATGCAATGCCTTTTTCTTTAAAGAATTGTAAGGCATGTATAACTGTTAAAATGGAAGGACTTTTATCTGTAGCCATTTCTTTTGGACGTGTAAAAGGAGCTTTTGCTCCGTATTTACGAGTAGTATCAATAATCTCAGAATCATCAGAACTTACAATTACTTCTGTTAGAAGTTTTGCTGATTTTGCGGCGTTTATGGTATAAGCAATTAGAGGTTTATTACCTAAAAGCTTAATGTTTTTTTCAGGAACACCTTTTGAGCCTCCACGTGCCGGTATAATTCCAAGAATACGCATTTAGTAAGTAATTGTTTTATGAAAATTTAAAGGTATTTCAGCGAGTACATTGGCAATAGCTTCTCCGGCATTTCCATTTCCATAAATATGCTCAGACTTTATATTGTTTTGTGCCATTCTATTTTTAATAGCCGCTAAAATTTCATTTTTATTGTACGAAACATCTATTACATTTGCGCCTCTTTGTCTTTTAGTTTGACGTGTACCTATGTTAACCGTAGGTACACCCAAGTATGCACATTCACGTATACCAACACTAGAATTTCCTACCAAGCATTTTGAGTTAATAAGTAACTTTAAAAAGTCGTTGGGTTCCATATTTTTAAAGAAGTGGATATTTTTAGGCTTGTGTAGCTCTCTGTATGTTCTTATTCCTCCTGAAGTGCCATCAGATCCAGCATCAACATTCGGCCAAAACCAAAAGGTTGGAATCCCTAGTTCTGAAATGGCATCTAGTGTACTGGTAATGTCTTTTTTAGCTTGTGTATACTCTGTTGTAACAGGATGTTGCATAACAACTAAATAACCTTCTTCCTTCCATTTTATATCATCTCCTACACCTCCATATTTTTTTATGGGATCAAAATTTAAAGTAGGTTCTTTTAATACTTCTTTAGCCAAATCTATTGAAGGACATCCAGTATTAATCACTGTGCCTGGACTTTCTCCTAACCTAATAACTCGTTCTCTGGCACTTTCTGAAGCTACCAAATGAATGTCTGCCAATTTTGTATTGGCATGGCGTACTTTTTCATCAATATTTCCGGTTACTTCACCTCCTTGAATATGAACTAAAGGAATGTTTTGATAGGAAGCAGCAATAGATGTTGCAATAGTTTCAAACCTATCAGCAATGGTAACAACAGCATCTGGTTGAAGTTTATAAAAAACATTTGAAAGCTCCATAACTCCTATTCCTGTTGTTTTCGCCATGGCTGTAGGGTTTTCGCCTTCTAGCACCATAAAAACTTTTTCATGTACAGTAAATCCATCTTTTTCAATATAATCTACGGCATTTCCATAGCGCTCTAAAAGTGCTGCACCGGCAACAACCAATTGTAGTTCTAAACCATTATGAGCTTGTATTGCTTTTAAAGCCGATTTTACACGACTATATGAAGGTCTCGCAGTTATAACTACACAAATTTTTCGTTTAGGCATACGTTTATTTTATGAAGTTTTAAAAGTAAGGAATATTTAACAAGAGAAAAAGGGATTTCATGAAGATTTTATTAGGTTCTGCCTTCTTGAACTTGTTTCATTAGCTATGCTTCATTTTATAATCGTGAGATTCAGAGTCAAGCTGAGAATGACGAATTAATTTATTCTAAATCCTCTGTATTTAAAAAATCCCATTGTTTTAAATCGTTGGTTAATTTTCTACCTATAACTTCCTGAAAATGAATAGCATCAATTCCGTAACCTTTAGGCTTTTTAGCTTCTAAATCATCAAATGTTATAGTATGTCCAGTTTTTAAATCTTTATTAACAGCCAATGATTTTTCAAATATATTTTTCAAGTCTTTAAACGACGAATTGTTGTTTTTATCTATAGGAAATTGTAGCGCCAACTCAATGTTTTTTACGGCTTTTACCAACCGAGTTGTTTCTGCCATTGTAAGTGAAGATTTTGCATCAGGTCCATTTGATTCTTTATCAAAAACCACGTGAAACTCTAACAGTTCTGCTCCTAAGGCAGTTGCAGCAATACAAGCTTCTATAGTTGATGAATGGTCAGAAAAGCCAACAGGAACTTTGTACCGTTTTTTTAATTGCTGAATAACATTTAATCCGTATTGTTTAGGTGTTGTTGGGTATGCTGTAGTACATTGCAGCAGTGAAAAATTAACATTTCGATGTTTTAAAAATTGAACTGTTTTATCCAATTCAGAAAAAGAACTCATTCCTGAAGAAATAATCATTGGTTTTCCTGTTTGTGCAATTTTTTCTAGTAATAAAAAATTGGTTACCTCTCCTGAGCCAACTTTATAGGTTTTCACCCCTACTTTTTCTAATAAATCTACAGCCGTATTGCTAAAAGGAGAACTCATGAATTCCAAATTAACGTCATCACAATGTCGTTTTAAAGCTTTCCATTCTTCTAACGTAAACTCCATACGTTTCCAATAATCAAAGCGTAACTTATCATTTGAAAATCGGACTCTAAAAGGCTCATACATACTGCTTTCAGCTTCAGCAATATGTGTTTGGAATTTTATAGCATCAACACCTGTTTTAGAAACGGCATCAATGTACTTATGTGCTATTTTTAAGTTTCCATCATGAGCTTGCGCTATTTCGGCAATTATTTTCATACAATTATATTTTTTTAACAACTATGCCATAACTCATTCCTTTAGATTTTATATTTTTCCGCTCAAGAATTTTCTCGAATAAATATTTAACACCATCTTTAAAAGAAGAGATTTTTCTAGTACAATAAGTTGTATCAACAATAGCATAATCTATTATTTCAAAACCACACTCTTTTAAAAAGTGTTTAACAATATGTTCCCATGGTGTAAACACATGGTATTCCTTTAAATGCTTTTCTTGAAAAGCGTAAAGAGTCCCTTTTAGAAATAAGTTAATAATGTTTTTACTAGATTGTGGATTAGGTGTAGTAAGTATTATAAAACCTCCTTTTTCTATATGGCTAGAAATATTTTTAAGTGATAACAACGGATTAGGAAGATGTTCTAATACTTCTAAGAAAATTGCTACACCTGCATTTTCTGCTGTATTTGGCGCAGGGTTATTTAAATCCCAAATAATAGACCACTCCATTTTTTTAACATAATCAAAAGGTTGCCACTTTGCCCCTAGTTCACTTACCTTAGTTTGCATATG
>Ga0256834_1003090_pt1 | contig 10120 bp, 13 predicted proteins | sample 4281140metaG_FD_190536 | JGI IMG/M metagenome (GOLD analysis project Ga0256834, IMG submission 190536) | Hydrothermal vent microbial communities from East Pacific Rise, Pacific Ocean - 4281-140 | ecosystem: Environmental > Aquatic > Marine > Hydrothermal vents | place: Pacific Ocean: East... | reverse complement strand
GATCCTCTTCTGGGATGGTCTCTCATTTTCACCACACTCAGCGAATAATGTTTTCACTTTGTAAACAAGCTTTATATATTTTACTATTGATTTAGCGCCTCAAAAATAGTGAGGCAAAGCAATTAGTTGAGGATTGGCATTGTTGACAACAAGTCAATATTTTAATGATGCAAAAACTTTTTAAAGGTTTTGATTTTTCAATCGAAGAGCCATTTGTCCTCGCAAGGATGTGGATAAAGCTCGTCTATGGAAAACTTTTCTATTTTCCTCAAAGATTTGTCGGCGCAAAGGATCGAAACATCTTTTGTTCCGTACCTCTTTATTGCGACTCTGCATCTGCCACAAGGCATAATTATTTCGTTTTCCGATCCAACGATAAGAATCATTTTAAACCTTGCATCCTCTCCTTCCTCTGTCAACATCGTTCCTATTGCATTTTCCTCTCCGTGAACGCAAACACCTGCCTCGAAAGGTATTCCGTGGTAAATGTTTCCCCTCTCGGAAAGGACAAAAGATCCTCCTCTTTTGTGCCTGTCGCTCTTTTTAATTTTCCCGAGGAATTCTTTTTCTTCCTCGCTCAACTTTTTACTTGCCATACTACTTAATTTTCAAAATAATATTTATTATTGATTGTCTTTGCCGTTAATGTAGTCCTCTAAAAGCTCTCTTGCTTTGAAATCTGGGATCTGCTTTGGTGGATGTTTCATGAAGTAAGCGCATGCCGGTATTATTGGGCCTCCCTCTCCTCTATCCAACGCTATTTTGCAGCACCTCACTGCATCGATCATTATGCCTGCTGAATTTGGCGAGTCCTCGACACTTAGCTTGACCTCTATGCTAAAAGGCACATCGCCAAACTTTTTGCCCTCTATCCTTATATAACATATTTTGTTGTCTTTCAGCCAAGGCACATAATCGCTGGGTCCTATGTGGATAAAATCATCGTTAATGCCTCCATCTATCATGCTTTTGACTGCCTCTGTTTTGCTTATCTTTTTGCTCTTGAGCCTGCTTCTTTCAAGCATGTTTAAAAAATCTGTGTTACCTCCGAAGTTCAGCTGATAAGTCCTCTCTATCTTAACACCTCTCTCGCAAAGCAGCCTCGTTATCGTTCTATGCAGAATGGTTGCCCCTATTTGAGATTTTATGTCATCCCCTATGCAAGGTATCCCTTCCTTTTCAAATCTCTTGCTCCAATCCTCGCTCGAAACTATGAATTCTGGTATGGCGTTTATGAAAGCTGTGTTTGATTTTAGGCATGCCTCCGCATAGTACTGAGTTGCTTTTTTACTTCCAACTGGCATGTAACTTATCAAAATATCAGCATTTTTCTCCTCCAAAACTTTTGCCACATCAACAGGATTTTCTTTGCTAACAACAAACCTCTGATCCTCTGGATAAGAAAGCATATGGTTTGAGAGGCCATCGAAAACAGGGGCTTTCATAACCTCAACTCCTTTGCGAGGAACATCCGAAAACTTCAAAGTGCAGTTCGGCTTTTCGAAAATTGCCTCTGCTATGTCCTTGCCGACTTTCCTTGCGTCTATGTCAAAAGCCGCGACAATTTCTATATCCCTTACTTTATATTTCCCTAACACAGGGTGCATGAGCCCTGGAACAAAGCTTTGCTTTTCGTCCACATCTTTGTAATACTCCAAGCCCTGCACAAAGGAAGAGGCACAATTGCCTATTCCTGCTATAGCAACTCTTATTTTTTTGCTCATTTCGACACCTCCACAAATTTTACGATATAGTAAAATTTTATGATATTATAAAACTCTAGCATTTAAATATTTTACGGTAGTATAAAAGTTTATGCAAAAGCCAAGCGAAAGGTTGAAAAGAAAGATTGAAAAGGAAAATCTTTGGATTTTTATTCTGCGGTGCTTATTAGCGGGTAAAAAAACAGGTGGGGAAATAAGGAGAGAGTTGAAGGAAAAGTACAAATTAAGCATAGGGATGGTTACATCTTACAGAGTTCTTTACCTTTTGGAGAAAGGAGGCTATGTTAAGATTGAAAAGGAGAAAAACAGGAAATACTATGTTATTTGTGAGAAGGGAAGGGAAGAGTTGGAAAAAGGAAAAAAGATCCTTGAGGATTATTTGAGAATTTTGAAAGAGGTTTAAATTATTGTGCTGCTTCTCCTTCCTCTTTTTTGCCCAAAAGCTCTTCTATCGGTTTTTTGCCGTATTTGACGATCATGCAGTTAAGCTGTGCTATCTCCTCGCAAATAACCTCTCCTCTCACGGTTTTTCTTTTCCTAACTCCTTTTTCCTTTGGTCTGTAGCCGACGCCTCCGCTCAAAAGCAGTCTTTTTCTTCCAGAACCTTCGACACCTTTTCTCATTGGAAATCCATCTTTATCGCTACCGCCAGTTATCTTTAACTTGTAAGCAGGCAAGTCTATTATACCGGCATCGAACTCATCGCCTATTCTCATGCCTATTAACTGCCTTATCTTCTCCAACTCAACTTCCTTTTGATAGCTTTTGCCTGTCTTTGGATCATTTATGACTATTTTTACACCCATGACACCACCGTAGAAAAAAATTAATGACAAAAAATTTAAAGGTTTTTGTTAAAGGTAATTTTACCACTTTGGGAAAGTGAAAAATGTTTTAAGTTGTTTATTCCAAATCAAATCTTCCAAATCACATTCCGCATAGCATCTAAGCCGTTGTTTAGGACTATTGTGTTCAGCAAAGCTTTGTTATTAGCCATGGCTAACCTATCCTCTATCTCCTTTGGATCCACATATCCCCAATGCTTCAACGCCTCTTTCAACTCTTTGTGATCTTTAGCATATTCCTTTACGCTTATTCCTTGGGCTATGGCATCGGCTGCCTGCCTCAAAGCAACGGCTCCTTTTGCCGTTCCTTTAGGATGTCCGTGAACACCGCCGCCTGCCTGAATGGTTATGTTCTTTCCATGTATCGCTATCAAAGCGTCAACTTTGCTTGGGTCCAAACCTCCTGAGGCAACAGGCATCAACGCCTTTATGTGATCGCAAAACTCAAAGTCAAGAGAGCCGAGATAAAATTCCTCATCGCCTTTGTACTTTTCCGCTATCTCGTGGAATCTCCTTATGAGCAAAGCTCCGCCTTCCATCTTTCCAACTCCTGTCCCTATGTGGAGCTGATCAACACCCATTAGCCGATAAACCTTCTCCAAAATTTGGAAGTTAACTCCGTAATTTCCGCGATGCCAAGCAGCATATCCAGCTCTGTGCGCATGGACTATCAATTTGTGCTTTTTAGTAATCTCCAACATGTGTTGCAAAGCAGCAATTCCGAGAACATACACATCCAGCATGACACAATTATGGCCTCTTTCAACGACCTTTTCAACCCTTTCCTCCATTCTTTCAATTGAAGAATCGGATATGTTAACGCAGTATATTTTCTTTTCCCCTGTCTCGAGCTCTGCTTTTTCTTTCGCCTCGAAAACAGTGTTAAACCTATCCTCCCATTTGCAGAAGTCCTGATCCACCAAATTTTCATCGTCCTTAACCAAATCTAAGCCGTTAGCCCAGGCTTCATAAGCTACTTTTGCGAACTCCTTTGGGGCTAAGCCAACTTTTGGCTTGACTATTGTTCCTACATGGGGCCTTTTGTTCTTATCCGTCCCTATGTATTTTCTAACTCCTTCAAGGCCGTTTGCTGGCCCAGAAAACTGCTTTTGATATTTTTTGGGAAATTTTATGTCAAGGATATAGAGCATCTCCAATTCCTTCATGCCAAAAATGTTGCCAAGCACCGAAGCTTGAAACTGGTTAAAGTTTTTTATGTCAAAATGCTCTAAAGGATAGGCTATGAAAACAAAACCTTCATTTTCCCTAACTTTCAAAAGCTTGAATATCCTTGCCCTATAATGCTTGAAAACATGCTCATTCATGGTGTGTATTTTGGTCCATGTTCCGACAGAGGACTCAGATGCTATTGCTTCGGCTAGCCTCTCAAGGCTGTATTTGCCTTTTGTGTACATCAGCACAACAAAATCATTTTCGCTCGGCACATAATCCAAATCTAAATAACTATAGCCGCCATAAGCCATGATATCACCCTGTTATAATTTGATCAAAGCCTGTATATAAAGATTTCAGTTTTTGGGAAAAGAAGCGAAAGATCAAGATTGCTCCTCTTCGCTTTTCTCCTCAGAACCCGCGTAAATTTTTATCCCGTGTTTCTCCCTCAAAGTTTTGCAAACATCTTTAGCGCAGTCAGGACAGACCCAAAACTCTACTTTGCCCTTCTTCAACCTTTTTATTATCTGCAACCTGTTTTCCCTCTCCCTGTGAAAACGCTTGCCGCAAACATCACAGATCTTGTATTTTCGGCCCATACTTTAAATGAAAAATTCAAAATTTAAAAAAATAGATAGGGAAAAATCAAGTGCAAAAAGTAGGGTGCTTAAGATGAGCAGGAGAAATGTGGAAAAGGCTAAAGCAAGTGGAAAATATATTCTTTGCCTTGTCATAGCGATTTTATTCTGGGGAATAACCCCTGTTGTTTTTAAAATACTTTTGAAAGTAAGCAAAGGCATAAATGCATTGAACACATCCTTTTTCTTGACAAGTGTAACTGCAATTGTTTTGTTTCCATTCGGGCTTAGGAAAAAAATAGAGAAAAGGAAAAAAGGAGTTTTGAGAAAGAAGCCTTTAAAGGAATTCATTTTTCAATGCTTGGTCCTTTCCATAACAGGAGGTGTTTTCTCCATTTATTTTTTCTATAAAGCGGTTGCGGAATTGCCGGCAGCCATAGCTATGATAATCAACTACACCTGGCCTCTTTTGATCATAATTTTCTCTTACGCTTTGTTGAAGGAAAAAATAGGGAAATTGGAACTTGCAGGCATAATTTCATCATTTTTGGGCGTTGTTTTTATCTCAGGCATCATTAATGGGAAATCCAACATTCCTTTATTAGCTGTTTGCTACGCTCTCTTAGGTGCTTTGGGCTGGTCTTTATACTCGGTCATGCTCAAAAAGTTTAACTTTGATGTGGAAGAAAACTTTTGGATCATCATGGGTTTAGCAGCTTTGATATTTCTCCTCTTTTCTCCAAGCATAAAAAGTTTGTCCTCACTCCTTTACCTTATCCTCTTCGCTTTTCTAACAACAACCATCCCTTACACCTTATGGAGTGTTGCCTCGACAAAACTGGAGAGCAGTAAACTCGGTTCGATACCTTATTTGACTCCTGTGATAACGATAATAACATCTTACATTTTCCTCGGGGAGAGGATGAACGCAACAGAGATATTGGGAAGTGCTTTGATCTTCTTAGGCATTGTAACCGTTATTTTCGCTCAGCGCAAAAGAGGAAAATAGATTAAAATATTACTCATGAAAAGGTAATTATGGAGCTGAGAAAGCCACAAGAAGTTAAAGAAATGAGAAGGGTTATGTTTATTAGACCACACAACATCTCAAAGGATATGATATCTGCAATTATTAATTCTCTTTCACCTTTAGAGAATAATGAAGATGACGATACTGTGTATGCCGTATGGCTAACTTGTGGTGAAAAGAGCGATTTATTTCAGAGTTTGGAAAATGGAATAATAGAATTATACCCCGTTGACACGTTTGCTAAGCTTCTTAAAAATTATTTAGGATGGCTTGTGGATAGAAAAGAAAAAATGAAAATCGAGTTGGAAAAAAGAACACCATATGATCCGGTAAAAAATTTACCATGGATTGTGATAAAGGAAGAAAGAGTGAATTTAAATAGAAGATCTACATTAAATTGTTTACCATTTTATAGAATAAAGGATACAAGTGATTTTGAAAAACACCCACCACACGACAGAAATTTTTCGAAAATATCTTATTATGAGGAATTTTATAATGAATTGATACATGAGAAAAACAATGCAGGCACGTGTTTCAAAATTTTGGGGAAATTGGATAAAAAACCGGTTGATGGAAAAGATGAAAAAATGTATGATGAAAAATACATAAGTGAAAGATACATAACCAATATGGACTCCACTTTCAGTAAAACACGAATAGTTAGAGAGTGTGGTATATGTAGACTTACTAAAAAATATGAAGGAAAACCAGTATATTTGTTTTTTCGAAAATACTATGAGTTGTGTTGAATCACATTTGATTGAATAATCAAACAGGCAAAACCGAGACAATAACCTCTCTTTCTCTTTCCCTTGTGTCGAAATTTATCACAACTATTTGTTGCCATGTTCCCAGTAAAAGCTCTCCGTTCTCAAAAGGCACGGTTATGCTCGGCCCTACAATGCTGGCTTTCAAATGCCCTGCCCCGTTATCATCGTGCCAAGTTTCGTGATGCGCATAATAAGCGGAATAAGGTATCAACTCATCTAAAACCCTTGGCAAATCTTTTATAAGGCCTGGCTCATACTCTATCGTTGTTATCGCTCCCGTGGATCCTTTGGAAAAAATAACAACAACTCCGTTTTCAATTCCGCTTTCCCTAACAATTTCCCTAACCTGCTCAGTTATGTCTGCCATTCCTCCGTAACCTGCAACATTAACAAAGATCCTTTTGTGAGGCATTACAACCACCAGGCAGAGAGCTTACCTCTGTTCCAATCATCTATCAACCTTTTAGCAGCTCTATTCACATCAATTTCTCCTCCTTTTTTCAAAAACTTAAATCTTTCGCCAATGAGCTTTAAAGCTTCTGATTCCTCAACATCCTTTATGTCAAAGCCGTAAACCTCGTGAAAGTTTGACCCATCGGCATTTTTTATCTTGCTCAAAAGCCAAAGAGCAGAAGATTCCAAATTTTCCCCAGGAAAAAGAATGTTTTTCCACTCCTCCTTTTCTATCGGCACAACTCCTGGTGTGTCAGAAATCAATATTTTTTTGCTAACTCTTATCCACTGCTTGCCTCTTGTAAATCCGGGCTTAGGAGAAACTCCCGCTTTGCTTCTCCTTGCGAGCATGTTTATTATGCTCGATTTCCCAACATTAGGATAGCCAACAACTATCAAATAGGCTTTTTCTTTTTCCTTCAAAACCGTTTTTTCCAAAATCCTTCTCAAGCTCCACCTCAAAATGTTAACTCCGTAGTATTTTTTAGCGGAGACATGAACAACATCGACAGCTTTAGAGTTTTCCTTAAAAAACTCTTTGGTTTTGTCAGCAAATTCTTTTGGGACCAAATCCACTTTATTTGGAATTATCCAAAACGGCTTTTTAGTTTTATTCGCTATACTTTCCAACTTCTCCGATCTCGTTTCCAAAGGACATCTCGCGTCGAGAACAAAGAGGATGGCATCGTGCCTTTTCATCTCGCCAATTACTTTATTCCAAAGGTTCATGAAATCCACCGTTAAATTTATATATAAAGGGTTAAATTAATGAAACTTAACAATCTCAAAGGTGAGGAATTTGCCTATATGCGAGATTTGTGGCGAAGAAGTTGATGAAGTGAGGCAATGCAGGATTTGTGGAGTGATGTTTTGCAGGAACTGCGGGGATTTCGAAAGGGACATTTGCCAGGACTGTTTGATGGCTGGCGAAGGCGGTTTCGAGGGCTACGAGGAAGACGAGGAAATGGACGAGTTCGAGGAAGCATGGTATGGTGATGAAGAAGAGGAAGATTGGTAAAAGCAAAAAATCAAAGTTTTTGGGAAAAGTTTAGTTTATTTCTTTTTCTCCTCCGTTGTACATTATATGGACGTTGTATCCAATTTTGTATCCTTCCTCTAAAGCGAGGTTTGCATAACTTGCAAGCCTCTCCGTTTCTCCGTGGCTTGGAACAATAACCTCTGGGCTTAGCATTCTCATCAGATCTCTGTGATCCTCTCTTCTTGCATGTCCAGAGACATGTATATGCTTTATTATCCTTGCACCTTGCTCCCTAAACATGGATTCAACCATATATCTGCTTGCCCTATTCATCGGGTGTGGAATTGTCTCTGAAGCGAAAATAACCGTATCATGTTTCCTTATCCTGAAAGCGTACTCTTTCCTGACAAGCCTCCAAAGAACTGAGTTTTCCTCTCCTTGATTGCCTGTGCATATAAGCAAGTATTCATCCGGCTTTTCCACAAGCTTTTTGAATGTCCTTTTTATACCTCTTTTCTTTCCAAAAACCCTTATGCCGGAGATGTCGATAAGGCCTAACTTTGCGGCGGGGATAACATAATTGTCTAATGACCTGCCAACCATGACTATTTTTCTTCTGCCTTTGTTCTCCTTTATTATGCTTCTCAACCTGGCGATGTGGGAAGCAAACGTGGTTATGAAAACTGCCCCTTTCTTGTTCTCGTAAGCTTTGTCCAAGGCGAATTTCACAAGGTTTTGTGCTATTCTTTCAGGAGGTGTGAATGATCCCTCAGTGACTCTAACGGTTTCAGATATAAGAAGCTTAACACCTTGCTTGCCAAGTTGCTTTATCCTCCTATAATCTGGCTTTTTGCCTAAAGTCGGATCATCATCAAGTTTGTAATCGTTCGCATAAACCACTGTTCCCTCTTTGGTGTGCAAAACTGAAAGGACGGTTTGAGGAATGCTGTGGGTTATGTGCACAAATTCGAGCTGCATGTTTTTTCCCAAATCCATTGTTTCTCCAGGATTCAAAGGCCTAAGATTCCTTTCAAGATAGCCCTTTCCAAAATCGTTCAAAAGGTTTTTTATTACCTCCAAAGTGTACGGAGTCGCTATTATAGGGCAGTTGTACTTTTCAGCCAGGAAGGGAACAGCTCCACAGTGATCAAGATGGCCGTGATTTATAACAATGCCGACAACATTCTTTCCTCTAAGCTGCCTATCGTTAGGTATGACTCCTGCATCTATCAACAAACCAGCGTTAAAATTCTCTTCTTTTTCCGAACTTTCCAAAGTTATCAACTTGTCCATCGCGTAACCCATGTCGAATATTACAACTTCGCCGTTGACCTCGACAGCTGTCATGTTTTTGCCAACCTCGTTATATCCGCCAATAGTGTAGACTTTCATTCTCACCACCGAAATTTTAAAACAGCTTATCTTAAACCAAAGCCGATGGATGCATAGCCAACGATCATGTCTTCGTTGCCAGAAACATCGTAAGATGTGGAATAATGTATTAGTTTGCCTTCAACACCTTCAAAATACTTCATTGTGCACATAAGTGAGGCAATAGCGCCTTTTCCACATATCGTCGTTTCCTTTGCTATTGAGAGAAAGTCGTCCACATCCAAAGAGAGTATGGCCTCTATAGCTTTCATGTCTGTTTTCCTTACCCATTCAACACCGTAGTTGTTGACGGGCATGAAGCCATATCCTTGCCCGAAATGGGTGAAGTCAGAACTTGCGATGAGAACTGTGCTTTCGTCCATGACCTCGCTTATGGCTTTCCCAACCTCTGCATAAAGATTTTTGTGCGCCTCGCTCGTTATACATATTGGCAAAAATGTGAAATCTTGCAAGGTGTATTGTAAAAAGGGTAACTGCACCTCTATGCTGTGCTCATACAAATGTGCCAACTCGTCGACTTTGAAGACAGAGGACTTCTCCATCAACGCATCTGCCAATTCCAAATCCACAGGAACAACACCTAAAGGCGTTTCCCAATCCTCTCTTGAAATAGAAACAGGTTCGCCGAGCCCTGTGTGATTGGTGCCAAGGATTATCACCTTTTTTATGTCTTTACCTTTCAAAACCTCGTAGAAGTGAGCGGCCGTAACGCCGGAGTAAACATAGCCGGCATGAGGGACAACCCCTCCAAGAACGTTTGAGAAAGAGGGCAACTTTGTTTTATCCACTTTTGTAAAAAGGAAATTAAGCATCGATAGCAACTCTTTCTTGTTCCATGGATAAAAACCTTGTGCCACTGGATAACGCATAAAAAGAATTGCACATAGGCATATATAAATTTTACTGAAGCTTGAGCGAGAAATTTGTATTAGATCTTCATCTCCAAATAAACAACATAATCTTTGAATCCGTTTTTTCTGTAAAAGGAAATCGCATTTTTGTTATCTGAATAAGCGTAAACCTTCACTCTCTCCACACCCCTTGCCTTGCACCAATCCAAAAATCTTCTAAATAGCTTTGTGCCTATGCCTTTTCGCCTGTGTTCTTCCAAAACAAAGGTGTTTTCCAATTCGGCAACTTTGCCTATTTTCCTGAAAAATTCTCCCTCCGTGA
>Ga0256834_1003089_pt1 | contig 10122 bp, 6 predicted proteins | sample 4281140metaG_FD_190536 | JGI IMG/M metagenome (GOLD analysis project Ga0256834, IMG submission 190536) | Hydrothermal vent microbial communities from East Pacific Rise, Pacific Ocean - 4281-140 | ecosystem: Environmental > Aquatic > Marine > Hydrothermal vents | place: Pacific Ocean: East Pacific... | reverse complement strand
AATACATTGTTAATACACAATAAATTATTTGTTGGGTAAACCAATGTTGGTATTGTTGGAGCCTTGTTTACAGGTGGTGGTGGAGGTGGTGGTGTATCTCCTCCGCCTCCACCACAAGACCATAAAGATGTTCCTAATACGAGTGTGAATATAAACTTTTTCATTCCTATTGTTTTATAATTTTAAGGGTTACTGGTTTATTTAAATGTACTTTTGCAAAATATACTGCTACCGGCATATTTTCAATATTTAACTGAACCTTTCCATTAATTACTGAGTATGTTTTAGAGGAAATAAGCTGATTATTTGTTGTGAATAACTCAATTTTAATTTCTTTTAATGACATTGGTAAGGCTATCTCAAAAATTCCACTTGTTGGGTTTGGGTAAGCCGTAATTACTTCAAACAAATCAATTGTTTTTGAAAATATACCTTCACAAGCTACACCTGTTTTTACCTCTAATAAATCACCGTGTTTTACATCTATAGTAAATAATGGCGATACCGTTTGTAATTGTTCTTTTCCGTTTATTAAAACAATATAAGGAGGCGTTCCTTGAGTAATTTCTATTGCAGCTTTATTTGTTGTTACACTTGCTTTTCCTGAGATGGTAGTTCCTTCTAAAATTACAATATTGTAACAATATGGAGATGTTTGATTCGTAACAATTATGCATATTTCATAGTTACCAGGAGACAGGTTGTCAACTGTTAAATTTGTAGTAAAATCATAATCTGCACCATTAATTGTGGCTATATAATTGTATGATAATTGAGCAGAGATAATAATTCTCCCATTATTTTTATTTGGACACGTTTCACTAATGATTTCAATTGTAAAATTGTCAGAAGCTAATAAAATACATCCATTTGCATCTACTGTTTCTCCTGTTGGAGTGTTTGGACATTGATCTAGGTTATTCATAACACCATCGTTATCATCGTCTAATTGACTTTGAGAACACCCTGTTGCATTTACCTCTTCTCCTGTTGGTGTATCTGCACAAGTATCTACATCATTCATAATGCCATCTCCATCATCATCTATTTGACTTTGAGAACACCCATTTACATCAACAGTCTCTCCGCTTGGTGTATTTGGACAAGTATCTAAACTATTTACCACACCATCTCCATCATCATCTATTTGACTTTGAGAACAACCATTTACATTAACAGTCTCTCCGCTTGGTGTATCTGGACAAGTATCTAAACTATTCACAACACCATCGTTATCATCGTCTAATTGACTTTGAGAACAACCATTTGTATCTACTGCTTCTCCTGTTGGTGTATCTGCACAAGTATCGACATCATTCATAATGCCATCTCCATCATCATCTATTTGACTTTGAGAACACCCATTTACATCAACAGTCTCTCCGCTTGGTGTATTTGGACATTGGTCCAAACTATTTACAACACCATCGTTATCATCGTCTAATTGACTTTGAGAACAACCATTTGTATCTACTGCTTCTCCATCTGGAGTAGCAGGGCAAAGATCGTTAGTGTCATATACACCGTCTCCATCTGTATCATTATTACCACAATTTTCACTATAACTTGTTTGAGAATCTATAGCTGTCCAATTTAAAGTACTCCAATCTACATTATCAACAGTAATACAAGTAAGATTAGGGTTTAAATTTGCATAAAAAGTTATAATACTTGTATTATTTCCATTTTTAATATTTAAACTATTTAATGGATTGTTAGTGTGACAAGAAAAAACAGTTAAAAGGCTATTATTAGTTATATCTAAACTAGTTATTTGATTTACAGAACAATCTAATTGTTCCAACAAAATATTATTTGTAACATTTAAATTAGTTATTTGATTATAAGCACAAAATAACTTTGTTAAAGCAATGTTATTTGAAACATCTAAACTTGTTAAACTATTTGTATTGCATTGTAAATCAACTAATTTGGTATTCTGTGAAATATTTAAATAAGTTAAATTATTATTACCACACAGTAAAGTTGTAAGATTGTTAAATCCTTCAATCCCGGTTAAATCATTTATATTTTTTCCATAAAGATTTAAGTTTGTTACTACAGTTGCATCACTTGATAAAATTTGTTGATTAATGATACCATCACTATCAAAACCTAAATCAATTAATGCTTGTTCAAAATTTACATCTGGAATATTAATAATTGAACAGCCACTAGTATTTACAATATCATTTGTAGGTGTATTTGGACAATCATCATTTAAATTTGAAATTCCATCATTATCATCATCAGCTGTTAACTGACTATCAGAACATCCATTCTCATCAACAGTTTCACCTGCTGCTGTGTTTGGACAAAGGTCTAGGTTATTCATAACACCATCGTTATCATCGTCTAATTGACTTTGAGAACAACCGTTTGCATCAACCGTTTCACCAACTGGCGTAGCAGGACAAAGGTCGTTAGTGTCATATACACCGTCACCGTCGGTATCAGTTTGAGCTGCAGAGCAACCATTCGCATCTACCGTTTCGCCTGTCGCTGTGTTTGGACAAAGGTCTAGGTTATTCATAACACCATCGTTATCATCATCTAATTGACTTTGAGAACATCCATTTGTGTCTACTACTTCACCAAGTGGAGTAGCAGGACAAAGGTCGTTAGTGTCATATACACCGTCTCCGTCGGTATCACTTACGGTTACATTTTGTAAATAAATCTTTTTATTTACCTCGGTAGTAATACCTGACTCAGCATTAACCCAATAAGAATCAGAAGTAGAATCATACATAGGAATGTTTACAAAGTAATCTCCGTTTGCATCTTTTTGTATATATAGCTTATTCCATTCTGCTAGTGTATTAGATGGATCTTTCCATATAGACCATCCTGCTGGAGCTGTAAAAGTAGCAATAGTTACTGGTACTTGAGATCCAACCAAAGCCTCTAAATCAGTATTTTGAGTAACAATTACTGCTGAGAACTGATCGGCGTCAATAATAGTTCCATTTACTATTTTTTTATTAAGATACAAGTCTTTTCCACTAGAACCTAGTTGAATAGTTATCTGTTCTGTAGGAACAGACATGCTTCTATAATAAGAAACAGTCATTGGACTTGAATTTGTGGCTGCTGGTAAATCATTTCCAGCTAATTGAACCAAAGGTCCGATTGTTGTACCTATGTGAGGAACAGCATAATAAAACCCAAGTTTCCTGTAGCCACTTGAGCTCAAGTCAAAAATTTGAAAATTTTTGACTTGTGGTTCTATGCCAAAAAAGTATTCTAATTTTACTCCAGATTTTTTGTATTTAAAATTCAAATCTGCATCGTAAAAATAGAATGCCCATTCTTGCTTCCCATCATCAGAATTAATAAAAAAATTTGGTAGACCAACTGAGAACATATAATCATTTCCACTTACGGTAACATTATTTAAATCATCGTAGGAAATTTTCCCCACTGTTTTTAATAATGCCCAATTAGCATCACGTAATTCAGCAGATTTTTTCTTGGATATAATGTAATTACCATTCATACCAAGTTTCATCCTTGCGTCTTCTCCAAGGTATAATGAATGTGTCGTTGTTCCATCAAGAGTAATTCTCTCAAAGCGTCCACTATTGAAATTTAACAAAAATCCATTTCCCGCAAGAGAAGTCCCATTATTGATAGATCCATAATCATAACTAGCATGATTAAAATGTCTTACAAGACTAGGATTCATAGCGGCATCAAGTTTAATAAGAGACGTTTCTGGATTCCCAGAACCAGAGTAAGTATCAATGCTATTTGTCCAGTTTGCCCCTTGGGCTACACGATAGATAGAACTTACATATGATACCGTTACATAGATATCTCCGTTATAGGAAGTTATTGATTGCATGCTTTCTCCTTCAAAAGATAATCTCTTTTCAAAGTCAGATACTCCTGTTGATAAATCATACATAAGCACTGCATTTTCATTACCCCCAACATAAGCATGAATGTAAAGTTTATTATTCGTAATCGTAAAAATGTTATTCTTTTTAGATATAAAACCTGAAGGGTATGAATCTTTTGATTGAACAGTCATCAATGTATCCACCGTACTGTTACTGTTGTATCTATAAATAGTTGCTCCTGTTGGTGTATTTACACCAACATACCATGCCCCTGCATAATACAGAGCAGCATCAGTTTTCCCTGCCCATGTCTGTACAGACTGAACATGTGGTGGGGTTGTTGATTGCTGTGCATATAGATTTCCGAGAAAGATAGTTAGCGTAAGTAGAGAAAGTAATATTTTTTTCATAATTAGAAAGTTAATTTATGGAATACTAATCCAGACAATTTTACATTAAGCTTACAATGTGAAGTTCACAATGTTTACCAAATACAACTAAAAATGTAGAGAAGAATAGAGAGGAAAAGTTTTTCATAATTTTTTATTATAAATTTAATCTTTTAAATTTTATTTGTACTAATATTTTAAGAAAAATTAAATTCATGTTACCCCTATATATGATTTAACCTGTTGTGCATTTTTATTCTTTAAACTTACTGTTACGTCACTTTGCTATAAGTAAAATAATACAAATTACTGAATTAGTGTGCTTTATAGTTGTTTAGTTATTCCTGTGAACCTGCCTGTCGGCAGACAGGGACAGAAACCCATAAACAGGATGCATTCAGATTCCAGTCTTCGTAGGAATGGCACCTGTTTTTAACTGAAAATCCTATTCGAGTGAATTTAACGAATGTTAATGAGTGAAATTTGTGTAGAGAATTAATTTTAGATTTTCAAAATAGTTCTCGATACAATTTTCTATCGAAAATTACTCGAACTGACATTTTTTTATTAATTGTGCTAGCTATTAAATAACTTATTTTTCACCTTTTTAATATCTGTAGTTATTCTTCTTTCCATAACTACATAATACCCATTTGCTGTTGTGAAAATAAATAAAGTCAGTAACAATAATATTAATCTGAAAATTGTTAAAAAAATATTACCGCTATCTGCCGGTATTATCTGAACAACTCTCCAACCTTCGGCATCTTCTTTTTTAATTCTTCTATTTAGTGTTCGTTGTGGGGAGTCTGCCAATAAACCAATTACCCCTCCATTTAATGTTACATTTATAACTTTATTGTTTTGCCAATCTTCAGCAGGAGAATAATCCTCTGATTTACTTGATTTCACAGCAACAATTATCGCTATTATTAAGACGAATGCTAATATCGTCGGAATATTAGCGCCAAAACTTCCTAAGAAAATATTTAATGTTATCATTTTTATTAATTAGATTAATCCTACTCCAAAATTCAGTTGGTATTTCGGTTTATTCCCAACATTGTAAATAATTTCCTTAAAACTTACTGCTTCGTTAACACTATATTAATAGTTTCAAAAACGATAGTATTGGCATCACCTTTTCTAAATTTTAGAATAGGATTGGTAACCCCGCCAGTTTTTATTCTTATCTCGTAACTATTACTGGTTATTATTTCTTCTATAGTTGTTAAACCACTATCAATAGCCATTTGAAGACCTTCTTTATAGTTTAAAATTTCAACACCATCGGCATTTAAATCAATTATATTATCACTTGTAAATTTATAACCTCCTACTTGTGCCCATTCTGGTTCTGTTTTATCTAACCAAGTACCAATAATCCAACTTGGTGGGTTAAAAGAAGATGCTGACAGTTCATAGTTATCATCATCATTATTAGAGCAAGAGATGCTTAGTAAGAATATCCCTAAAATAAATAGTGTTTTCGTAATTTTTTTCATGGTTATTTTATTGTTTTATTAACTTATTTATAATCTTTTTCATAGCATTTTTTTTGTTGTAACTAATTTATTGAACAGAAAAATCAAAAACAGTATTGTTGTTACCACCTACAGGAACAAACCCACTATAAATAAAGGCGTATTCTCCAGCTCTTAAAATGTTTATAGGCGTAACTTTAAAACCACCATCCTGCATTTTTTCAATTTTAAATGGAATAGAACTTTCACCACCAACACCCGCTTGTGCATTTCCTAAACCATCTACTTTACCAGTTACTAACTCTCTTTGATTTTTTTTCTTTTTAACTTTTAATTCTATTAATATAAATTCATTAGGAGAGCTAGCTGTATTAAACCACCAGTTTTTAGTTAATACGTCATTTTCATTACTTGTAAAGTAAAATGTAAATTCTTGTTTATACACCTTATTATTTGAATAGGTGTTAGGTACGTACGATTTATTTTTTGCAGAAACTATACCCCCAGTAAGAGCTGCACCTAATGAACTAGATTTACTACCTGAAAACATACTTGGATAAATTGGAACCTGACGGTTATCTTTTAAATAAAAAATGCCAGCCTTTGCAATGGCTTTGGATTTATTTATCATTAAAGTTAAAATTTCAGAAGGCACATTTAATCCCTTCAAACGTTTTAATTCACTTAAAGAAGTATCAAATTCAACAATTGAGGAATTAATTTTAGATGTAACTACATCTAAACCAAAACCCAATTCTATTAAATCTATAACAGATTGGTTTGTTAATTTTTCTTGTGAGTAACTTGTACTAAAAACTAAAAAGGTTAGGATTATTAGTAATAGTTTTTTCATAATTATTTAATTTTGAGTACCCATAGACCCGATAGGGTGTTTCTATAAATTGTGAGTCTTACTTTTTGCTGAAAAATAAAAACTACCAGTATTCAACAAACGCTGAACAATAGTAGTTAAGAATTATTTTCTATGAAATATTTAGTGATTTATCTACCAAAAGGGATGAAATAGTATTTTATCTTAGTGAAAATCTACTTTTGTAGATAGATAGGTGTTTTTCTTTTTACTGATTGTTTATAATTAGTAAAAATAAAGAATAATATCATGCTGTTCCGATAGTTAATGGAATTGTTTCAGCATCTCATAATTATTTAATAAATAGCGTTTTATAGAGTAAGACCCTGAAACAAGTTTAGGGCGACGAGCGTTATGTTAGATTACGAATATTCAATCTTTTTCAACTAAAAATTTACTTTTGTAAATAAAAAGATGTTATCCTTTTTTGTACTTCTTTTTTATAGGTTTTTTCTACTTTAAACTTTGTATTATTTATAGACACGTAAGAACCATTTATTAAACCGTTAAAATTTCCTTTTTCTAAATTCACAATAAAATTGGCACTCACACGTACAAAAGTTACGGGTAAAAATTGCATTAAATTACGTAGTGAAGAAGCATAAAAAACCTGTTTATTTTTAGTAACTATACACGAATAATTATCTTGTAAAACAATATTTTTACCATTTTTGGCAATAAAATCTTTGTTGGTTATGTAAATAATATCTTCAAAGTTTATTGGGAAACGAGTTATTTCGTTAGTACTATAATTGTTACGTATATTCTCTTTAAAATCAATTGTTCCCATTAATCCTTTTTGTGCTGTAAACTTTTCTTGTGTTTTGTTTAGTACTGTATAAATGGTGCGCACAATTTCTTTTGTGTTTAAACTAGGTTTTGTTTTAACAATATAATGTTCGTGATTGGTTTTTAAACCTTGCTGAAAAGTTGTCTCATTATCTAAATTTGTAATATAAATAAACGGGATTTTATAAGTAGTATTTAATACTTTCCCTAAATCTAATCCATCTTTATCGCCTTTTAAGTCTATATCTAGTAAAACAATGTCTGGAGTTTTAGTAGTAATTCGTTCAATAGCTTCAGTATAACTTTTAGTATATTCATCTACAACAAAGCGTTCTTTTTCTAAAGCTGTTCGCAAGCCATCATATAATATGGCTTCGTCTTCAACAATTAATACTCTTGGTTTCATACTTGTTTTATTTTGGGAATTGAATAGTTAATTTTACACCGTTTGCTCCATCAATTTTAAAGGTTCCATTAATTTGTTGGGTTAATAATTTCATAATCCGTAAACCAAATGTTTTTGAGTTAGAAATATCAAACCCTTTTGGAAACCCTTTGCCGTTATCGGCTAATTCTAACTTGTAATGGTTATCAGCTTCATTTATATTTATTGATATTTTACCTTTCTCAGTATTTGTAAATGCATATTTAAATGAATTGGTTAAAAACTCGTTTACAATTAATCCAATTGGGAATGAGATGTCGGCTTTTAAATTCACCGTAGTATCAATGTGTTGTTCTACCGTAATATTTTTATTTACATACGTATTTTCAATATTTTGTTTTAATTTTTCAATATACTTTTTAACGCCTAGTTTGGTTGCATCTTTATTGTTATAAAGTTGCTGGTGCACTTCATTAATGCTTGCAATTCTGTTTTGTAATTCTATTAATTTGGCATCAAAAGCTTCATTATTAAATTCTTCTTTTACCACATCAATAAAACGATTGATAATTGCTAAATTATTTTTTACTCTATGATGTAAATCTTTTTGTAGTGTTTCAATAACCTCTTTTTGTTTTTTGTTTTTTTGATAAAAATACCCACCAATAACTAAAATTAGTAATAAACTTATAAATCCAATGCCAAGTAACCATTTTTGTTTTGTTTCTTTTTCTAAAAGTAATGCCTGTTCTGCTTTTTCGGTTTTTAGTTGTAGGTTTTCTTTTTCTTTTTTTTCGGTTTGGTATTTGGTTTCAGAATTAATAACTTGATTATTGAATCTTGCCAAACTTAATGAATCTTTTAATTTTAATAGTGACCTATTGTATTTCAAGGCTTTTTTATAGTCACCTTTTTTATTATACAAAAGAAATAATTCAATGAGTAAACTTTCTTTCATATATGTTGGCCAACGAGTTTTGTTTATAGTATCTTTAGCTACTTTTTTTAAGATGTTCTCAGTTTTTGAAATTTTATTTAACCCTAAGTAAGCTTTAGCTTTTGATATATTACTTGAATTAATAGCTAAAGAATCATTAATTTTATTTGCTATTACATGTGCTTTTATAGCGTAATCTTTTGAAGTAGCATAGTCTTTGTTTTTCCAATGAGAAAAGGCTAATTGGTTTAACATATCAAAACTTCCTAATTGATGATTGCTTTTTATAAAATAGTTTAATGCTAATAATTGATGTTTTATGGCTTTTTGAATTTGGCCTTCATCAATATAAACCCTTCCTAAAATTCGATTGAAAATAGATTTGTAAAATTCAGCTTTTATTTTTTTTGAATCTTCAATAGCCGAAAGAGCATATTTTTCAGCTTTTTTATACTGCTTTCTATCGATGTACAGCCAACATAATCCACTGTAGCAATTTAGTTTTGTTTCAAAATCATCAAAATCATTCAAACAGTTTAAGGACTTGATATAATAATCAATAGCATTTTGCTCATCTTCTTTTTTCATAAAAAAATTAGCATAACTTACATATAGAGTACAACTTTCTTTTGTAACTATATTTTTATTAATAATAGATTCACCTTTTATGAACAGCTTCTGGGCATTGTTGAATTGCTTTAAATCACCGTAAACTGCCCCTGCCTGAGTAATACAATCTAATTGAGACTTGTAATCTCCAATACTGTCGCAAATTTTTTCAGCTTTTAGAATATACTTAATGGATGCTTCTAGTTCATTTGTCCATATGAAGAAGGTTGAATAGTTTTGATATCCCTTTATAAGTGATTTATAATTTTTGTGCTTTTTAGAAAGTGCAATTAACTGTTCAATATATTTTTTATCCTTTTCAGAATTAAAGTTTGTTGCTAGTTCATCGCATAAGTTAGATAAGATATTGATTTTTTGTATTTCATCTTTTACTAGATTTAGATGATCTATTAAACTATCAATTTTAGATTGTTGACCATAAGAATTAAAAAAAACTAGCAACACAATTAGTAGAAGAATCTTTTTCACTTTTTTTGCTAACAATTTAAGCAAAAAAATTAAATTTCAACAAAATAGTAAGTGTTGCATACTTAATTTATAATCATTAAAAATAAAATTATAATTATTACTTATCACGGTATATTATTAACAATCATTTGCTTATATTTTGATAAAGAGTACTTGCCTCTCCCGTTTATTGATTTTTTCCTCCATTCAAAACGTAGCATTAATACCCCAATTTTCAACATAAAATAAATAGTTTAATTTTTTTGTTAGTATTTAACTTTTTGTAAGACTTATTCATTATCAATAAAAATTTTACAGAATGAAAAAACGATTTATTAAATGGGG
>Ga0256834_1003088_pt1 | contig 10126 bp, 11 predicted proteins | sample 4281140metaG_FD_190536 | JGI IMG/M metagenome (GOLD analysis project Ga0256834, IMG submission 190536) | Hydrothermal vent microbial communities from East Pacific Rise, Pacific Ocean - 4281-140 | ecosystem: Environmental > Aquatic > Marine > Hydrothermal vents | place: Pacific Ocean: East... | reverse complement strand
ACCATTGTTCTCTAATAATAATGAACTTCCCCAACCTGTACCAGTTCTTAATGCTGAAACAGAAGGGTTAGAAGAACCAATGACAATACCAGGTGGGATAATAACTCTTTTCTTCTTAGAAGAAGTCCAATCAGCAGCAGAAAACAGACTTTGAAGAGAGACATTCGTAGAATTAGACAGTGTTATCACTATTTCAGCAGCATAAAACTCTTTCCAAACTCCAGCATTTTTTATTAATCCTTGTTGAACTGGCTTCCATACACCACCATTTTTGACAAAGAGATCATCAACTTGTTTCCATGTGCCAGAATGTCGTGTGTGCATTGTCATGTCAGACTACACCTTCAACCAAACATCACCATCTACGCCGCCACTAGGGTTACCCGTCGAAGTAGTCATATTTGCAGAAGAAATGTTACCTAATGATGCACTATCAACTTTGCCAGCCAAACTATCTATCATGGTCACCGCAAAATTGGGGTCATCGCCCAAAGATGCCGCCAGCTCATTTATGGTATCAAGCACCACTGGCGAACTACCAACCAAATTGGCTACCGCACCATCAACATATAAGATAGTAGCCTTTGCATTAAGCATATCAGTAAGGCCTGTAATTTGAGCAATCGTATGCCCATGCACCCCAAGAGCCGCCGCAAGTGAGCTTGGTTGCCAGCCTGTGGCGGTTTTAACCATTAAATAATCAATAGCAGCACCCGCCATTCCGCTAACATCAGTTAAATCATCTAAACTATGTGCATGACTGGTGCTGGCTTTGCCGCTTAATGCTGTTTGTAAGCCTGTAATATCTGCAATGGCATGAGAATGACTAACACTTGCTTTGCCGCCAAGTCCATCTAACAATGCTTGAATATCACCATCAACCATATCAAGTGCAGATTGTAATAATGATACATCGTCAGACACGTTATTACTTGCTACTGGTTTTGGATAATTTCTATTTATTGTGGTTGCCATTTATCCGTCCCTAAAATATTGCCGCCCCAAGATCACCCAATTGGGGACGTGCGCCTGCATTGCCTGTTAATGTTATTTTTAATCGACCAATATCCGCCGTGATATTCGTTTCTTCATGTTTTGGCTCTGTCCAGTTTGGAAATGCCAAAGCCTCAGTAGAAATGAGAGGCAATTCTTGCCAGTTATCATCAGCTGCATCATATTCAATAGTTACTCCTGCACCTGCGGGAATAAACTTTTTGAAATAAGCCGTTAGGCGAACTGCACTGCCAAAATCAAATGCACGGGTAATATACGTGCCGCTAGTTGCAAGCTCACCAACCACTAACATTACTGGTGCAAATAGCGTGGGTGACAATGTTTGTGTCCCTGTAAGAATGGCTCGCAACTCAACTGTCTCGGTGATATATTCATTAAGTTGCAAAACCTGACCTGCAAGCAATCTATAAATATCACCATTTGCTCGCTCAACTTCAAACACCACAGAGCAAGCACCATCAGGCAATTCAACCGCCGCTCTTACCTGTAAATCAGAGCAATTTACTAAATCATGTGAGCCTAGCGCAACTGTCTTTGTAAGACTGGTATATTTAGCCGCCACCACTCTAAAAGTGAGGCTTGATTTTTGATGTGGTGTCCAACTTCTTGCGTTAACCGAACTCAGGCGAACTCCTACAGGATAAGGGTGAGCCGATACAAAACTATCACTATCAAGGTCAAAATCACCAAGAGACGCAACTGAGACCGCATGATTGCCATCATCAGTTTTGATAATGAAGGCATGCTCATCATTATTCAGCGTTAACACTGGAAAGCCATACCTAGCCTCAACCCAACCAGTCTGTGCCGCCGCCATTGGCACAAACGCCTCTGCTACAATATCAGTAGTTGGTGTCCCATCATTAACTGTAGATTGATGCACAAGTATATTATTATTGGTGTCACCGATTACACAAAGTCTGAAATCCACCCCAACCAATTGGCGGCTTTGTGATGGCGTAAACGTCTGTGCTTGCGGGTCACTTGGTGGCCTATTCTCTTCATCACTGTCACCGAAAAGCCCCTCAACCCTAACACCAGAGCCTGTGGAAGCATCTGTGACAGTTGTAATATTTATAACTTGGACAGCAGGCGGCAACGTAAATCGTCCAATAGAGGTCACTCTTTGCATGGTTGAGACAACGATTGTCCCTTCCCCCGTGAAAGTAGCAGTCGCAAAGTTGCCTGTCTGGCTTATTGCAATAATTATTTTTGAACCTGTAGGAATATTTGCAGGAATCGTAAAGGTGATAGTTAATTCACCATTAGCATCGCCTACCTGTGTGCCTGCGGGCTTTACGTCAAGACCATCAAAAGTTAAATCGGTTAATTCTTCACCAACTCCAAATCCAATAATAGTAGCCGTTAAATCAATCTGCCTTAAAAAATTCGCCTGCTCATCTCTCACACCAAGTGAATTTATGATTTCAGTTATAACCTCTAAAGGGCCGCCATCAGCCCTAACGCCCCTATGAAACTCTAAAGTATCAGGTGAAGCCCATTGTGTTTCACTGGCAGTCCAAAAATCAACTGGCGGATCAATAGACATCGAGGCAGGCAGTGGTGCGAAATTCTGGTATGGGTTTATTTTTTCGCACGCAGTAGATAATTCCTGCGAGATTATTACCTCTTCAACATAATCTAACATTATTGGTGCTGTTAGCGGCGCATAATAAAATGTGGGAGTGATTGACAGTTGCATCACTCCGCCACCTATCGCCGCACTCTGCACTTCACCTGCATCACGTAGGCTATCATCAATTAAGGGGTCAACAAACATATTACGTTTAGCCACTGGCTCACGTGCATCAATAGATGACTTTGTGCGCTCAAGCATGCTAAGGCGAATTAAATCGCTCTGCGCCCGTGCCATGCGATCAATTTCTTCATAGGTATAATTATAAATACCATTATTCACCACCTTTGGCTTGCCCAACCAATCATTGTGAATTTCTGCTAATTTTAATAATTGCACTGGTGTGGCTGGTGGCAATTTACTGGCTAATGTTGAAATGCCTTTGACATAAACAGGCGCACCATTTTGCGCTAAGCATAACAAATCTATTCGTGGCAACTTCCAAGTGTAAGCGATAATTATATCACCTCCAACAACCCCACCCGATATGGTTATAGTTTTTGCATCAAAACTATCAGCAACCACACTATCTCGATATTGATAGGTCACACTATAAGTTGAGCCAGTTGCTGGCTCATTTGCCGCTAATGCCCAATCAATATTACCACTTGTTAAAGTGAAATCTGTGCTTTCAATATAAGTTGTACCACCTTGCGTAACCGAAATAATATCCACGATTGAATTATCGGGCAACGCATCAGCACCATTTGCTATTGCACCTCGAGTTATGCTTAGCGTTTTTTCTTTAGTCAGCAATATCGAGCTTATCTGATCAATCGGGAAATTATTAACCTCTATAGTTTCACTTGAACCACCTGCATAAATATGAGTTTCACCTGGCACGGCACTAACATCAAATGCTTCAGCCTCAAAATACCGCAAAGCTACCCAGCGTTCAAGCTTACGTCCTCGCACATTTGCTTCACCCTGCTCAATAGAAAAAACCTGCTTACCTGCATCAGCACCAAGTGCAGTAACCCTGCAGCCATCAACAATATAATGACCGTTTGCCGAAAAATCATAAGTCGCTATAGCATTGGTTATTCCGTCAAGCGCAGGTGGCGGAGTTTGATCTAAAATTGTGCCATTTTGTAAAAGATAAACAGCGAAGAACTCACCTAGCTGATTATCACTTTTCAACGCCCAAACAAGAGTTGCCACCTCACGAGCCGCCCCTGGCTCTCCTTCTGCCAACGTTCCAGCCACTTGGCCAAGCAATTCTGGATCATCTTCATGTGTAATCCAAACCCGCACAAGCTTTACGCCAATTTCAACACGACTAACCATATCCACGCCAGCAAGCGTTTTGGCTGGCACGTCAATTACATCACCTGCAATATATATTTTGCCAAAGGTTAAAAGCACGCTTTGAGCCGCAACATCAACAATCGCCTCACCGCCCTCAACCCTATCGCCATCGGATGCAATTAAGTTTGAAATGCGTTTTGAGCGATTGCGCTCAATGCTTTGCAATTCGTTCAACTCACCAGCTTGCACAAGAGCGTTATCACCATAAAAAGTAACGCCTTGTTGCTCAAGTTTTGAGCGATCGATTGCAAAAGGCAAATTTGATTGATGCGACATTAAAACCTCAACATTATTTTAATTTGTTCACGCACAGTTTTGCGCATTTCTATATTCATTGTTGTGAGTGCTATTTCAGCACCACCAGATAATTCATCTGGCTCAAGCCAAAGCTGACCACTTTTAACATTCTGAGTAAGCACAGGCGAGATTATAAGACTGACAGTTTCAGCCGTAACATCACTCGCATCTTCAAATTGCGTCATCGCTTCAATATAAAGTTGCGTGCCACCCTCAATGGGAGCATAAGAAACACCATCATGTTGATATGCACCATTTGCCACCACACCAACTTGATGAACGGCTCTGGCTCGCCGATAACCAATAATATCACCCGTTCCATTTTTGAATGATAAATATATTTGCTTATCCAAAAACCACGTACTAAGAGCCGATGTTCTTTGAGTGGCCGCATCAGCATTCCACGCAAAATCAGCATCACTCCAAGCAATATTTAGATCTTGCCAAGTAACCGAGCCACCAACAACTGGATCAATCCAATTCCCCAGCGCAACACCTTCTGCTTCGCTCAAAATATGAGCAATTTCATGCGTGCGCCCAAAACTCCATAGGGTTTCTTTTTGCGTGATTACAACACCGCTTTCACGCTCAAGCATTGCTCCATCAAGCTGGCTATTATCTGCAACTAATGCGCCTACATCATATTGAAACACCCCACGCCTAAAATTTGAGCGCACAGGAATGCTTAGATTTACTATGCCCTCAATGCGCTCTAAATCTGGCTCATCATTTGCAGGTAGATTTGTAAATCTTAATTGAAAGCTATTCCAATAATTACGTCTTGTTGAAGCCTCTTCTAAAGCAGCAGAATAACCAATCCAGCTAAGCCCGATGATTATTGCACTTGGTGTGCCACGCACTCTTTGCCAATCAACACCCTGATCAATCAAATCATATAGATTTGGCACAAATGGAGTTAATTCATCAAGCCCATATTCCCAAACCAAAAATGGTAAAAAAGATGATGGTGGCGAAACAAGTTTTGCGGTTTTAATTGCTGATATTCCATCATGCAAAATTTGCTGTGGTGACATTACATCTGCAAGCGTGCGCTCCCATGACGTGGAATTTATTGACAAAAGAGCAGAATTTGAAACCATCAATAAGCCCTCCCTGCAATCTCAAGCACCACACTGCCAAGAGTCGCCGCCTGATTAAACGGAATTTCAACATCACTTAAAGGGGCGCTTAATTCTACTTTTTGTACACCCACACATTGCAGTTGCGCAATCAACCAAGAGCGAGTGACATCTCGTCCAAGCCCTAGCTCATTTGCCCAAGCATTTTGTAAGTTGCTTTGTAAATCAGCAATAAGCAAGGCATCTGCTTGCGGCAAAAGCGTAATATTAGCACTCACATCAATACTAAATTGTGCGGCACTAGCCACAACAATAATATCATTGACCATACGTTTATCAGGCGCTTGGATAGATCCATCAACCGCCGCCAATAATGGTGCATCGGCAATGCCATTATTATCACTAGCAAATATTGCAACATGAACCGTTGGATTTTTATCAATCGTATAAACTGCAACATCAGCAACCCGAGCATCTGCCGCTAATGCAATAGATTTATATCTCTCAACTGTGCCACCAGTCGAGCGACCCTGAATTGCGAGGACAACTCTTTTGCGCAAAAGCGCATCGCTCTCTTGAAACAATCGAGTAACATCATAAAATTGCGATAAAATATCAAGATCAGCACCTTTTGCAAAAGGTAGCAGATTAGCTCTAATCGCCTCATTAACTCGCTGACGAATAAGAATATCTTGATAGGCTGCAACTTCCACTAAAATTATTGCAGGATCTGTTTCAAGCGCACTAACATTATATGCAATACCAGCATCATCAAAAGCAGTCTGCAAAATCGCCTTAAAATCAACCAAACGAGCCTCAAAATCAATCTCGTTTATCACTTGCGGAGGCGGCAAACTTGCTAATTCTGGAGGTAAGTTTTCACTCATATTAACCAATCCAATTAAAAAACGATATTAGTTGCAACATCAGTTTTAGTAGGAGAAAAATCCCCCAAATGCCCACGGGGAATATACCTGCCCCTCACAAGCATCTCCAATTTTCCAGAGTGAGACACAGAGATAATCTCAACCTGCTCTAACTTAAATCTAGGCTCACCGTAAAAATCACCATTAACCATTCTTGGCTCTAATGCTTTTGCCGTAAAAGCAAAAATAGACATTAACAGCTTCTCATTCATTGGTGCATCAATCAGATCAGGAATTTGAGATCCAAAATCCCTGCGCATTATTCTACTGCCTATGGGGGTAGTTAAAATCTTCTCGATTGATTGCTTAACATGCTCCCAACCAACCAAGATATCGCCCGCTATTGAAATGCCAGACATCAATTACTCTTTATTTTTCTCAGGCAATTTTATTGGCTTTCTCTTTGGATTTTTTAACGAAACACTATCCCCAAAAGGCTCTATAAGATATTTAACCTGCTCATCACTAAGCACAATTTCATCACCCTCCTTATAAAAAGAGCCAAGAATAAAACCCTCTTTTCTAACATAATATTTTTTACTCATTTCATTCTCCTTTTTAAACAGCAAAAACCTTAGAAGCACTACCAACAGCCACATCGCCTGCACTATCTTTATCACCCTTAAGATGAATTAATTTCCCGCCCTCTCCACCAAGATGAACAAACCCTTTAAGCACAATTTTATCAGCTTTGATTATAACCGCTGCAGATCCAACCTCAATGCGAGTGCCACCAATCGTTAAAACAGCTTCCTCACCATCATGAGGCCTTGCATTTTGGTTTGATGGAATTGACATATCAATCACCCCATCACCCAAATCACCAGTTTCAGAAACCACATCAACCTGCTCACCAATACTGGGAGGGATATGGGCTTTAATATTGCCTGCCGCAATTTCTTTCCACGGCATCCATGGGCTTAGATATTTTTTCCCATCTCTTATCTCAAATTCAACCCTAGCAAGCCCCTTGGATAAATCTATTTTGCTTATTTTTCCAGTACGCTTACGATTGCGATCTCGCCGCTTTAATTCTGCAATTTCATTCACTAACCAAGATATTTGATCTGGTAAATTACCAGGAAAAGCACTCATGTTCCAACAACTGTGACATCTGATATTATTTCACTGCCAGCAATATTTGTCATTTCATCACCTACAACAGGAGCAATCCCCAAACTGTTAGCAGCGGACTTAGAAAGCCCAAGTGCCCTGACTGCTAATACCCAATCATCAACACCACTATCAGCACCAAGCAAAACTCTAATAAGCCCAGCAATCTCAGTTAAACTTGGCTCAGTATCAACTTTTGCTAAAAATTTAAACCAAAACCCATTTTGATTAAGCGAGCGGCCAAATTCTGGATCATTTAAGGGTTTTCCTGTAAATAATATTTGCCGACCCGCATATCTTTCACCAGAGTTATTTTTTGAGGCCCCTCTAACGCTTTTAACCTCATCTTCCAAAACAAAACATGTTCCTAATAACTCTGCCCATTCATTACCTTCATCAGCCAAGGCTGTGTGGATTTGCCGCTCAATCGCATCAAGCAGCATTTCAATTCCTGCATCAGTTGGCGGAATACCAGCAACTATTATATCTTCACCGGCTTCATTTGTTTGCGACATTCGGGCGGTAACACCAATTTCAAGGCTTAAGACAAGCGAACTCTTACTCTGCTCATCTGTATATACTGCGATAAATGGTTGATCTTCATCAGGGTGGCTTTCAGGATCAATTGCTGCAATAACACTATCTTTAACATTCTCTCCAGCAAAACTATTGCCAGCCAATGCATGAACTGCACAAATTCTAATTGCCATTCTGTTAAGCATTGTTATTTCCAACAGCACATAGTGACAATTCAAGCCGCGCATGATTGCGGCTATCAACTCGCTCAACTTCAAAGCTTGGAGATCCATCCCTATCAAGAGCAATAATTCTATCTCCAGCATTTATTTTTATATCAAACGGCAACTTCTCCCGATCAATAAAAACCATTGTTTCACCACTTCCAATCGACACGTTCATTTTTTTGCGAGAACCAGATAGGCTTTCTACACTCCCAGAATCTATTCTCAACACGGCAATAATTTCAAATGTTATCCGAGTTCCATCAACTTGTGATCCTGAATATTGGTTAATGGCTCTGGGTTCAATTTTTATTTTTTCACCAAGAACACTATCAACTGCCGCAGCACCTTGATTTAAAAGCGATTGGTAATTAGCCGTCATAAATATTACTCAGCACTTAGTTTTTGTAATTTGGTTTTTGCACCATCAAGCAATTGTTGCGCAGCAACTTTATCATTGTCATTTTCAGCACTAGCCAAAGCTTCCTCCGCATCACTCACCTCAACCTTAGCATCACTAATTGCTTTTAGCCTTGCCTTTTCATCCGCCTTAGCTTTTTTTGTAGATTTATCTTTTTTAGTTTTGCCTGCAGATTTAATAACTTCATAAGCAAATTTATCATCTACCATTTGCTGACCATAACTTGCAGAAACCAAAACCTCTTCACCAGAAGAAACAGGCGTATCTTCATTTTCTTTTTTGGGTGGACGAACTTCAGAAGCGGGTATTATTCCTCCATTTAAAAATGCAATTATCATTGTTTTATTCTTAGTCATGTTTTGTCCTTTCCTGTTTTAAAAATGCACCAAGCATTCTTAAAAAACGAAACAACCCGCACAATGGCGGGCTATTTCACTATAAGTTAATTTTATAGATACTATCTAAGCTACTATGTGAGTGTCAATTTACGTAAAGTTTGAGGCTTAGTGCATATTGAAAGTGCATTCATTTGCACTTCCAAATCATAGCCTTTATTATTAGGCTTAGGAAAAGCCCTAGAATAAAAAGGAAGCCCCTTAGTATTCACTGTCTCACTATAATCCGCAGGCGCAAAACGTGTGATACACAAATTTTCTACACCAAAAGGAACAAGTCGAGCTTCGTCATCAGCTATATATGCCGCCCCAAGATCACTGGTTGCTTTAGCACCAGTTTTATAACGCTCCCAAGTTACACCACCAAACTCAAAAACATCAGGAACATCTTTTCGAAGTATCTCAGCACCGGAATGATTTAAAAAAGTATCCCTTACCGATTTATGTCTCCATAACATACGATGAAAATTCCTACCAGCAAAAGCCCTAATACCTTCGTAAGCTTCATCAAGAGAATCTTCAATGGTATAAACTACATCTTGCACCAAGCCACCAACATCGGTTGCATCAATATCAAGTTCTAGCGACACGGCAGCAGGCACAGCAATTCCAAACATATTATATAAATCATGCAGAACCTTACCAGATTTTTCGGTGATTATTCCTTTTAAAGCACCAACTCTTTGATGTTCAAGAGTCATTGTTAAATCACCTGCATGATTTGCCGCTTTAGCATTTACCCTATCCTCAATTATTTCAGCTTCGCTTTCAGAGCCAAATGATCTAACACCTTGCACCTCATCAGCTTTAATTGAGTCATTGCGTTCATAATGATCAATATTAAACGGAATTTTCCTGCGTTTTTCATCTCCAGTAGTTTCACCAGGGCCACCTCGCTCTGATGTGTTTACTAACCCTAGTCTCCCATCTCTCATTTCAATTGAAATCTGAGTAGTAGTTACGCCATCTTCATTAAATATCCCAGATTTAGAGACCTGACCAGGACGATATGGAGTGTTGTTAATTGCAGCTGTTAAGCTTTCTAGCGAAAATGGATCGCCTGTATGTGCGTTTGCTGTTGGCATTTTTTTATCCTATCTTACAATAATGTTTAATGTAGCAAGCTGATTATGCTTGGCTGTAATTTTTGCAGAATTATCTACAGTTGAATGAAATGTTAGCTGTTGGCTTTTTACT
>Ga0256834_1003087_pt1 | contig 10128 bp, 6 predicted proteins | sample 4281140metaG_FD_190536 | JGI IMG/M metagenome (GOLD analysis project Ga0256834, IMG submission 190536) | Hydrothermal vent microbial communities from East Pacific Rise, Pacific Ocean - 4281-140 | ecosystem: Environmental > Aquatic > Marine > Hydrothermal vents | place: Pacific Ocean: East Pacific... | reverse complement strand
GCCTGCGGTTTGCGGTGAAAAACAGGATCGGGGTCTCGCGCAGCCGTTTATCCCGCTTGCAGCTTCGCACCAGTTCGATGCCGGAGCCGTCGGGCAGGTGTTCGTTGAGGCACAGCAGATCGTAGCACTCGGTGGCCAGCAGGTCGCGGGCAGCGCTGAGTTCGTCCGTGATGTCGTTGTCGAATCCCTGTTGTGCGAGAAGCTTGTCCAGCAGTTGGCGATAGAGGCGGCTGCTGTCCAGAATCAGGGCTTTCATCGGCGATCGGTTGGCGATAGAACCGGGAGCATAGCAGAAGTCGGGACCGACTCCGCAGCGCTTTTTGAAGGGAATCCGAATTGAGTTGGAGGGGGCGATCTGTTAGGCTTCCCGCCCGTCCGGAACTCTCGCTTTCAGCACTTCTTTTCATCATTTTATGAGCCGATTCATCTTCATTACCGGTGGTGTGGTTTCATCACTGGGCAAGGGCATTGCGTCTGCCTCTCTGGGCGCCATTCTTCAGGCTCGCGGACTCAGCATCAACATGATCAAGCTCGATCCCTACATCAACGTGGATCCGGGCACCATGAGTCCATTCCAGCATGGCGAGGTCTATGTCACCGACGACGGGGCCGAGACGGACCTGGATCTCGGTCACTACGAGCGCTTTGCCGGCATCCGCATGAGCAAGCGCAGCAACTACACCACCGGACGCATCTACGAGACCGTCATCGCCAAGGAACGCCGCGGCGAATACCTGGGCGCGACGGTGCAGGTCATCCCCCACATCACCGACCAGATCAAGCACTCGGTGCTGTCGAGCACCAACGATGCCGATATCGTGCTGGTGGAGATCGGCGGCACCGTCGGCGACATCGAATCGCTGCCCTTCATGGAGGCGATTCGCCAGCTCGGCGTCGAGCTGGGCCATGACAAGGTGCTGTTCATGCACCTGACGCTGGTGCCCTACATCCCGGCCGCCGGCGAGATCAAGACCAAGCCGACCCAGCACTCGGTCAAGGAACTGCGCTCCATCGGCATCCAGCCGGACATCCTGCTGTGCCGCGCCGACCGACCGGTACCGGACGACGAGCGGCGCAAGATCGCGCTGTTCACCAATGTCGCGCCCGAGGCCGTGATCTCGGCGGTGGACGTCGACCACATCTACAAGATCCCGCGCGAGCTGCACGAGCAGGGTCTGGACGACATCGTGATCCAGAAATTCGGCCTCGATGCGCCGCAGGCCGACCTGTCCGACTGGGACCGCATCGTCGAGGCGCTGGAACATCCGGAGCGCGAGGTCAACATCGGTTTCGTCGGCAAGTACATCGAGCACACCGACGCCTACAAGTCGCTCAACGAGGCGCTGGCCCATGCCGGCATCCACACCCGCACCAAGGTCAACATCGTCAAGATCGACTCCGACCGCATCGAGACCGAGGGCGAGCATCTGCTGGAAGGACTGGACGCGATCCTGGTGCCCGGCGGTTTCGGCAGCCGCGGCGTCGAGGGCAAGATCCGCGCCGTGCACTATGCGCGCACGCGCAAGATTCCCTACCTCGGCATCTGTCTTGGCATGCAGGTGGCGGTGATCGAGTTCGCGCGCAATGTGGCCGGACTGCATCATGCCCACAGCAGCGAGTTCAACCCGAAGACGCCGGAGCCGGTGATCGGCCTGATCACCGAATGGAAGAACATCGACGGCAGCATCGAAAAGCGCGACGAGAATTCCGATCTCGGCGGCACCATGCGCCTCGGCGCGCAGCCCTGCAAGCTGGTGCCGGGCACCGTCTCGCAGCGTGCTTACGAGGGAGCCGAGGTCATCTCCGAGCGCCACCGTCACCGCTACGAGTTCAACAACAACTACCTCGAGCCGCTGCAGAATGCCGGCCTGGTCATTTCCGGCGTTTCGGTGGACGGCGAGCTGGTGGAGATGGTCGAGCTGTCGGACCATCCCTGGTTCGTGGCCTGCCAGTTCCACCCCGAGTTCACCTCGCAGCCGCGCGAGGGGCACCCGCTGTTCAAGAGCTTCGTCAAGGCGGCGCTGGCGCATCAGCAAAAGGCGCATGACGAACCGCTGCAGCTGGCCGACGCGGCCGAGGGCGGCGAATGAAGCTCTGCGGCTTCGAGGCAGGGCTGGATCGGCCGCTGTTCCTGATCGCCGGTCCCTGCGTCATCGAATCCGAATCGCTGGCGCTGGAAACCGCCGGCGAGCTGAAGGCCATCTGCGGCCGTCTCGGCATCCCGTTCATCTACAAGTCCTCCTTCGACAAGGCCAACCGCTCCAGCGGCAAGAGCTTTCGCGGCCCCGGGCTCGAAGCCGGGCTGAAGATTCTGCAGCGGGTGCGCGACGAGATCGGCGTGCCGGTGCTCACCGACGTGCACGAGGACACGCCGATCGACGAGGTGGCCGCGGTGGTCGATGTGCTGCAGACCCCGGCCTTCCTCTGCCGCCAGACCGATTTCATCCAGCGCGTGGCCGCCGCCGGCAAGCCGGTCAACATCAAGAAGGGACAGTTTCTCTCGCCCTGGGACATGAAACACGTCATCGACAAGGCGCGCGCTACCGGCAACGAGCGGATCATGGCCTGCGAGCGCGGTGTCAGCTTCGGCTACAACAACCTGGTGTCCGACATGCGTTCGCTGGCGGCGATGCGCGAGACCGGGGCGCCGGTGGTGTTCGACGCCACCCACTCGGTGCAGCTGCCGGGCGGGCAGGGCAGCAGCAGCGGCGGCCAGCGCGAGTTCGTGCCGGTGCTGGCGCGGGCGGCGGTCGCGGCCGGCGTATCCGGCCTGTTCATGGAAACCCATCCGAACCCGGCCGAGGCGCTCAGCGACGGTCCCAATGCCTGGCCGCTGGGCCAGATGGAAAGCCTGCTCGAGGTGCTGATGCGCCTCGACCGGGCGGTCAAGTCTCAAACGCTGCATGAGCAGGGGCTCATGCGGTCTTGAATGCTCGTCAACGACTCCCGGCGGGCAGCCTTTGCACCATTGAAAATACAAGGAGAAGCACATGACGAGCATCACCCAGATCAAGGGCCGTGAAATCCTCGATTCCCGCGGCAATCCCACGGTCGAGGCCGAGGTCACCCTGTCCGACGGCAGCATCGGTCGCGCCGCCGCGCCTTCCGGAGCCTCCACCGGCGAGCGCGAGGCCATCGAGTTGCGCGACGGCGATCCCGCCCGCTACGGCGGCAAGGGCGTACTCAAGGCGGTCGGACATATCAATGGCGAGATCGCCGATCGCGTGCTGGGCCTGGAGGCCGGCGATCAGCGGGCGCTGGACGAGGCGATGATCGAGCTGGACGGCACCCACAACAAGAGCCGTCTCGGCGCCAATGCCATTCTCGCGGTATCGCTGGCCCACGCCCACGCGGTGGCGGCCTCGAACAGCCTGCCGCTGTTCCGTTCGCTGGGCGGCTACGATGCGGTGACCTTGCCGGTGCCGATGATGAACATCATCAACGGCGGCGAGCACGCGGACAACAGTGTCGACCTGCAGGAATTCATGATCCTGCCGGTGGGCGCAGCGCGTTTCTCCGAGGCGCTGCGCTATGGCGTGGAGGTGTTCCACGCGCTGAAATCGGTGCTGTCGAAACGCGGCATGAACACTGCCGTCGGCGACGAGGGGGGCTTCGCGCCCGATCTCTCCGCCAACGAGGAAGCCATCGAAGTCATCCTCGAGGCAATCGAACTGGCCGGCTTCAAGCCGGGCGACGATATCTGTCTCGGTCTCGATGCCGCCAGCTCCGAATTTTACGAAGAGGAGCGCTATGTACTGGCTTCGGAAGACCGCAGCTTCGATGCCGCCGGTTTTGTCGACTACCTGAAGAACTGGGTCGACCAGTACCCGATCATCAGTATCGAGGACGGCATGGCCGAGAACGACTGGGACGGCTGGGAGATATTGACCCGCGAACTGGGCGACCGTATCCAGCTGGTCGGCGACGATCTGTTCGTGACCAATACCGATATCCTGCGTCGCGGCATCGAGCAGAAGATCGCCAACTCCATCCTCATCAAGTTCAACCAGATCGGTACCCTCAGCGAAACCCTGGACGCCATTTCGATGGCGCATGATGCGGGCTATACTGCAGTCGTCTCGCACCGTTCCGGGGAAACCGAGGATGTCACCATCGCCGACCTTGCCGTGGCCACCAACAGCGGCCAGATCAAGACCGGCTCGCTGTCGCGCTCCGACCGCGTGGCCAAATACAACCAGCTGCTGCGTATCGAGGAGGCGCTGGGCGACCAGGCGCGTTTCCCCGGCAAGAGCGCGTTCCGCAGGCTCTGACCCGCGCCGCGGCGCGCCGGCGGCCCGATGAAGTGGTTGCTGCTTCTGCTGACGATGGCGCTGCTGACCCTGCAGTACCGTCTGTGGTTCGGTGACGGCAGTCTCTCCGAAGTGGTGCAGCTGAGCAGCGAGCTGAAGCGGCAGAAACAGCGCCTGCTCGAGCTCGAGGAGCGCAATCGCAAGCTCGAGGCGCGGGTGCTGGATCTGCAGCAGGGTTTCGATGCCTACGAGGAGCAGGCGCGACAGGATCTTGGCATGGTGCGCAAGGGCGAGACTTTCTTCCAGATCGTCGATACGCCCGCAACGGGCGAGGGCGGGCAATGAGCCTGCCGGTGTGGGCCGTGGTTCCGGCCAGCGGTATCGGCAGTCGCATGCGGGCCGACCGGCCCAAGCAGTACCTGCCGCTCGGCGGGCGCTGTATTCTCGAACACAGTCTCGACCGCCTGCTATCCCACCCCCGCATCGAAGGCGCGGTCGTCGCGCTGGCCGAGGGCGATCGCTGGTGGCCGCGACTCGACTACCGCAGCGACAAGCCGCTGCTGCTTGCGGCTGGGGGCGCCGAACGCGTCGACTCCGTGCTGTCGGCGCTGTTGCGGCTGGAGCAGAGACTGACGGGCGACGCCCTGGTGCTGGTGCACGATGCGGTGCGCCCTTTCGTCGCTCGTTCCGATCTCGATCGCCTGATCGACGCTGCCGGGGCCGACGATCACGGCGCGCTGCTGGCAACGCCACTGGCCGATACCTTGAAACGATCCCCCGAACCCGTCGACGCGCCGATGCCGCGCGCGGCGGAGACCCTGCCCCGCGAACGGCTGTGGCAGGCGCTGACGCCGCAGGCGTTTCGCCTGTCGCTGCTGCGTCGCGCATTGGTTTCGGTGAGCGAGCAGGGCTTGCCGGTTACCGACGATGCCTCGGCGATGGAGCTGGCCGGCTATTCGCCGCGGCTGGTCGCCGGCGACCGGCGCAATATCAAGCTCACGCTTCCGGAGGATCTGATCCTGGGAGAATCGATACTGCGCAGTCTCGGGTCGGACGATAAAAAACCAGATTGATAATATGCTAATAAACTAATATACTGGTTCGGACTTTATCGATGACATTGACCCGAAAAGAAAAAATAAATCGAAGTCAATGCGTCGTTTTTGTAATCTTGATAGACTCCAGCGCTCCCGGGCCCGTTGTCCGGCGCTGGCTGGCATGCAGTCGACATAAAAAAAATGCATCCATGACTGCGGGTACCACGACAAATGGTTGAAAAACAATGATTAGAAACCTCTCCCGATATTCCGCGCTCGTCATTGCCTGTTCGCTGTCTCTTCTTGCCGCTCCTGCCTCCGCGTGGCAGTTGATGACGGTGGAAGCGGCGGAAGTGGCCAACAAGATCAAGATCGGCGGCACCATCATCCCGTTCAAGGAGGTGACGCTGAGCGCCCAGATACCCGGGCGCGTCCAGTACATCGCCGGATCCGAAGGCGATTTCTTCAAGAAGGGCAGTTTGCTGGTGGCGATCAACGACGACGATCTGGTCGCCAAGCGCCGCGCCGCGCTGGCCCAGCTGGCCAATGCCGAGGCCAACCTGCGCAATGCCCAGGTACAGTACAACCGCGAGTTGATCGCGCCGCGCTCGAAAAGTCCGAGCACCATGCCGGGCATGGGCATGCCGACCCTGTTCGACAATCTGTTCACGCGCAATGTCGGCGACTGGATGGGTTATGGCGATCCCAGCGTGGAGCGTCATGCCGAGTTGTTTTCCTCGGTATCCCAGGTCAAGCAGGCCGAGGCCGCCGTGCTGCGCGCCCGCTCGATGCTCGAGGAAATCGACGCCAAGTTGCGCGATGCGCGTGCCATCGCGCCCTTCGACGGGCAACTGGTGCGCAAGATGGTCGAGGTCGGCGACACCGTCCAGCCCGGCGTGCCGCTGGTGCGTTTTGCGCTGACCCAGTACTTGCGCATTCAGGCCGAGGTGCCGGCGCGTCTCATCATCGGCCTCGCCAAGGGGCAGTATGTCGATGTCAAGCTGGACATCGGCAATGTCTATACCAAGGCGCGAGTCGCCCAGATCTACCCGGTTGCCGATTCCAAGAAGCATACGGTGACCGTCAAGTTCGATCTGCCCGAGGGCACGCCCGGAGGTCCCGGCCTCTATGCCGAGGTTACCATCAAGGATGTCACCTCCAGCCGGCGGCCCATGCCGGTGATACCCAAGGATGCGGTAATCCGCCGTGGCAGCCTGCCCAGCGTGTACATACTCGACGAGGACAACAAGGCAAGAATGCGTCTGGTGCGCCTGGGTATCGATTTCGACGAAACTCGCGTGACGGTGCTGTCCGGCATCGAGCCGGGCGACAGAATCATCAGTTCGCCGCCCAAGAACATCCGTTCGGGCTGGTCGCCGATCGATGACGACGAACAAGCCGGTGACGAAGAGACCAAGAGCTGAACGGCTCAAGCTCCGATCTCCCTCTGAACAACACGGCACACGACCATGACTGATCACGCAAACAACTCCCAAAAGAAGAAGTCACTGGGTATCGCCGGCGGCCTGGCGAAGATGTTCATCCATTCGCCGCTGTCGCCGATGCTGCTGATCTCCTGCTTCATTCTCGGCATCATGGGCGTGATCTTCACTCCGCGCCAGGAAGATCCGCAGATTTCGGTACCGATGGTCGATATCTTCATCCGCTACGATGGCGCCTCGGCGCGTCAGGTGTCCCGTCTGGCCACCGAGCCGCTGGAGCGGATCATGAGCGAGATCGAAGGCGTGGATCACGTCTATTCGGCATCCATGCGCGGCCAGGGCATGGTGACGGTTCAGTTCGAGGTGGGCGAGGACATGACCGAATCGCTGGTCAAGGTCTACGACAAGCTGGCCTCGAACATGGATCGCATCCCGCCCGGCGTCGAACAGCCGCTGGTCAAGCCCAAGGGGGTCGACGACGTACCGGTGGTGACGCTTACGCTGTGGTCCAACGAACTGGACGATGCCGCGCTGCGCCTGGTCGCGCTCGATGTCCTGCAGTCGCTGAGCACGGTGGAGAACACCAGCCAGGGCTTTGTGGTCGGAGGTCGACGCGATCAGCTCAAGATCCAGGTGCTGCCCGAGCGCCTGGCCGGATACGACATCACGCTGGACCAGATCGCCAATACCATTCGCACCGCCAACAGCGAGCTGGGGCTGAGCGCGATCGAAACCGACAATACCAGTACCAATGTCTATACCGGTGCCTTCCTCAAGACGGTGCAGGACGTGGAAGGGCTGGTGGTTGCGGTTCAGGACGGCTCTCCGGTCTATGTGCGCGATATCGCCACGGTGGTCGCCGAGCCGGCCGACGCGCGCCATATCGTCAACTTTTATACCACTCCCGAGCACCTGCCACCGAGTGGCGAGGCGGCGTATGCCACGCCCGCGGTCACCGTCGCGCTGGCCAAGAAGAAGGGCTCCAACGGTGTCACGGTGGCTCAGGACATCCTCGACAAGGTCGAGACGCTCAAGGGCAACATCATCCCCGACAATGTCGAGGTGGCGGTTACCCGCAACTACGGGCAGACCGCCAAGGACAAGGTCAACGGGCTGATCCTGAAGCTGTTCATTGCCACCGCCATCGTTGTGGTGCTGATCTGGGCCGCGCTGAATTTCCGCTGGGAACCGGCGGTGGTGGTGATGATCGTCATTCCGGTGGTGATTCTGATCACCGTGTTTTACGCGCTGATCAGCGGGTACACCATCGACCGGGTGAGCCTGTTCGCCTTGATCTTCTCCATCGGCATACTGGTCGACGACGCCATCGTGGTGGTCGAGAACATCTACCGGCGCTGGCTGCTCGACGAGAGCACCGATACCGATGTCGCCATCGATGCGGTGCGCGAGGTCGGCAACCCGACCATCCTCGCCACCTTCACCGTGATCGCGGCGCTGCTGCCGATGGGCTTCGTGCGCGGCATGATGGGGCCCTACATGGAACCGATTCCGGCACTGGGCTCCTTTGCCATGCTGTTCTCGGTGTTTGCCGCATTCATTTTCACGCCCTGGCTGGCGATGCGCATCAAGCCGTCGATGGAAAAGCTGCGGGCGATGGAAAAGTCCGAGCACCGGCAGAACGAATGGCTGGGCAACCTGTTCCGCAAGATCCTGATTCCCCTGATCACGCGCAAGGCGCTTGGCCGACTGTTTCTGGTCGGCCTGTTCGTGGTGTTTTTCCTGTCGGTGGCGCTGTTCTACACAAAAAGCGTACCGGTCAAGATGCTGCCGCTGGACAACAAGCCCGAGTTCAATATCGTCGTCAATATGAAGGAGGGCACCGCGCTGCCGGTGACCGCCAGCCTGGTCAACGAACTGGCCGATACGCTGCTCGAGGTGCCCGAGGTGACGGCCCTGCAGACCTATGTCGGCACCGCCTCGCCGTTCAACTTCAACGGTCTGGTGCGGCACTACTACCTGCGCAAGCAGCCCTGGGAAGCGGACATCCAGGTGCAACTGCTGGACAAGAAATACCGGGAGCGCAGCAGTCACGAAATTGCCCAGGACGTGCGCCAACAATTGCTGAAAATCGTCGAGGGTCGCGACGATGTGCGCATTCAGGTGGTCGAGATGCCGCCGGGCCCGCCGGTGCTGCAATCCGTGGTGGCCGAGGTCTACGGACCGGACGACGAGATCCGCCGTCAGGTGGCGCGCGATCTCGAACGGATGTTCCAACGTTCGCCGAACATCACCGACGTCGATACCCTGATGACCGAGCCCTACAGCATCTGGCGCTTCGAGGTCGATAGCGAGAAGGCGGTGCGCCGCGGCATCTCGGTCGATACCATCAACCGCACGCTGCGCATGGCGCTGGGCGATTACGTGCTCGGCGACGTCAAGAGCGGATACAAGCTGGAGCCCACCTATCTGGTGATCCAGGTGCCCTACGAGGCCCGTGCCGACCTGCCCAGGCTGAAGGAGATCCCGGTGGCCAGCCAGTACGGCTTTACCGTGCCGTTGGGCGAACTGGGCGACTTCTATGCAGGCGAGCAGGAGCCGATCATCTATCACAAGGACTTGCGTGCGGTCGAATATGTCACCGGCGAAACCACCGGTCGCCTTGGCGCGCCCATCTACGGCATGATGGATGTCGAGGAATACCTGAAGGATTACACCGCACCGGACGGGGTCGAACTGACCAGCACCTGGACCGGGCCGCCGGAGAGCGACGAGCACTCCGCCTTCGAATGGGCCGGCGAATGGACGGTGACCTACGAGACCTTCCGTGACATGGGCATGGCCTTTGCCGCCGCCATCATTCTCATCTACATGCTGGTGGTGATGGAGTTCGGCAACTTCAGCCTGCCTGCCGTCATCATGGCGCCGATTCCGCTGACGTTGGTCGGTATCGTGCCCGGACACTGGCTGTTCGGCGCCGAGTTCACCGCCACTTCGATGATCGGGTTTATCGCCTTGGCGGGGATCATCGTGCGCAACTCGATCCTGCTGGTGGACTTTACCCGCCACGAGGTCGAAGCCGGGCGGCCGGTCACCGAGTCGGTGCTGCTCGCCTGCAAGGCGCGGACGCGTCCGATCCTGGTCACCGCGCTGGCCCTGGTCGGCGGTTCCGCGGTCATCATCTTCGATCCGATCTTCAAGGGCATGGCGATCTCGCTGGCCTTCGGCGTGCTGGTTTCCACCGTGCTGACCCTGGTGGTCATCCCGCTGGGTGCGATCAGCGTGCGCAAGGCCTTTGCCGAGAAGACCATCGGTCCGGGCGGGCAGGCCATCTACGGAGATCTGCCCTACGATCCGATCCTCGAAGGCGACGAATCCGGTTACGGCAATGGCGGCGAGGATGACGACAAGTCGCTGCTCGACCATCTGTGGAATGCGCTG
>Ga0256834_1003086_pt1 | contig 10128 bp, 10 predicted proteins | sample 4281140metaG_FD_190536 | JGI IMG/M metagenome (GOLD analysis project Ga0256834, IMG submission 190536) | Hydrothermal vent microbial communities from East Pacific Rise, Pacific Ocean - 4281-140 | ecosystem: Environmental > Aquatic > Marine > Hydrothermal vents | place: Pacific Ocean: East... | reverse complement strand
TCTTGCTATAGTTGATCACCATAAGGTTGGTGATATTACAACTCCTAATCCTATTTTCTTCTGTGCCATGCCTGTTGGATGTACTGCAACTGTTTTATACAAACTTTATGTAGATTTATATAAGAAAGATATTGATCCTAAGGTAGCTGGCCTTATGCTTTCTGCTATTTTAAGTGACACAGTATTATTTAAATCTGCTACCTGCACTCCAGATGATAAGGCAGTTGCAGAAGAGCTTGCAAAGATAGCCGGCGTTGATGATATGATGGCTTGGGGCATGGAAATGGCTAAGGCCAAGAGTGCTGTAGAAGGCGTTGCTCCAAAAGATCTTATATTCAGAGATTATAAAGACTTTGACATGAGCGGTAAAACTGTAGGTATTGGTCAGCTAGAACTTGTTTCATTAGACCTTGTTGCCAACATGAAAGATGATCTATATGAGGCAATGAAACAGGTTAAAGAAGAAGGAAATCGTCATAGTGTATTTTTAATGCTTACAGATATTATGCAAGAAGGTACTGAACTTATGGCAGTTACAGATGATCCTTCTGTAGTAGAAAAGGCATTTGGTAAGCCTCTTGAGGGAAGATCTGTTTGGTTACCAGGCGTAATGAGCAGGAAGAAACAAATGGTGCCTCCGCTTGAAAAGGCCTTCGGGGCCTAAAAAAGATGGGAGCTGGTTGGGATTAAAGGGTAATATATACCCAAGAAGGCAAGGCGGAGCTTTTAATAAAAAGCCGAGTGTCAAAGAAAACACTCGGCTTTTGTTTTTTAAATGGTATAGCTGTTGCAGAAATATTTTTTAATCTTTTTGCTTAATTTGACGTAATTTTTTAAAAAACCTTTTAAGGAGGTAATAAATGGATATAAAAACTTTATTTAAAAAATTGGGGATTTTTAGTCTCAGTTTACTAATTTTGGGACTTTTTTGCCACGCTAGCGTTGAAGCTGCCCCATTTATAGAAGGAGGTATTGGTTTTGGTGGATGGGCATCAAAACTTACGGGTAATCTTGCATATAAACAAGGACTTATAAACTTAGATGCCGATCTTGATCTATCAACAACTAAAGTTGCTCCTAAGGCATGGGCAGAACTTGAATTACCTATTCCCTTATTTCCCAATATACGAGCTGACGTAGCTGTATTTAAATATACAGGCTCTTCAACAGTTACCAATTTAGGCTTTGGTGATTATGTATTTAATGGTTCTATTTCTTCAAAGTTAAAATTGAATCAATATGACTTTCTCCTTTATTACCATATACCATTTATTAGGTTCGCAACTGCCAACAGTATAGATATTAGATGGGGACTTGAAGGTAGATACTTTGATGGATATGTAAGGGTCTCTGGAACAGCAAGTGGCATAAGTGTTACAGAAGAGAAAAATTTTTCTTTTATAATTCCAATGGCTTATTTAGGTGCTACCTTATCACCTCCAGGAGTACCATTTAGAGTTTTAGCTGACGCAAGAGGTATAAGCTATGAAGGCTCTTATTATTATGATTTTGAAGGAAAGGTAGAATTTACTTTATTAAAGTTACCTCCAGTAGGTAGAATATTTGTTGATGGTGGCTATAAATGGGAACACCTTAGACTAAAAGAAGGTAAACCAATAAATGATTTTGAAACCAAATCAACACTTCAAGGTGTATTTGCAGAAGTAGGTTTAGATTTTTAAGTTAGATTAATCGATTTAAACTGTATGAATTTATGGCGTGATATATAGTCACGCCTTTTTTATTTTTTACAATTATTTCTTGTTTAACCTGGTAGAACAGATTAATATTAGATTGTTTTTATAAAAATGAGGCCTTAAATGGAGGTAGAGCCATGGTTAAGGATATAAACTTAGAAGATCGTTTTGCAGACGGACAGTTTAAATTTATGGATGAGGACTATGAAGGAAGTATTGCTATTTTCTCTGAAATTTTAGAAATAGATCCTAATTTTTCAAGAGCATATCAAGCAAGAGCCATTGCAAAATTTAAACTAGGAGACTCTCAAGCAGCATTAAAAGATCTTGATGAGGCAATAAGGTGTGAACCAGATAATCCTAAATTTTATTATCATAAGAGTGCTATCTTATTTAAAGAAGATCTTTTAGATGAAGCAATAGAAATGGTATCTAGAGCAATTGATCTAGATCCTAGCTTTGCTTCTGCTTATTATTTAAGATCTCAATTGCTTGAAAAATTAGGAGAAGAAGAGGCTGCAGCTGCAGATATGAGTCAAGCCATGGCTTTACGAAGAGAACAGGCAAAGGCAGCTAAGTATATAGATTTTTAAAATTTAAATAACTTAAAAACTAATAAGTTTAAGGATTAAAAATAAAAAGCAGCTCCCTTAATATATTAAGGGAGCTGCTTTTTATTTTTCTTTTTTATTTATAAAATTTCAACACCACTTAGACGACTTAGATTTATCATATAAAGGCAGAGTAATTGAGACTTCAACCCCTCTATCTTTATTACAAGACAAGCAAAATGTACCATAATGCATCTCTACAATACGCTTAGCTAGATTAAGGCCTAAACCCATTCCATAGGGTTTTGTCGTAAAAAATGGTTCCATTGCCTTTAAAGTATAACCTGGTGGCAAACCTGGACCTGTATCTCTAATGCGAATATTTACACACCTGTTGTTCTCTGTTTCACGTCTAACGACTTCTATAAATATTTCCCCACCATCGGGCATAGCATCTAAAGAATTCTTTAACACATTTAAAAATACCTGTCTTATATGTACACTATCAAGATTAAGTATAGGTTCTGGTTTTGGTAAATCTAAGTGAAGTTTTATACGTTGTTTTTCTAAATCAGAAGATAAAAGGCTAATAACCTCTTTTATCAATCCATAGAGGCCAACAGGTTTTAATGTTAAAACTGGAGAACATGTAAAGTCAAAAAGTTTATTAACAATCTGTTCTAATCTAGTAGTTTCTTTTACAATAATATTGGCATAACTTCTTACAGTAGGATCTATTGCTTTCTTAGTTAAGATTCTAGCTATACCACCTAATGCAGATAAAGGATTTCTGATCTCATGAAGCAGCTGATCTGCCATACGGCCTAAAGCAGTATAACGTTCTGCTTCAATTAATAAATCCTTATTTCTTTCTAGGTCTTCATATAGACGTTCAAGTTCCATTAAACGTTCCTGAAGTTGGGCACACATATAGGCTTTACCAAGCCCAATTGATGCCAAAGAAGCAAAAAGTTCTAAAGCCTCAACATCTTCAGTATAGATCGGGTTCTTAGATATAAAATTATCAGCAATTATTAACCCATAAGCGATATCTCCAGATATTAAGGGGGCAATTGCAAATTGATTAGTTTCAAGGAGAGAGCTTAGTTCAATTTCAGAAAGATAATTATCTTGACTGCTAGGTATATCAACTAATATAGCTCTTTTATCTCTTAGAGACCTAACTAATATATGTTGGTTGTCTTCTATAGAAACAACTATCCTCTTTGCTAGCTGATTTATTGGATGAGAGTTATCTTTTACTTTATTTTTTACCCCATCTAATATCTCAAATAAAGACCACCCATATCTATTTATATCTGTCCAAATCTTATATGCCTCTTCTTTATTAGCAGGACCAACACCATATTCTCCTTGAAGTACTCCATCCTTATCATTTATACGGACTAATATAGCTCTATTAAATCCTAACCCTTCTCCTGCAGTTACTCCAACTAATACGGCTTGAAGTATTTCGTTTATGTCTGTAGATCTTAAGTAAGTATCATTAAGTTTAATGGCTAGATCTAAAGCCATTCTAATTCTGCCACTATATTTGGGTGTTTCCATAGAATCAAAAGAAGAATGAAAGTCTATTGTAGTAAAATGGTTTCTCATGGGCGTGGCTCCATAAAATAGCCCTTAATATTAAGCCCTGCTTTTAGGCACTTCACTATATGCCTAGTTTTTATTATGTCAAGTCTCTTATTGTATTCTTCGAAAGAAGTTGTATGTGGCATTAATTTTGCTTATTACAACTATAAAAACAATTACTTGACTCATTGAAAAAATCTCTATAGTATCTTTGATTGGGATATTGAATAGAGATTCAGAAAAAGAGGGAGGGTTGATCTCTCCATAATCAAAAAAAGGAGGAATTGTTATGTACAAAAAACTGTTGTCTCTTGTATTAGCCTTGCTCTTTTGCTTAAGTGTTGCAGGCGTAAGCATGGCTACATTAAGATGCAAAGGTAAAATCGTAGAGATCAAAGGTAATGAATTAGTAATCAAATGTAACAATGGTAAAGAGGTTGATGTAACTGTTAAAAATGCCAAAAAATTCAAGGTTGGCGAGAAAGTTCGTGTACATGGTAAAAAGGTTATTCCTTTACGCCATCGTATGATGATGGAAGGTTGCTAATCATCTAGTTATTCTCTTAGCTAATTAGCATGTTATTAAGAAGCGGAGCAGTAAAAGGCTCCGCTTTTTTATTCTAAGAATTTAGTTTATAATGAAAAAATAAGTTTAAAAAAGGAGTCTTAAGATGACTATTAGTAAAAAGATGGCAGACTTTTTAAATAGGGCTTCTTGGATAAGAAAGATGTTTGAAGAAGGAGCCAGGTTAAAAAAAGAGTTAGGACCTGAAAATGTATGTGATTTTAGTCTAGGTAATCCAGATGTTTCTCCGCCAGTTAAGTTTTTTAAAACTTTACAAAAAATAAGTTCTGAAAACCCTACAGGTGTACACGGTTATATGCAAAATTCTGGATTTGATATTTGTAGAAAAGAAGTTGCTAAGCAGGTACAAAAATTCCATGAAATTGATATAACTCATGAAAGTATTATTATGACCTGTGGCGCTGCTGGTGGATTAAATATAATCTTTAAGGCAATACTAGACCCAGGAGATGAAGTAATTGTTCCTTCTCCATTTTTTGTAGAATATGTCTTTTATGTAGATAACCATCAAGGAATATTAAAAACTGTCCCTTGTAAAGAGGATTTTAGCTTAGATATAAACGCGATAGAAAATGCTATTACTTCTAAAACAAAAGCTGTTTTAATCAATTCCCCTAACAATCCTTCTGGTGCAGTATATGATGAGGAATCAATTAAATCTTTAGCAGAATTGTTAAGGTATAAATCAAAAGAAAATAATAAGATTATTTATTTAGTTTCTGATGAACCTTATAGAAGGCTTTGTTTTGATGGGATAAAGGTGCCTCCAATATTAAAATGGTATGATAATGCTATTGTAACAACATCTTTTTCTAAAGACCTATCTATACCAGGAGAAAGAATTGGTTATGTGGCCCTTAATCCCAATGCTAAAGAATATAGTCCTTTATTAGGAGCAATGATATTAGCAAATAGAATCTTGGGGTTTGTAAATGCCCCTGCTTTTATGCAAAGAGTTGTAGCCGAATGCCTACATGACTGTGTGGACATAACCATATACCAAACAAGAAGAGATAAGTTAGCAGAAATATTAAATGATGCTGGTTATGAGTTTAATATGCCCAAAGGAGCATTCTATTTTTTCCCAAAGACTCCTATTCAAGATGACAAAAAATTTGTAGACATACTAAGACAAGAGCATATACTCGTAGTTCCTGGTTCTGGATTTGGAGCTCCTGGTTATATGAGAATAGCATTTTGTGTTTCAGACGACATTATAGAACGCTCAAGAGATGGCTTTAAGAGAGCTATAGATAAGGCAAAAGAGCTTTCAGATTAGAAAGCCCTTGGCATTCTTCTAAAAATGGTTTTATAGATATAGTCGATACCTGTTTTTTAAAGAAATCAGTAAGATCTAATTTATTTCCGATACTCCACCATTTTGAAAGGAGATAAAAGGCATCTTTTTTCAAAAACCAATCTGTACCTAAGCTCTTAGTCAAATATTCCCACATACAAGATGAAGCTATATAAGCTTGAAAATAATCAAGGCTATAAATATCTGGCATAAGATCAAACAGATATGTCTCAGGATCATAGTCAAATCCAGTTTCTTTCTTCATCATATAAGCATAGTGATCTTGTCCTCTTTGAACCTTTGAATATAAAAAATTATCTACTTCTATTAAAAATTTTGTGGCATATCTTCTGGTTAAGGCAAGCCACTTAAAGGTATGGATCTTTGAAACTAATTCTGCCATTTTAGAGCTTAACCCCAAAATATTAACTAAAAACTCTTCTGACATACACATTTTTTGAAAACAAAAGGCAAAGGTTTCAGAAAGTGCACCAGATGTAAAAAATTCTCTTTCTTCTATAGATAACTCCTTACTTGTAAAGATAAAACTAAAGGCGTGACCTATCTCATGAAAGAATGATTCAAGATCAAGCCATCCCTTTATAGGTCCAATTATTACATGTACTTCATCTGGTATCTCAATTGGTATGCAGTAAGACTGTCTTCCTGATTTGCCTGTTGTATGTATTATTAAATTCTTAAATTTTAAAATATCTATTCCCCAATAGTTAAAAAATTTTTCTATATTTTCATTTATTTTATTGTTAGGAAAAAGATAATCTAAATATCTAAGTCCTAAAAGATATATTGCATCAAATCTACAAGCCTCTTTTATGGTTAAAGATGTTACATGATGAAGAATATCATCTACTAATTCAGCATAATATCTTTGACTCTCATTTAAAAATTTTCTAGCTATCTTATACCAATCCATAAGATCTACTTGTTTCTTCTCTTGGCAATATTCAACATAATTGGAATAATGAAACTCTTCTGATAATGTATGAAGGAGCACTTGCCAAGTAGCATGGCTAAAAGGAGCTAAAAATCTACAAAGAGATCTGATTTCATATCTTAGAATGCGTCTTTTTTCGTTATTTTTTTGATCCTGACACCAGATTATTACCTGAGAAAAAGGGACATCTTCTCCCTCTACTTGTGCCTTTGCACCTTGCATCCATGTTGAAAACATAGCCTGTACAGGCTCTATTCTTATTCTTAGATATTGCTCTAGTGCCTGATGAAACACCCTACCTCTTATACCAGTTACACCATAATCGTCTCTTATTTTAAAACATTGTTCACGAGAAATATTAATAGATTCTTCTTCTACACTATCTCCTAATTGCAAAGATAAATCACGTTTTCTTAAAATTTTTACAATATTAAACAAGTATTGCGTATCAATCTTTGACATAGACATATTTTTCACTTTTTAATTAGCAATTTCTATTGCTTATTTTATAAACTTTTTCTTTAGAATAAATTGTGTTAGATTGTAAACAACTTTTTTATGGATGGAGAAAAATATTTAAAGGTTTCTAGAAAATGCCAACATATTCCTATGAAGGAATAAATAAAAAAGGGGAAAAAGTTTCAGGGATAAAACAGTGCCATTCAGAAAAGGCTCTCATTTCTACATTAATTAATCAGGGGATATTTGTAGAGAAGATAAAAGAAGTTCAGACTAAAAAATCACTAAAAAGATGGCTCATTTCTAGAAACCTAAGGAAATATTTACCCGATATCTTTTTTCAATTGGCTCTTTTATTAAAGAGCGGAATTTCATTATCCAGTGCTATTCAAACCTTAGCAGATAGTGCAATAAATCCTAGATTAAAGGCTATTCTTCTTGAAATACTTTCGGATATTTCCCAAGGCAATAAGTTTTCTTCTGCATTAGGTAATATATCTAACTTTTGTCCTGAAATATATATTAATATGATTGTTGTGGCAGAAGCCTCTGGTAAACTAGATGATATCTTGATGAATATTGCAAACTATGAAGAAAGAAAAAACAAGGCCTATGGTAAAATAAAATCTGCCCTTGTATATCCTGTAACTGTTTTAATGCTTGGTATGGGGGTATTAGGTTTTTTGCTGGCATATGTAGTTCCCAAAATCCAAAAAATATTTTGGACAGCTAAAAAACAAATTCCCCTTTCTACTAAAATATTGATTGTTACAGGAAATTTTTTAAAACATTATGGACTATTGCTTGCTGTAGCTTTGTTATTTCTAGTCTTTTTATTGCGATTAATTTATATAAAAAATTTAAAAGTTAGACGCTGGGTTGACACAAAATTATATAATATAGAGTTTGTCAAACAATCTATTTTAGCACGTTTTAGTGATCTTGTTGCATTTCAATTGAATCAAGCTATATCTGTAACTAAGGCATTAGAATTAAGTTCTAAAACATGTTGGAACCTAGCACTTCGTGAAAAAGTATTAGAAATGATAGAGTTGATTCGATCTGGTTATAGTCTAAGTAGAGCTATAAAAAAGGTTGAATTTTTCCCTGAAATATTTGTTGCTGCTGTCACAACAGGAGAAAAGTCTGGCAACCTTTCAGAAATCCTTGCTAGGATATCAGCATTTTATATGCGTAATACAGAAAACGCCAGTATGAAATTTATTTCTGTGTTAGAACCTATTTTTATAGTATTTATTGGTGCAATAGTGGGATTCATAGTACTTTCTATTATGGGTCCCTTATTCCAAATAAATACCTTTATATCAATGAAGTGAGGTTGATTTATGAAACTAATCTATGAAAAAAATCAATTAGATTCTGGTTTCACCCTTATTGAAATCATGATTGTTATTGTAATATTAGGACTTTTGGCAACATTATTAGTCCCTAAAATCATGCACTTACCTGACGAAGCAAGGGTTACAAAGGCTAAAAATGATATACGAGCAATAGAGTCTGCGTTAAAATTGTATAAATTAGACAATGGTTTTTATCCAACAACAGAACAAGGACTTAAAGCCTTAATTCAAAAGCCAGATACTCAACCAATCCCTCAACATTGGAGACAAGGAGGTTATCTAGATACATCAAAAGTACCACTAGATCCTTGGGGACACCCTTATATTTATAGATGTCCAGGGGATGATGGGAGAGCTTATGAAATTATTTCTTATGGCGCTGATGGTAAAGAAGGCGGGACAGGAGTAAACGCAGATATAAAAAGCTGGGAAATTCAATGATAAATAATGAAATTAAAAGGCTTCTCCCTAATTGAATTGCTTATTGTTTTATTAATAGTTGGTATAGGATTAATGGCAGTTACTCCTTGGCTTGCCAGAAAGACCCAAAAAAGTAATGAACAAGTGGTCTTTTTTAATAAAATTTTATCAAAAAGCTTCCAAATAGCCAGGGAAAAACAATGCCCTGTAAAAATTACTGGTTTTTTAGGCTCATCACATATTTTGTTACCAAGTGGTAAAAGAGTGACAATTCCAGGAGATATTTCCGTCTTAAACGCCCAAATAGATAACAAACAATCAGAAGGATTAGAATATCATATATATATTTATCCTGATAAGATTTGTGATTATTTTGTATTGCTTTTGTCAAATGGTAAAGAATTAGAATCAATACCCTTACTTTTAATAACACATATAAAAACAAATGAAAGTTAATAAATTAGGTGGTTTTACTTTATTAGAAGTAATTATAGCTTTAGCAATATTTTCCATTGCTGCTATAAGTATTTATTTTTTAGTTAATCAATCGTTAGATTTAGTTAGTTATAGTAATAATAAACTCTTAACCATTCAAAAAGGAATTGAATTAACTACCAGAATTATAGATTATAATTATGATATTAATACAATATCGGTTAATAATAGTCCTTCAGATAATTTCCAAACTGAAGTACATATAGAACCTACAATTACACAAAAATTTCAAAAAATAATTTTATTAGTAAAACACAATGAGACTGAGACAGAATTTATATTTTATAAAAAAAGATAATGGATTTACTCTATTAGAGATGATGATAGCTATACTTCTATCATCTATAGTAATCTTGGGTGCTTATATATTAATCGTAAATATAGCTAACGTTGAATATACTGTACTTAAAAATAGAAACACAGCAACTATTGTTTGTAAATTATCTAGATTAATTAATCAAGACTTTAGAGAGGCAATTAGTGATACATTAAAATATGATAACAACAAATTAGAATTTACTACTTATCATAGTTTATTCTTTAATAATGCTATCCCAGTAAAAGTAGAATATTATATAAATAATAATTATTTAGTTAGAACAGAATTTAGATCCGATATTAATTATAATAAAATTATATACTTATTACCTAATATAAAGAATGTTAGATTTATGTTTTGGAATAAAGATAGATATTCTAATATTCTATATAAAC
>Ga0256834_1003085_pt1 | contig 10129 bp, 9 predicted proteins | sample 4281140metaG_FD_190536 | JGI IMG/M metagenome (GOLD analysis project Ga0256834, IMG submission 190536) | Hydrothermal vent microbial communities from East Pacific Rise, Pacific Ocean - 4281-140 | ecosystem: Environmental > Aquatic > Marine > Hydrothermal vents | place: Pacific Ocean: East Pacific... | reverse complement strand
TGTTGGTGGCACTGGTAAATCACCAATGATTGAATATTTAGTAAGATTGTTGCAAAAAGAATATAAAATTGCAGTTTTAAGTAGAGGTTATAAACGTACTACTAAAGGTTTTCAATTAGCAAATAGTACATCAACTGCTTTAGAAATAGGTGACGAACCATTACAATTTTATAAAAAATTTACAGATATTTTAGTTGCCGTAGATACTAAAAGAGTAAACGGAATTAAGCAATTAAAAAGTTTAGAAAATCCACCAGAAATCATTTTGTTAGACGATGCTTTTCAGCATAGAAAAGTAGAAGCAGGTTTTAATATTTTATTGACACCTTATAGTAAATTATATGTAGATGATAGTATGTTGCCAAGTGGCGATTTACGCGAAAATATTGTAGGAGCAAAGCGTGCAGATATTATTATTGTAACCAAATGCCCAGATAATTTAACGGAAATCGAACAATTTGAAATTACTAAAAAATTACATATTGAACTTACGCAAACGGTGTTTTTCACTAAGATTGAATATGATAATTCTGTTATAAGTAAAAGCAAAGAAATTCAATTAAGTGATTTGAATGAATACGAAATTTTGTTAGTTACAGGAATTGCAAAAACAAAACCATTAACCGAATTTTTAAAATTAAAAAATATAAAATTCAATCATTTAAAATATAAAGATCATTATAGTTTTAAGAAAAAAGATATTGTTAAAATAAAAACGGATTTTGATAAAATAATTGCGAAAAAGAAAGTAATTTTAACTACTGAAAAAGATTTTGTTAGAAATTTTGAAAATGTAGCTTATGAAGTTTATTATTTATCAATACAAACCAAATTTTTAGACTTCAAAGAAAGTTTTAATACCAAGATAAAGAGATATGTGGAACAAAGTACAAGAAACCGTTAAGTTTTTACAAGAAAAAGGATTTTCAACACCAGATTACGGAATTGTTTTAGGTTCTGGTTTAGGTAATTTGGTTGATGTAATGCAAGTGGAAGTTAAAATACCTTATGAAGAAATTCCTAATTTTAAAGTTTCTACAGTCGCAGGGCATTCGGGTAATTTATATTTCGGTACAATTTCGGGTAAAAAAGTAGTAATACAGCAAGGACGTTTTCATTTTTATGAAGGTTGGTCCATGCAAGATGTTACTTTTCCGATTAGAGTAATGAAATTTTTAGGAACAGATAATTTAATTGTTTCTAATGCTTCTGGTGGCGTAAATGCGGATTTTAAGGTTGGCGATATTATGATAATTTCGGATCAGATTGGGTTTTTAATGGAAAATCCATTACTCGGTATAAATGAAGAGCGTTTCGGAAATCGTTTTGTAGATATGCATGATACATACGATAAACCGATGATTGTATTAATGGAGCAAGTGGCAAAAAATCAAAATATAAACCTTAAAAAAGGAGTGTATTTAGGAGTTTCAGGACCAACTTTTGAAACACCTGCAGAATATAATATGGTGCGAAATCTAGGTGCTGATACTGTAGGGATGTCTACTGTACCAGAAGTTATTGTTGCCAAACATATGAATATGAAATGCTTTGGGTTGTCTGTAATTACCGATTTAGGTGTTGAAGGTGAAGTAGTCTCGGTTTCTCATGAAGAAGTGCAGATAGCAGCAAAAGCAGCAGAAAAAGTAATGAGTAAATTAATGGTGGAATTTTTGAGTATTTTGTAAAATAATTTGTTTTTTTGAATAAAGGAATGAATCTTAAAACACAAAAAATCTCATTAAAATTAATTAATGAGATTTTTTTATACTTTTAAAGAACTAATAATTATTCTTCTGTTTTTGGTTCTTCTTTTTTGAATTTTGCATATTTCATTTTGAACTTGTCAATTCTACCAGCAGTATCTACTAATTTAACTTTACCAGTATAAAACGGGTGAGAAGTTCTAGAGATTTCCAATTTGATTAACGGATATTCAACGCCATCAACTTCTAAGTTATCTTTAGCATTGGCAGTTGATCTTGTTAAAAAAACATCGCCGTTAGACATGTCTTTAAAAGCAACCATTCTATAATTTTCTGGATGTATACCTTTTTTCATTTTATTTGTTTTAATCGCAACGCTTTTTGACGATGCTATTTTTGAGTGTGCAAATTTAATCTTATTTTATTAATAACAAACAATAAAAGTGTTTATTTCTTAGCGGATTACCAATAAACCCTAAAAAGAATGTTTGGAGTGATACCAATTGCATGATTTTCAATAATTCTAATGGGGTCATTTTCGGTATTACTGCCTAATAATTCTGTATTAATATGGTTTTTATTATTGTAAATATTACGAATGGAAAACCCAATTTTTCCTTTTGTTTTTCCTTTTTTCGAAAATGAAAATTTATAAGTACTCGATAAATCTAATCGATGATAAAATGGTAAGCGTTCCGTATTGATACCATTAAAAAAATCATCATCATTATCAAAATCACCAAAATCATCATCTAATTCGGTTATTGGTCTTCCTGAGCGAAATTTCCAACTAAGAGCAAATTGAAATTGATTATATTTATAATTTACGGATGTGGTAAGGTGATGTTTTATCTCATTACTAGAGGTGAAATAGCGATTGTTATTTAAACCATCGTATTTATTTTTTGCATCAATAAAAGAATAACTTATCCAAGTTTCTATTTTATTGAAATTCTTTTTTACATAAAAATCCATACCAAAAACTTCTTGTTTCCCTACATGAAATTCTCGATCACCTTGGTTTAAAAAACCAAGAGATAATGTAGAGATCCCTTTTACTTGTTTTATATAAAAATCGACATCTACAGTCCATTTATTCTTAGTGTAAGTTAAACCATTTGATATTTGAAAACTGTTAATTATTGGGTGTTTGTCATTATCCGCCAAGCGCCAAAGTTTTCTTTCTAAAGCTAAATCACTTGCAACGGTTTCTTCAATTTTACTAACTATCTGATTCTTTATTTCGCCAGTAAATTGCAATTTTACATTTTTATTTAATTTTTTATTTATGATCAATCTTGGTTCAAATTTTAATTTATTTAACAAAGAGTAATGGTTTACTCTAAGACCTGCATAAATATCAAATGATTTTTGATCATTATAAGTAAAACCAGAAAATACAGCATTGTTATTTATAATAGAATTATTGTTGTCTAAAATAAATAAAACATCTTTTTGTTCTTGAATTAAAAATGCAATATCTTTCATAGAAATTTGATACCCTAAAGTAAACGCACTTTTGGTATTTATTTTATGATTTGTTTCGGTTAAAAAAGAAATATCTGTTATTGTATTTTTTTTTATGAATTCAGATAAAAAAACATCTTCTTGTTTGGTAAGTAAACTATACTTTAAGTTATATTTAGAAACGCTTATATTTGTTCTTTGCTCTGTTTTATTTGACCATTTATAATCCCAATCTAAATTGTAACCAATATTTATAGTTTCTAATTTATCAAAACTAGAAGTGTTGTTTGTTTGGTTTGTATAGTCACTTTCAAGTTCATTATAAATATTAATTAAACTAAAATGAATATTATTTTTAGAATTTAACTTGTAATTTAATTTTAAATTAAAATCATTAAAATAAAAAAGTTCTTCTTCAACAGTTGTATTTTGAAATGCTTTTTGTTCAAACTGTTTAAAAGTAAAAGACTCAACAAAATCCTCGTAAGACCTTCTAAACGAGGTCTGTACGCTTAATTTATCTTTCAGTAAAGGTAGTTTTAATACTGCGTCTGCATTAATACCATTAAAACCAATTTCAAATTTTGTCTTATTATTAATTTTTTTGCTTGTAGTTATATCAATAACACTAGAAACCCTTTCCCCAAATTTTGCATTAGTGCCTTTATTATAAAAATCTATATTATCAGCAATATTAGGGTTAAAAACAGATACCAAGCCAAATAAATGACCACTATGGTAAATATTTATACCGTCCCAAATAATTCTGTTTTGATCTGAATTCCCGCCTCTAACAGTAAGACCTGTTGCAGTTTCATCAATACTTACAATGCCTGGTAGTTGTTGTATGCTTTCTAAGATGTCCGTTTCTGTTAAACCAGCTAATAAATCTAGTTTTTTTGGGTTTATTTTAAATGTTACATTTCTGTTTTTAGTAATTCCTTCGGTTAAGTAGCTACTTACAATGACTTCATTTAAAACATTAGCGCTCTTTTTAGATAAATAAATATAATTACCATCTAATTCATTAAACATTACATTAGATTGATAACTTAAATCAAAAAGAATTTCACTTAAGGATCTATTTTTTTTTTGAAGCGTAATTTTTTTGTTAGAAATTAGATCGCTTGCATATGAAAATTTCACTTTATAAACTGTTTCTATCTTTTTTAAAACAATATTATAATTAACATTCTTAAAACTTAGAGTATGTTTATTTTTTTGAGAAAAAACAGTTGTATAAATAAGAAAAAATAAGCATAGAAATAAGAACTTTTTCATCTAGTAAATTATTTGCTTAATATGATTTTAGAATTTACTTTTTTGTAATTAATTCCCATAGGTTTAAATACCAAGGCTAGTGCTATTTTAGATTTTTTATTATTAAAACTACCTGTAAAATTCGTATTTTGATCTATGTTACTTCGATCAAAAGTAAAATTAAATTGATTTTCTAATTCGTCTATAACAAATTTTAACGGCACGTTATTAAAGGTACTTTCGCCATTAGTCCATTCGGGTTTTGTTTGATTGATAGTAAATTCTTTTTGGATACCGTTAATAGTCGAAATTGCCATGTTTGGAGTTAAAATATGAGAACCATTAGTTTCAGTAACCTTAACTTTACCTTCATAGCAGATTACATTAAAATAATTATTTTTTGTGTTTACATTAAACTGGGTGCCTAAAACAGTTATACTTCCGTTTTTTGTATTCACTATAAAAGTATTCCCTTTAGTTACTTTAAAATAAGCTTCGCCATCTAAATATAATTCCCTTTTATTTTTCCAATCAGATTTATTATATTTTAAAGTTGATTTTGCATTTAGTATTACTTCAGAACCATCTAAAAGAGCAATTGTTTTTTGTTCACCAAAATTAGAACTTATTATGGTATTGTTGCTTTTAGAATAATTGTTGTAGATACCAATAAGCAAAATTAATGACGCAGCAATAGACATTGCCCATTTAGTATACAGATTAAAAACACCTTTCTTATTTGTATTTGTCTTTATTTTTTCGGTCGAATTATTTTTTATAGCAATCAAAGTTTCTCCTAAAGGAGCATTTAATTCATTAATAATTTCAAAACTTTTTTTTATTTTTTGGTTTGTTAAGAAATCTTTTTCAGAAACTTTGTTTTTTAATGCAGTATCTGTTATTTTGCCTTCTAACCAATCCGCAAATAAGTCACTTTGTTCTTTTTGTGTAATTTTATCCATATGACATTATTTATTTAACTTAAAACGATTTACTAATAGAATACCCTATGCTTTTTTGTTATTTAGATGTTACCAATTTCTTTTCTTATGACAATCAAAGCATTATGCATTCTCTTTTCAACAGTTTTTATTGAGATATCTAATAGTTGTGCAATTTCGCGGTATTTTTTTTTCTCCATTCTACTTAGCAAGAAAACTTGACGATCTTTTTCGGGTAATTCAGCAATAGTTCTTTCTATCTTAGAAAGGAATTCTTCCTCAATCATTAAAAACTCAGGATTTTCAGGCGTATTGTAATTAACAAAACTTTTTTGATGCTTATAAACGACATTTTGATGCCTTTTAATATCTAAAAAGGCATTATTGGCAATTTTATATAAATAGGCTTTTGCTTTTATGTATTCTACTTTACCACAATTATTCCATAACTTAATAAAGGATTCTTGCATAACATCTTTAGCAGTTTCCATATCATTATACTTAAAATATAAAAATCTTTTTAAATTTTTTGCATGGGTATTAAATATCGTATCAAATACTTTAGAATCACAGATGTTGTAAGATTTTTCAGACATTGAATTAACTTAATTTAGTTTGCAAATGTAATTTTTTTATTTTATTTATAGGGTATTTTAGTTGTTATTCGTTTTAATATTGATCGATCGATTTAAACTAAAAAAATAAATCTTAAAACAGTAAATCTTAAAATAATAATAATCTTAAAAATAGTAATCTTAAAAAACAAAAATAATGAAAACATTTAAACTTATATTAGCCTTATTTATGGTAGTCAATTTATTTCTAATATCATGTCAAAGTACTGATAATATTGATGATCAGATAATTGATGACTCAGATTTAAGTACAACAACAAAAACAGTAACTAATAATCTTTCTGAACAATCATCTCAAATTGATGGAGTATACACTTCTACAACAATGAATAGAAACTTAGAATTTGATTTTTGTTTTACATTTGTTTATCCAATAACATTATCTAATAATAATGGCACGCAAATTGTTGTTCAAAGTGCAGAGGAGTTGTTAGTTGTAATTAATACAATAACAACAACAGAATTTATTAGTGGTATTTCGTTTCCATTTAGCGTAAATACTACAGATGCTGTAGTAATAATAGCAAACGAAGTAGAATTTGCTACTTTAATTAGTAACTGTGATTTAGATGCTGATGGAAATCCAAATTATTTAGATGAAGATGATGATAATGACGGTGTTTCAGATACAAATGAAGATGTAGATAATAATGGCGATACATCTAACGATGATACCGATGGAGACGGAACTCCAGATTACCAAGATACAGATGATGATAATGATGGTATTAATACTATAGACGAAGATGTAGACGGTGATGGAGACCCATCTAATGATGATACGGATGGCGACGGAACACCAAACCACCAAGATGAAGATGATGATAATGATGGTGTAAACACTGTAGATGAAGATAATGACCATGATGGAGATCCTTCTAATGATGATTCTGATAATGATGGCACTCCAGATTACCAAGATACAGATTCTGATAATGATGGAGTAGATGATGGAGATGATGATGATGCAGATGGAGATGGACAAGATGATGATACAGAAGATGGAAATGATGATGATGGAAATGATGATGATGATGATGATGATAACAATGGAGATGATGATGGAGATGATGGATAGTAAATATTAAAAGGTTGGTAGTAATTGCTAATAATAAATTTAGATTTATTACGTTACCAAAGAAAATAAAAGTTAATTGTAATAGTTAACTTTTATTTTTTGAAATATCTAAATTAAAAAACGACTAAATTAATTATTAATTAAAAAAAAGAAATATGAAATCTAAAATTATAATGTTTGCAATAATGATACTATCGTTTTCTGCAGTAAATGCACAAAATTGGTTAACTAATTTTGAGGAAGCAAAACAAATTGCAAAACAAGATGGTAAAAAAATTGTAATGTCCTTTCAAGGGTCCGATTGGTGTGCACCTTGTATTAAACTTGATCATGAGTTTTTTAGTAAAACGGAATTTTTAACCTATTCAGAAGCACATTTTGTAATGCTTAAAGTAGATTTTCCTAGAAGAAAAAAAAATAGATTGAGTAAAGAACAGACAAAACATAATAATAATTTAGCAGAAAAATACAATCAAAAAGGTAATTTTCCATTGGTAGTTGTGTTAAATGATGAAGGGAAATTAGTTGGAAAAACTAGTTATGATGAAAAGATTACAGTTTCAGAATTTATTCAAAAAATAGAAAATTATTAAAGTTATGCGTAAGTATTTATTTTTTGTAGTTGCTTTTATTATGACAAACGTTTTGTTTTCACAAAATGGTTATAGTAAAGTTGTAAAATTAATGGGTAGTCGTTTTGATATTACCGTAGTTGCAAAAGACTCTATAGAAGCACATATATATATTGCTAATGCGATTGATGAAATTTCTAGAATAGAAAAAATAATTTCATCTTGGGATCCTAATTCTCAAACATCACAAATTAATAATAATGCAGGTATTCTTCCTGTTAAAGTAGATAAAGAATTATTTAATTTAATAAAACGAAGCATTGGTATTTCTAAATTAACCGATGGTGCTTTTGATATTACCTATGCATCGATGGATCGAATTTGGAAATTTGATGGCAGTATGAAATCTTTCCCTGAAAAAGAAATTATTCAAAAATCTGTAGGAAAAGTAGGTTATAAAAATATTATTCTAAACGAAAAAGAAACCAGTGTTTTTCTAAAATTGAAAGGCATGAAAATTGGTTTTGGAGCAATCGGTAAAGGTTATGCTGCAGATAAAGCAAAAAAATTATTGATTAATAAAGGTGTAAATGCAGGTATTATTAATGCATCTGGCGATATGAATACTTGGGGCAAACAACCTAACGGAAAAGATTGGTTTGTTGCAATAACAAACCCAATGAATAAAAAAAATGCTTTTGGTTTATTACCAATTAAAAATGGAGCGGTAGTAACCTCTGGTAATTATGAAAAATTTGTTACTTTTGATGGTAAGCGTTATACACATATTATTGATCCAAGAACTGGTTATCCATCTAGCGGTATTATAAGTGTAACCGTTTTTGCTCCTAAAGCAGAGTTGGCAGATGCTCTTGCAACAAGTGTTTTTGTCATGGGAAAGGAAATAGGAATAAACAGAATAAATCAACTACCAAATGTCGAATGTATTATTATTGATGACTTAGGTAATATTCATAAATCAAATAACATTAAAATAGAAAAAATATGATTAAAAAGATAGGTATTTTAGCGATAATATTACTGTTTTTCTCATCTTGTGTAGCAGTAAAAGAATACGAAAAAATGTATTTAAGTGATCCTGATATGGTTTTGTCAGCAAATAAAGTTAGTAAGTTTGAAACTTCTGCGCAAGTGTATCGTGAAGCTGCTTCTGGTGCAAATGGCGGAAAATCTGGTGGCGGTTGTGGTTGTAATTAAAAATTTAAAACCGAATCCAAAATTAAGACTAAAACTAGCAGATTTAAAATATAACCATTAGAAGTACCGACTTGAAATCGGATATTATCACTTTAGACTTTAAAGATATATTTAAATAAGGTTATTTTTTAACATATAACAAACCCAATTAAAATTAATAATAATGAAAAAAATATTTATAAAACTGTTTTTGCTATGCACTGTTTTTACCTTTGCACAACAAACGCAAGACAGTGATGTGACATATAAAAAACGCGTTTTAGAAAATGCAGAAATAGATTTTTTAACCAGTTATTATACCCAAGATGGAGAAAATGCATCTATAACAGGAGGAATCGGTACAGAAGATTTGCAAGATTTTGCTACTAACATCACGGTTGCGATACCTCTAAATAATGATGATGTATTTACAGTAGATGCAACAGTTTCTGCATATACATCTGCTTCATCTAGTAATTTAGATCCTTTTTCTTCTGGCGCTTCTGGCGGAGATGACGATGATGATGATGATGATGACGACGATGATAAAGGTAGTAAAATAGCATCTGACTCTACAGGAAGTCCTTGGGTTGCTTCATCTGGTGCCTCGAAATCTGATGTATGGTTTAGTACGGTTTTTGGTTATAGTCATTCGTCTGATGATCGAAATAAAATATGGTCTGCCAGTGCTAGTTTTGCTGTAGAATACGATTATGCATCTATAGGTTTTGGCGGAAGTCACACTTGGTTATTTAACCAAAAAAACACAGAATTTTCTATTACCGCAAATGCATATTTAGATAATTGGAATCCACAATATCCTACAGAAATAGACTCTTATATTGAGGCAGGACAAGATTTGAACAATGGTTTTTTTGCAGATATTGATATTTTAGACGAATCGGGTAATATTATCAATAAAGACGGTATAAATGTTTGGACACCTTCTGATAAAGGATTGATACAAGATAAGCATCGAAATACTTTTTCTGGTAGTATTAGTTTGTCACAAATTTTAAATAAAAAAGCACAATTTTCTTTATTTTTAGATGTTATTCAGCAAGAAGGTTGGTTAGCAAATCCATCACAAAGAGTTTATTTTAGCGATAGGGTAAATTATTATGTTGGTGATGCTTTTAATATTGGAGACAATGGTGAAAATTATATTTTACCTTCAAACGAAACTACATTTCAGTTAGCAGACGACATAGAACGTTTACCAACTACAAGGTTAAAAGTACCAATTGGTATGCGTTTTAATTATTATATTAAT
>Ga0256834_1003084_pt1 | contig 10129 bp, 9 predicted proteins | sample 4281140metaG_FD_190536 | JGI IMG/M metagenome (GOLD analysis project Ga0256834, IMG submission 190536) | Hydrothermal vent microbial communities from East Pacific Rise, Pacific Ocean - 4281-140 | ecosystem: Environmental > Aquatic > Marine > Hydrothermal vents | place: Pacific Ocean: East Pacific... | reverse complement strand
AGCTATCTCTGAAGACGCAAAGGTTTGCGTAGTTGCCAACGGTTCTGCGGTAAACTTGTTTAAAAAGGATTCTGAATTTAACCCCAGGGTAGAGGCTCTTGTAGAAAAGGGGGTAAGGTTTTTGATGTGTAACAACTCTCTTAACAAGTTTGGTTTGTCTCTAGACGATTTAATTAGTGGTTGTGAGGTAGTTAAAGCAGGGGTATTAGAGCTTGTTAAACTTCAAGAAGATGGATACGCCTACATAAAACCCTAATCTTACCAAAAGCCTTGGAGTTCTCTCTTGGTTCAGGTTAAAAGAGTATTTAAAAATGCAAGAATAATTAATGTTTTTACCGGTGAAGTTTTGCCTGGAAGTTTTGGGGTAGAGGGTGAAGACTTCGTTTTCGTGGACTTTTCAGCGGGAGAAGAGGTTACCTCTTACTATCTTTCTAAAAATCCTGAGGCAGAGGTGTTTGATCTTCGTAACGGCTTTGTTGCCCCTACCTTTATAGACGGGCACATTCACATAGAGTCTTCTCACCTGATTCCCTCAGAATTTGAAAAGTTTGCTCTTTTATCTGGAGTAAGCAAGGTCGTGATTGATCCCCATGAGATTGCAAATGTTTGTGGGGCAGACGGTATAAGGTTTATGCTTTCTAATCCTCGTCTTTTGGATGTATATGTAATGATACCTTCCTGTGTACCTGCTTCACCCTTTGAAACTTCAGGAGCTATTCTTTCTGCCAAAGAGGTTGAGGAGCTTTTAACGATTGATCCCAGGGTTCTTGGACTGGCAGAGGTAATGAATTATCCAGGGGTGATTAATCGAGATCCTGAGGTCATTGCAAAAATAGAGGCTGCTAAAAGGTTAGGAAAACTGATAGATGGACACGCCCCACTTTTATCTGGATGGGATTTGAATAGGTATGTCTACGAAGGAGTAATGAGTGATCACGAAAGTACGCAAGGAAAAGAGGCTATCGAAAAAGTTCGTCTTGGAATGTGGTTAATGGTTAGAGAAGGAACTGCTTCAAAAAACATAAATCTTTTAGAGAGTCTGTCTCAATTGAAAGATCTGAGGAGAGTTATGCTCGTTACTGACGACATTTCTCCTCTTGAACTAGAAGAATACATGTTAAAAACGCTTCGCAAGGCTACCAAGTACATAGATCCCGTAAAAGCTATTCAAATGGTTACCATAAATCCAGCTACATACTTCGGGCTTGAAACTGGTATTAAACCTGGAGCTCCTGCAGACTTCGTCATGCTTAAAGACCTGAAAAAATTCAGGTTAAAAGAGGTTTGGATAAAAGGACGCTCCTTTGGGGAGTGGAAAGGGGTTCTTGAAAAGTCTAAAAACGAGACCAAGTTTTTGGGTACAGTTAACTACACCTACAAAACCGTAAAGGACTTTTTTATTCCTGGAATAGACGCAGAAGATTCTAGAAGTAAAGTAAGGGTAATAAAACTAATTAAACATTCCCTTTTAACTGAAGAGGTCATACTTAAGATCTCTGAAGCAAAAGAGCTTTTGAAAAAGTGCAAGATAAATAGAATTTATGTGCTTGAAAGACACAAGGGGACGGAAAGAATAGGTAAGGGGCTTATTCAGGGATTACTTTTTGATGGAGCGATAGCTTCTTCCTATGCCCACGATTCTCACAATGTAGTCGTCATAGGCTGTGAATTGGAAGATGTGGTAGTTGCAGTTAACACATTAAAAGATTTGGGTGGAGGCTTCGTTGCCGTTAAAAAAGGTAAACCAATAGCTCAAGTGCCCTTGGAAGTGGCTGGGATTATGAGCTCCTCTGCAGAGGAACTCATAAAGAATTTGCAAAACTTTTACGAAAGCCTTTCAGCACTTACCAAAGAAGAGGAAGATCTCATCTTAAAGATGAGTTTCTTTTCCCTTTCTGTGATTCCAGAGTTAAAGATTACAGATAAAGGACTTGTTAAAAATTTTCAGTTAGTAGATCTCTTGTTAGACTAAAAAACTTCAAGACAAAAAGGAGGTTGAGAATGCCTGAAAGTTGTCCCATTTGTTTTCAACTAGTCAATGAAAAGGCTGCAAGATTGAATGCAGGGATAACCACGCTTTTAGTTATCGTTTACCTTGTTAAAAACTGGATATGGATATTTTTAATTCTGGGTTTAGACTTTTTTATTAGAGGTTTTATTTCACCGAGGTACAGCTACTTTGGTTATCTTAGTAACCTTTTACTTAAAACTTTACGAATAAAACCCAGCATGGTTAACGCTGGTCCAAAGGTATTTGCTGCAAAGATAGGATTCGTGTTTTGCGTATTGGTTTTAACGACCTACTTTGCACATTTGGTTAAGCTTTCAGAGATTTTGGCAGGAGTTTTAGGATTTTTTGCAGCCCTTGAGGCACTTTTTGGTTTTTGCTTAGCCTGCAAGATATATCCATTGCTTCACAGAGCAAAGTAAAATGCTAACTTTGATAAGGGAAAAAAGAAGCCCTTATCAAAAGTTAAACCTTCTTTCTCAAGGGGCTAAGTTTGAAAGCTTAGGAATAAGTAAGCTCTCGGCAAAGGGTCGTAAACTACCAGTATTAAAGCTTTTATTTACGAACTTTTGCATTAACCGGTGTAGGTATTGTTATAACAGGTGTCAAAACGACATTCCCAGAGAGATTTTTGAACCTAAAGAACTTGCTGATTTAACCGTTCAACTCTATCAAAAGGGATATATAAAGGGTCTTTTTCTTAGCTCAGGGATTTTTAGAAGCCCTGAGGATACCATGGAAAGAATGATTGAAACCGTAAAACTTTTAAGGGAAACATACCAGTTTAAGGGCTACATACACCTAAAAATTTTACCTTATGTTGCAAGGGAGCTAATAGTAAAAGCTACAAGGTATGCCAATAGAGTTAGCTGTAACCTGGAATTTAGTACCCAAAAAGTTTTAAGGTCGTGGGCTCCGGATAAAGATAAGTACAAGTTATTACATACTTTGCATCTCATAAAGAGTGCATCTAAAGAAACAGATAGTAAGTGCTCGATTTCTACCCAGGTAATCGTCGGTTTAAAAGACGAGACTGACAGAAGCATTTTGAAACTCAGTACCCAGCTTTATAAAAGCAGAGTCGTTAATAGAGTTTATTATTCTGCTTATGTTCCGGTGAACGAGGAGTCAAACTTTGATGTTAATATCTCACATCTAAGAGAATACAGGCTTTACCAAGCAGATTTTCTCATAAGATCTTACGGATTTTCCGTAGAGGAGCTTTTGCAAGAAAAGGAAAATCTCTGCTTTGATAAGGATCCAAAACTCGTCTGGGCAGAGGCTAATCCTGAGTTTTTTCCAGTAGATCTTGCAAAAGACGATTACTGGAAACTCGTAAGGGTCCCTGGAATAGGTCCTAAAATCGCTCAAAAAATTTTAAAATTAAGGAAAAGTGGTTTGGAAGTGAGTGACATAAGTGCTTTAGGTCTGGACTTAGCTCTCATTAAAAGGTATGTAACTATTAACGGAAGGACCATTCCCCAGAATCTGTGTTTATTTCAGTAATTATGAAGATTTTGTCAGGGTGCTACACGATATAGATTTTTGAGGTATAATTAGTTTTGGGAAAGTAGAAAGGAGGAGGGAAGGGTATGAAGAGATTTTTATTGTTTTTTAGTTTAATTTTCATTATTGCGGGGATTGGTCTTTTTGGTTGTTCTAGCGGAAAAAAGGGTAAACAAAAGTTTTTAAACGGTGCAGGAGCAAGTTTCCCGTATCCGCTTTACGCTACCTGGGCAAACGAATACTACAAAGTTACTGGCGTTAGGATAAATTACCAGTCCATAGGCTCTGGCGGAGGAATTCAGCAGATAATACACCGTACCGTTGATTTTGGAGCAAGTGACAAGCCTTTACCTCCAAAGGATATAGAAAAGTACAATCTTCTTCAGTTTCCAACGGTTATAGGAGCTATAGTGCCAGTCGTAAATCTGCCTGAGCTTAAAGGGAAGCATCTGGTACTTACGGGTAAAATAATAGCTGACATCTATCTTGGAAAGATTAAGTGGTGGGATGATCCAGCAATAAAGGCTTTAAACAGATGGGTGAAGCTTCCTCACAAGAAAATAGTTCCTGTTTACAGAGCAGACGGTTCTGGAAGTACGGCGATTTTTACCCATTATCTTTCTCAGGTATCTCCAGAATGGAAAAAAGAGGTGGGATTTGGAACGGCAGTCGGATGGAAGGTTGGAATCGGGGCCAAGGGTAACGAAGGTGTTTCAAACTATGTTAAACAAACACCTTACAGCATAGGATATGTGGAATACGCTTATGCCTTTCAAAATAAACTCGACTATGTGGCTATGAAAAACAAGGCAGGTAATGTGGTTTATCCAAGTGAAGAGAGTATAAAAGCAGCTGCAGCTTCAGGTAACCTTGATCCTAACAAACACTTTTATGTGTGGCTAACCAACGCCCCTGGAAAGGATGCCTGGCCAATCGTAGGAGCTACTTACATTCTTCTCGCAAGAGAAAAAAAGAGCGTAGACAAAGAGGTGGTGAAGTTCTTTAACTGGGCTTACACTCACGGAGACAAGATAGCAGAAAGACTTACCTATGTTCCACTTCCTCTTAAGGTTAAAAACAAGGTTAGAGCTTACTGGAAAAGATACGGAATTTTTTAAAAAGACCTCGTGGGTGATTAATGCCCTTCAAAATACTGGTTATAGAGGACGAAAAGGATATAGTAGAACTTATTACATACAATCTTGGAAAAAATGGATTTTTAGTTGATTACGCTTACAATGGAGAAGAAGGTCTAAAAAAGATTCGGACTACCAAGTACGATCTAATTTTGCTCGACATAATGCTTCCTGGGATTGGTGGATTTGAGCTCTGTAAGTTGTTAAAAGAGGATCCTGAAAGCTCAGAAATACCGATAATTTTCCTTACTGCAAGAACCCTTGAAGCTGATAAAGTGTTAGGACTTGAGCTTGGAGCTGACGATTACATCACCAAACCCTTTAGTCCAAGAGAACTTATAGCTCGAATAAAAGCCGTTTTAAGAAGATTCAACCCTAAAAAGGACGGAGATTCTGTACTGCAGATCAGGGACTTGAAACTTGACAAAAAAAAGTTTATTGCCTATCTAAGGGACAAACCTCTTGATCTCAGTGCTACGGAATTCAAAATTCTTTGTTTTTTAATGGAACAAAAGGGAAGGGTTTGTACGAGAGAACAGTTGCTCGAAGCCGTGTGGGGAGACGAGGGATATGTTAATCCCAGAACTATAGATGTTCATATAAAGCGCCTTAGAATGCAAATAGAGGATAATCCTTCAAAACCCAGGTACATAAAAACCAAAAGAGGTTTTGGATATTACATCTCTGATGAGTAAGCCCTTTAAGCTTAACATCCCAAACGAGTTAGCACTTCTTTTAAAGATTCTTGACAACATAAGAGAGGCTATCATTCTCGTTGGAGAAAATCAGGAAGTACTATTTTTTAACGAACAGTTTAAGAAGTTTTTTGGAGTCGAAGACCTCGAAGAGAAGGTAACCAAATTTAACAAGATCGTTAAAGAGCCAATTCTTTCTGAAATTTTGGAAGAGGTAATTAAAAGTGAAAGGGAAATAAGAGCAGAGGTGGAGCTTAAGTTTCCAGAGGTTAGGATACTTTCCGTTACTGCTAAACCAATAAGTCTTAGCATGGATACTGGAGAAAAAAAGGCAGTGTTGATGAGTTTTTACAACATTACCAGGCTTAAACAGCTTGAGCAGATGAAAACCGACTTCGTAGCAGCGGTATCTCACGAGATAAAAACTCCGATAACAGCAATAAAGGGTTTTGCAGAAACCCTTTTGGAAGGGGCACTTGAGGACTCTGAAAACGCTAAAAAGTTTTTACAGATAATTAAAAAGCACAGTGAAAGACTTAACTCGTTGGTGGAAGACTTGTTAATACTTTCTGCTATAGAATTAGGGGAGTTGAAGATTAACAAGAGCAAGATAAACCTTCAAGAAGTCGTGGACACGGTTATAACCACTTTAGAAGAAAAGGCTAAGAAAAAGGGTTTGTCCTTGAGAAAGGAATTCGTTGGTGATTCAGCTCCTGTTTTAGAGGCTGACAGAGACAAACTCATACAGATTCTCATAAACCTGGTTGACAACGGTATAAAGTTTACAGAAAAAGGCGGGGTTACCATAAAGTACGAAAAATCCGAAAATTGCATAAAGGTAATAGATACGGGAATAGGTATTCCAGAGGAACACCTTCCAAGGTTGGGTGAAAGGTTTTACAGGGTTGATAAAGCAAGATCCAGAGAATTAGGGGGAACTGGATTAGGTTTAGCGATAGTAAAGCACTTCGTAAAGGCTCACGGATGGCAGATGGCAATAAAAAGCCAGGTAGGTAAGGGAACAGAGGTCGTGCTAAAACTTAATTGAGATGCAATTTCTTACAGTTTAACGCAATTTTAACAAATGTTTAAAAAACTTTTAACATTTTGGTGGTAAAATTTTAAACCTGTAAGCACTGCTGGAGAAACCTCGCATGAAGGGTTCCTTCTGGATAGAAAGGTTTACTAAGTTTTTTCTCGGTTTTTGGGCAGTTTTTGCAGGTCTAATCTTTCCTCTGGTAATATTTTTAATTCTGCTTTACGAATCAAGGCTTGCCATTCAGCACTTTGGAGTGATTAAGTTCCTAACCTCTAGTGCCTGGGATCCAGTAAAGCAAAACTTTGGTGCACTTCCGATGATTGCAGGTACTTTGATAAGTACTTTTATTGCAATGCTCATTGCAGCTCCTATTTCAATAGGTATTGCAATCTTTATTACTGAGCTTGCTCCGTCCTGGATGAAAGGCGTGATAGTGAGTGCAGTTGAGCTTCTTGCTGCGATTCCGAGTATTATTTACGGAATGTGGGGTTTTTTAATTCTAGCTCAAGACATGAGGTTTAAGGTTGAACCCCTGTTACAAAAGATCTTTGCTCCTATACCCATTATAGGAAAACTCTTTTCAGGTACCCCTACAGGAGTGGATGTTTTAACTACCTCTCTCGTGCTTTCCATAATGATAATTCCGTTTATGGCTTCTGTTGTGAAAGATGCCTTTAACTTGGTACCCTCGGTAATGAAAGAGTCAGCCTACGGACTTGGGGCTACGAAGTGGGAGGTCATAAAGGATGTAGTGATACCCTATACCTCTTCAGGAATTGCAGGAGGACTAATCCTTTCAACTGGTAGAGCACTTGGAGAAACCATGGCTGTTACCTTTCTTGCAGGCAATGTCACCCATGTGCCGACCTCTTTGTTTCAACCCTTTACAACCATTACGGTAGCTCTTGCTAATCAGTTTACAGAGGCAGATACCCCTCTTTATCTTTCTTCCTTGTTTTACCTTTCTCTCATACTATTCGTAATTTCCTTTGCCCTCTTGATACTTGCAAAACTAATGGTGCTGAGGTTGGAAAAGAGATGGAAAACATAAGAAGACTGAAAAGAAAGTGGATTAATAACATTATGCTTTTCGTTTCGTTCCTCGGAGCGGTTTACGGACTTTTTTGGCTTTTTTGGATCCTTGGAACCCTTTTTATAAACGGATTTAAGTACATAAATCTGCAGTTATTCCTTCAGGATTCTGGTCCACCAGGTTTAAACATAGGTGGATTAAGACAGGCTTTCGTAGGGCACTTTATAATAACCGTGTTAGCAACCCTTATAGGGGTTCCTATAGGGCTTTTTGCAGGTATATACTTTGCAGAATACGGAAGAAACTCCAGATTTTTCCAAGTTCTCAGAAACACCACGGACATAATGGTTAGCACCCCTTCAATAATAATGGGTGCTGTTATGTACGCAATTTTGGTTGTTCCTCTAAGACACTTTAACGCACTTGCAGGAAGTATGGCACTTGCAATGCTTATGATACCCGTTATAAGTGTTACTACCTACGAGATGCTTAAGCTCGTGCCTTTTACTCTTAGAGAGGCTGCGTATGCCCTTGGAGCTTACAAGTGGCAAATAATAAAAGACATAGTGCTTAGGGCTGCCAAGGTGGGAATTCTTACTGGAATTATTCTTGGAGTTGCTAGGATTTCCGGAGAAACCGCACCTTTACTTTTTACCTCCTTTAATAACCAATACCTTTCCTTTGACATTTTAAAACCCATGTCTTCTTTAACTGTAACTATCTTTGACTATGCAATGAGTCCTTACAAGTATTGGCACAACCAAGCATGGGCTGCCTCTTTTTGTTTAACCTTTTTTATCCTAATATGCTCTTTGATTGCCAAGGCTTTACTACATCAAAAGTCTTTGAAGTTGTTTAAGAAAAAACGATAACAGAGGCAAAAAATGGATGCTTACGAGGTAGAGATAAAGGTAAAAAACTTGAACTTTTACTACGGAAAAGAACTTGCCTTAAAAGGGATCAACCTTGATGTGTTTAAAAACAAGGTTACGGCACTTATTGGACCTTCAGGATGTGGAAAGACCACATTTCTGCGCTGTCTTAACAGAATGCACGACCTATATGTGGGTACTAGGTACGAGGGGGAGATCATTTTTGAGGGAAAAAACATACTGGATAAAAGTGTTGACCTCATAGAGTTAAGGTCAAAAATCGGTATGGTTTTTCAGAAGCCTACGCCGTTTCCTATGAGTATCTTTGACAATGTTGCCTATGGTTTAAAGCTGAAGGGAGTTAAGGGGAAGACATTAAAGGAAAAGGTCGAGAAGGCTTTAAAAGACGCGGCACTTTGGGACGAGGTTAAAGACAGATTAAAAGAAAGTGCCTTTTCTCTTTCTGGAGGGCAGCAACAGAGACTTTGTATTGCTAGAGCCATAGCCGTTGAGCCAAAGGTCATTCTCTTTGACGAACCCACATCTGCTTTAGATCCAATTTCAACTGCCAAAATAGAAGACTTAATAGTTCAGCTAAAAAATAGGGTAACCATAGTTATAGTCACTCACAACATGCAACAGGCAGCAAGAATTTCAGACTACACAGCGTTTATGTATCTTGGAGAACTGGTAGAAGTAGGTCCTACGGAAAAGATCTTTACCAATCCAGAAAAGAAGCTAACAGAGGACTACATTACTGGAAGATTTGGATAAAAAGGAGGGGAGTTTTATGGATGTTCCAGAGGGATTTTTATTTTCTGCAGAGGCTTGTGGAATAAAAGAAGAGGGTAGGTTAGATCTGGGGTTGGTTTTTTGTGAGGAGCCAGGGACTGCGTGGGGAGTTTTTACGAAAAACACCGTAAAAGCCGCTCCAGTGATTCTAGCAAAGAGGCTTATAAAAAATTCTAGTTTTAGAGGTATTATAGTTAACAGTGGAAATGCCAATGCCTGCACAGGTAAAGAGGGACTAAAAAGGGCTGAGCTAGTTTTAAAGGAAACAGCAAACTCGCTAGGCATATCCTACACTGAAATACTTCCTGCGTCTACCGGCGTAATAGGAGAACAACTTCCCGTAGAAAAGATATCACCCCGGATCCCTTATCTCGTTAAGGGCTTGTCTTCTGACAGGGTAGAAGACTTTGCTAAGTCTATAATGACTACGGATACCTTTCCAAAGGTGGTTTTTAAGAGGTGGAATGGAATAAAGGTACTTGGTATTGCAAAGGGTGCAGGTATGATTGCGCCAAACATGGCAACTATGCTTGGTTTTATCTTAACAGATGCTAGCCTTCAGAAAAATACCCTTAAAAAGTTTTTACCAAAGCTCGTTGACGAAACCTTTAATAGAATCACCGTTGACAGTGATACTAGCACAAATGATACAGTTTACCTGTTTAGCAGTAACAAAAAGGAAGTTAGAGACTTTGGGGAGTTTTACGAACTCTTAAAAGAGGTTGCAGCTGAGCTTGCTTATCTTATAGTGAAAGACGGAGAGGGAGCAACTAAAGTTATAAGAGTTCTAGTAAAAGGGGCAAAGACAAAAAAACAGGCAAAAGAACTTGCGTTTGCAGTGGCAAATTCACCTCTAGTAAAAACTGCCTTTTATGGAGCAGATCCAAACTGGGGAAGAATACTTGCTGCAATGGGAAAAACCCAAGTTGAGTTTTCTCCAGAGAATGTGGAGTTGTACTTAAACGAAATTCCCTGGATAAGGTCATTTCAGCTAGTTACTCCGGAAGAAAGACTCAAAAAAGAGATGAAAAAACAGGAGGTAACCCTT
>Ga0256834_1003083_pt1 | contig 10133 bp, 9 predicted proteins | sample 4281140metaG_FD_190536 | JGI IMG/M metagenome (GOLD analysis project Ga0256834, IMG submission 190536) | Hydrothermal vent microbial communities from East Pacific Rise, Pacific Ocean - 4281-140 | ecosystem: Environmental > Aquatic > Marine > Hydrothermal vents | place: Pacific Ocean: East Pacific... | reverse complement strand
GGTGGGCTAGTTGAGATCGCACCATTGTTCTATTTTCAGAACACAATAGAGAAGGTGGAGGGCATGCGCCCTTACACCCCTCTAGAATTATCAGGTCGTAATATTTATATTCGTGAAGGCTGTTATACATGCCACTCACAAATGATCCGACCTTTCCGTGATGAGGTTGAACGCTATGGTCAATATTCACTGGCTGCAGAGTCAATGTATGACCATCCATTCCAATGGGGATCAAAACGCACCGGACCAGATTTGGCTCGTGTGGGTGGACGCTACTCAAACGATTGGCAAGTTCAGCATTTAACCGATCCACGCTCATTAGTGCCTGAATCAATCATGCCTAAATATGGATTCTTATCAAAAACTCCTCTTGATTTTGAGAATATGGATAAACATCTTAAGGCAAACAAGCTTGTAGGTGTTCCCTATTCGCTGGATCATATTGAAAATGCGAAAGCTGATGTGATTGCACAAGCAACTACCGATGCTGACATTGAAGGACTTGAAGCACGTTATACTGCTGATGGAAGATTTAATGTTCCTTTAGGTGATTTTGACGGCAACCCCGATGAAATTACTGAAATGGACGCATTGGTGGCATATCTTCAAATGCTTGGAACATTGGTAGATTTTTCTTCCTATGTGCCTGAAGCCAATTACCGCTAGAAAGGAGTTATTATGACGTATGAATTTGTAAGAAACTTCGCAGGTACTTGGGGTTTGGTTTATTTATTCATTGTTTTCGTTGGGGTTGTAGCCTTTGTGCTTCGCCCCGGTGCAAAGGATGCTGCAGCTCACGCTGCCAATATCCCCTTAAATGATGAAATTAAACATAAGGAGATTTTGTAATGAGTAAACAAGATCAAGAAATAGACGAGATCACTGGCACTGAAACAACGGGTCATGAGTGGGACGGCATTAAAGAACTTAATACTCCTCTTCCTCGTTGGTGGCTTTGGATTTTTTATGCCTGTGTTATTTGGGCAGTCGGCTATATGATTGCTATGCCTTCATGGCCACTTTTAACTGGTTCAACCAAAGGTGTGCTTGGTTATTCTTCTCGCGGCGATCTAGTAACTAAACTAGATACAGCAAAAGAAGCGCAAGCCGTATTTTTCACTCAAATTGGTGAAACTGAGGTTGCGGACATTGTAGCTAATGAAGAATTAGCTCGTTTTGCCCGTGCAGGTGGCGCAAGTGCCTTTAAAGTGAATTGTGTTCAATGTCATGGCGCAGGCGCTCAAGGCTCTGCTGGTTATCCAAACCTAAATGACGATGAGTGGATTTGGGGCGGCACGGTTGATGAAATCTATACATCAATTGCAAATGGCGCTCGTGATGATGCCAATGATGATTCTCATATCAGTGAAATGCCAGCATTTGGTGCAGATGAATTGCTTGAAAAAGAAGAAGTTATTGCAGTAGCTAACTATGTTGCTTCGATTTCTGGTGGTGATGCAGATACTGCTTTAATTGGCAATGGTGCAGAAATCTTTACTGATAACTGTGCTGCATGTCATGGCGAAAAAGCTGAAGGTGTTGCAGAATTAGGCGGCCCTGCTCTTGACAATCCTATTTGGTTATATGATGGATCAATTGAGGCAATCACTGCTCAAATCAACACTCCAAAACATGGTATTATGCCCGCTTGGAGTGCAAAACTTGATGATGTGACAGTTAAGCAATTAGCAGTTTATGTTCACTCATTGGGTGGTGGTAGATAGTTTAATTTTACCAGAGATAAATTATAAAAAGGCCGCTTCATATGAAGCGGCTTTTTTTTATAATAATAAAGCTAAATTATTATATTGCAAAATAATCATAAATTGATGCAAATTTGATTTGACTCAAAGTAATTATAGGCAGACACCTTTATTAGTTTAACAAATTGAATAAACTTAGGATTGTTAACAATGCCAAATAAAAATGCTTCAAGTGCAAGCAAAAAGAAACAAGAGCCAAAGGTTACGGCTGTGAATAAAGATGCCAAAAGCCAAGCACTTTATGCTGCTCGAAAAAAAATTTTCCCTCGGAAGGTAAAAGGGAATTTTCGTAGATTCAAGTGGATCATGCTAATATTTACACTTGGCATTTATTATATCACGCCTTGGCTGCGTTGGGATCGTGGAGAATTTGCTCCTAATCAATTTCTTTTATTAAATATCGAACATCGTCGTTTTTATTTCGCTTTCATTGAAATCTGGCCTCAAGAATTCTATTATGTTGCAGGCATGTTAATAATGGCGGGAATTGGGTTGTTTTTAACCACCTCGGCCGTTGGGCGAGCATGGTGCGGATATGCCTGTCCACAAACCGTATGGACAGACCTATTCATGTTAGTTGATAGAATTGCAGAAGGTGACAGAAATGCCCGCATAAAATTAGATAAAGCACCAATGAGTTTTTCTAAGTTTACAAAAAGAGCAACAAAACATGTTCTTTGGATATTAATTTCTATAATAACCGCAATTACATTCACGCTATATTTTGCTAACGCTCCCGATTTTATAATTGACCTATTCACCTTCAAAGCTCCAAATGTAGCCTATGCAACTATTGGCGTTTTAACTTTTACTACTTATACATTTGCAGGTATAATGCGTGAACAATTATGTATTTATATGTGTCCTTGGCCACGCATTCAAGGTGCGATGCTTGATGAACATTCGCTTACCGTAACCTATAATGATTGGCGTGGTGAAAGCAGAACCAAACATTCTAAAAAAGAAAAAGCTTTAGGCAATGCGATTGGCGATTGCATTGATTGTGATGCCTGTGTTGCTGTTTGCCCAACTGGCATTGATATTCGTGATGGTCAGCAACTTGAATGTATTACCTGCGGACTTTGCATCGATGCTTGTAATGATGTGATGGATAAAATTGGCTCTGATCGTGGTTTAATATCATACACTACATTCAACTATTATAATGAGAATATGGATATTGCCACTGCTGGCGCATATTCACATGCAGGCACACCAAGCGAACAAGTAATAAAAGCGATTGATCCGACCAAGGTAAGAGACAAAAAATCTGGTAAAATTAAACCAGAGTTTAAACACACTAATTGGCGTGAAATCACTCGTCCAAGAACTTTGTTATATTTAAGTGTTTGGGCAGCAATTGGCATAGCAATGTTACTTACCTTATCGTTTAGAAGCCCGCTTGATCTTAACGTGCTTCGAGATAGAAACCCTCGTTTTGTAATGTTAAGCGATGGCTCAATTAGAAATGGCTATGATGTAAAAATTCTCAATATGACTCCAATATATCGAGAAGTAGAATTATCCATTGAGGGTCTTCCAACTGCTTTAATGAGCCTTGGTGGATCAGGCGCAAAAGCCACTAGCACATTAAATCTAACGCTTGAACCTGATAGGGTTTTGCCGATAAGATTATATATCAAGGTCGATCCAGAACAATTAAATGCAGGCAGGTCTGATTTTGTGTTAAATGTTAGAAATATAGAAAAAGATGAAACTGCATCTGCAGATGTAATTTTTGAAACTCCTGAGGATTAAAAATGTCAAATAAAGTTGAAAAAAAACAATGGACATTCACCGGCTGGCACATGTTGATAATTACCGTGTCATTTTTTGCAGTAGTTTTTGGTATGAATTTCTTCATGGCAATGTCTGCACTAAACAGCTGGACTGGTTTGGTGGTGAAAAACACCTATGTCGCCTCACAAGAATATAATGGCAAACAAGCAACCACCCGCACTCAACATGATTTGGGTTGGAATTCTTCCATTGAACATGAGAATGGAAATCTTATATTTTCTCTTCGTGATAAAGATAACAACCCAATTTCAGCAGAGCAAGTGTCACTAAAAGTGCATCGTGTTGTTGGGGTTGATGGTGAATTAAATCTTACTCTTACAAGACAGCCAAATGGTGAATATTCTGCTCCTGCGCCTCTAGCTAGCGGAGTTTGGAATGTAACTATTTTAGCCTCACTTAGTGATGGAACTATGTTTGAGCATTATTATCAAATTAAACTAGAGAAATAAAATGAGCTGTTGCGCTCCAGGGGCTGAAAATTCAGTTGATGGTGTTAATGCACCTGAAAATGATGACGAAACACTTCTTCTGGCTTCAAGAGAATTAAAGGACGGCACAAATCAACTTGAGTTAGCCGTGCCTGATGTAAATTGTGCGGCTTGTATCTCTTCGATTGAAAGCGTATTAAATAAACTTAGCATGGTAGAAAATGCTCGAGTGAATTTTTCTACCAAGCGAGTGCGAGTGAGTTTTATCAAAGGCAAAGGTCGCCCTTCCGATATTACCAAAGCTATCATGTCACGTGGTTATCGCACATTTTTGCTCGATCCAGATATTGATAATAAAGGCGATAAAACCCTATCACAATTAGTAAGAGCATTAGCTGTTGCAGGTTTTGCTGCTGGCAATATCATGCTGTTTTCAATCTCAATTTGGTCAGGCGCAGACCCAATCACCCGTGATTTATTCCATTGGATTTCTGCTTTTATCGCAATTCCAACTGTAGCTTATTCTGGTCGCCCATTTTATATCTCCGCTTGGCGTGCCTTAAAGCACGGGCATCTAAACATGGACGTACCAATTTCATTAGCGGTTATTTTAGCATTATTACTCAGCATTTATGAAACCTTTAATTCAGCCCAAGAAGCATATTTTGATGCTGCTGTTACTTTATTATTCTTCTTGCTTATTGGGCGCACATTCGATCATTTAATGCGTGAAAAAGCCCGCTCCGCCGTAAGAAACCTCGCCCGTCTTGCTCCTCGTAACGTAATGCGGATTTTTGAAGATGGCAGACGTGAATTAGTACAGATAAACGAAATTGAAACAGGCAATATACTTGAGATTGCCGCAGGCGAGAGAGTGCCTGTTGATGGCGAAATATTATCAGGCATTTCAGATTGCGATCTCTCATTAGTCACTGGTGAATCTGTGCCACAAAAATTATCAAAAGGCGATCAACTTTTAGCAGGCACAGCCAATCTTTCTGGCGCACTAACAATGATAGCAAAAAAACCCGCCGCCGATAGCTTCCTCGCTCGCATGATTTCTTTAATGGAAGCCGCAGAAGGTTCAAAGGCAGGCTATAAAAGAATTGCCGATAGAGCTGCTGCCATTTATGCACCCGCAGTGCATTTATTATCACTTGGCACATTATTGGGTTGGGGATTTTTAACTGGCGATTGGCATGTCGCCATTCTTAATGCGATTGCCGTATTAATTGTAACCTGCCCCTGCGCCTTGGCACTTGCTGTGCCAATTGCCCATGTTGTTGCCTCAGGGCGATTATTTGAAAATGGCATCATGATGCGAGACGGTGCGGCATTAGAAAGACTAGCGTTAATCAACCGAGTAGCATTTGATAAAACAGGTACTTTAACCAAAGGCAAACCCGCTTTTACAGGTCAGTTTTTTGGTAATAAAAAGATGCAAAAAATCGCCGCAAATCTTGCTGCTTCTTCTCGTCACCCATTTTCTATCTCGCTTTCTGCTTCAATAAAAAACGCCTTTGCTTATGAGGGAGCAAAAGAAGTTCCTGGTTTTGGTGTTGAGGTAGAATTAGAAAGTGGAACATGGCGATTAGGGCGTTCAGAATTTTGTAACGCCAAAGATATAAAGACTCCAAAAACCGGATCAAGTGTTTGGCTCAGCCATGATGGTAAAGCAGTTGCAGGTTTTTCTTTTGTTGATAAAGCCCGCCCTGAAGCCAAAAAAACTGTGCAATTATTAAAGAACGAGAATCTAAAAGTTACATTATTATCTGGCGATAGAGAACAAGCCGTGCAAGTTTTAGCAAATGAAATTGGCATAGAGGACGCAAAATCACAATTAACCCCAAAAGACAAATTAGAGGATTTACAAGAATTCGCTAAAAATGGCGACAAGGTTTTAATGGTGGGCGATGGACTAAATGATGCCCCCGCTTTACGTGCCGCTCTTGTTTCAATGGCGCCTTCAAGCGCCGCCGATATTGGGCGTAATGCCGCCGATTTTGTTTATACTCATAACACGCTTGATGCTATTCCTTTTGCCTTTCATATTGCCAAAAGAACCTCAAATACTGTGAAGCAAAATTTTGGGCTTGCTATTGCATATAATTGCATTGCCGTGCCGCTTGCCGTAAGCGGACAAGTAACTCCGTTAATTGCTGCCCTTGCAATGTCCACCTCTTCTGTTTTAGTAACTCTAAACGCATTACGGCTAAGAATGGGCGGAAAGCACCTAATGTCTAAAAAAGCAAAAATAATTCCAAATTTAAAAAACAAACAAAAAATTGTGAACGCTCAATGAGTACTATTCTTTTTCTAATTCCTTTAGCATTATTTCTTGGCGCAATCGGTCTTGGTGCTTTTTTATGGTCATTAAAATCTGGTCAATTTGATGACCTTGAAGGTGCAAGTTTAAGAATTTTAATTAATGATGACGACAAGCCAAAATCAGAGAAAAAAATAAAAACAAGCTCAAAAGAAACAAGTGAAGACAAAAAATCCGATGTTTGAAAAAATAAAAACCCTATTCAAAAACCCAAAGCTTGATGAGCAAACCCCAGATACTAATATTGCGGTGGCAGCTTTATTAATTCATCTTGCTGCGGTTGATGGAATTGTTACTAATAATGAACAAAAGACCATTTGCGATATTCTTAAAAGCCATTTCAACCTTGATGAAGTGCAAGTTAAGGAGTTGATTGATGAAGCAACAAAAATTGACAAACAAGCAGTTGATTTTTATCAGTTCACCTCCTCACTTACAAAACTTGATGAGCTTGAACGCATAAATATCATTCGCCTATTATGGCAAGTGGCATTTGCCGATAATTATAATCACGAATTAGAAGACAATATGGTGTGGCGAATTGCCGAATTAATCGGTGTATCAAGTCGAGTGCGCACAATTTTAAGAAAAGAAATGCGAGAAGCGGCAAAAGATTAAACTTCATTGAAAATAAACATTTATTGCACTAGGTATATAGAAATATCTTTTGGAGAATTACAATGCGAGCAATATTAGACATTATCCTCATTATTTTAGATCTTTACTGGTGGGTATTAATCGCCATGATTGTAATGAGTTGGTTATTTACATTTAACATTATTAATGCAGGCAATCAGGTCGTTGATACAATTTGGCGAGTTATCAATGCACTTACTGAGCCTGTTTTAAAACCAATTAGAAAATTTATGCCAAATATGGGTGGCTTAGATTTATCGCCAATCATATTGTTTTTGATAATAATCTTTATAAGATTAATCATTGAATATTATATCTATCCAAATGTATTTTAGATAAATTAAAAAACCAAATATCATGCTAAGGCAAAGCTTTGTGTTATCCTGAGCAAAGCAAAGGATCTTATGCTAAGAGTTAAAGATGCTTGGGCTTTGCTAAGCATGATATTAAATTTTTTATTCCCTGCTCTCAAAATCATCTAGATTAGCACCATGCAAATATAACAAATTTATTAGCGAATTAGTGATTACGTATAATAAAGACATCAGGTTATTGTTCTAATCGGGTAAAACCCCGTAAAAAATACAATAAATCACAAAATAATAATTGCCTATTTACTAAAAATCGTCTTACCTATCCTCATCTTTTGGGGGGAGGATAGGAATTGTTATATTTTACAAAAATTTCTAGCCAAAGCCCTTTAAGCAAACAAACAAAAAAAGGGTAATAAAATGAATGAAGCACTATGGCTTATTATAGTCTGCGGCACATTGTCTATTGTTTATGGCATAATCACAACACGCACACTATTAGCCGCAAATAGCGGCAATGAACGTATGCAAGAAATTTCTGCAGCTATTCGTGAAGGCGCACAAGCTTATCTTAAGCGTCAATATATCACTATCAGTATGGTTGGCATTGTAATTTTTGGTATAGCATTTTGGTTATTGGGTGTTTATTCAGCCATTGGTTTTGCCCTTGGTGCTATTCTTTCAGGTCTAGCTGGCTTTATTGGCATGAATGTTTCTGTGCAAGCCAATGTGCGTGTAACTCATGCCGCAACCACATCGCTTGCTAAAGGTCTTGACCTTGCATTTAAGTCTGGTGCAGTGACGGGTCTACTTGTTGCAGGTCTTGGTCTATTAGGTCTAACTATATATTTCTTTTATATGACAAGCATTGGTGGATATGCCGCAACCGATAGAATTGTAATTGATGCTCTTGTATCTCTATCATTTGGCGCTTCACTTATTTCAATTTTTGCTCGCCTTGGTGGTGGCATCTTTACTAAAGGTGCAGACGTTGGCGGCGATATGGTTGGTAAGGTTGAAGCGGGGATTCCAGAAGATGATCCACGCAATCCAGCAACCATTGCCGATAATGTTGGCGATAATGTTGGTGATTGTGCGGGTATGGCGGCCGATTTATTTGAAACCTATGTGGTGACAGCAGTTGCAACCATGGTGCTAGCTTCAATTATATTGCCAGATCAATATAAATTAGCAGGCATGATTTTGCCACTCGCTATTGGTGGTGCTTGTGTTTTAACTTCTATTGCAGGTACATTCTTTGTGCGTCTAGGCAATGGCTCGATTATGGGTGCGCTTTATAAAGGCATTATTGCAACTGGCATTCTTTCACTTGCTGCAATTTATCCAACCATTTCTTATGTATTTGGTGGCATGGATACAGACCTTGGTGGCTTTACTGCAATGTCATTATTTTGGTGTGGAGCTATTGGACTTATCATTACTGGTCTAATCATTGTTATCACCGAATATTACACCGCAACAGGCAAACGCCCAGTGAATTCAATTGCGCAAGCCTCATTAACAGGTCACGGCACTAACGTAATTCAAGGTCTTGCAGTATCACTAGAATCAACTGCACTTCCAGCTTTGGTAATCGTTGGTGGCATTATCTCAACTTATGAGATAGCTGGTATTTTTGGCATTGCAGTGTCGGTTGCAACAATGCTTGCACTTGCTGGCATGGTTGTAGCACTTGATGCTTTTGGCCCTGTTACTGATAACGCTGGGGGCATTGCTGAAATGGCGGGATTAGATGAATCAGTTCGTAAAAACACTGATGCACTTGATGCAGTTGGCAATACAACAAAAGCTGTCACTAAAGGTTATGCGATTGGCTCAGCGGGTCTTGGTGCTTTGGTATTATTTGCCGCCTATACGCAAGATATTATTCATTTCACCAAAGAAGCATTACCAGGAAGTTTCTTTTACGGTCTTGATTTAGCAAAACTAACCTTCTCATTAACTGACCCCTATGTAGTGGTTGGTCTATTGATTGGTGGTTTATTGCCATTCCTATTTGGTGGTATGTCAATGACTGCGGTTGGTCGTGCAGCACAATCAGTTGTGGTTGAGGTTCGCCGTCAGTTCAAAGAAAAACCCGGCATTATGGAAGGCACAGAAAAACCAGATTATGGTCGTGCAGTTGATATGCTTACAAAATCAGCAATTAAGGAGATGATTATTCCTTCAATGCTACCTGTGCTTTCTCCAATTGTTATCTTTGCAGTTATCTATTGGATTGCAGGCACAGAAGCTGCCTTCACTTCACTTGGTGCAATGTTAATGGGTGTAATTGTTACCGGTCTATTTGTTGCAATCTCAATGACCGCAGGTGGCGGCGCATGGGATAATGCTAAGAAAAGCTTTGAAGATGGTTTTATCGATTCTGATGGCGTATTGCACGAAAAAGGCTCAGACGCTCACAAAGCTTCTGTAACAGGCGATACTGTTGGTGATCCATATAAAGACACCGCAGGGCCTGCAGTTAACCCAATGATTAAAATCACCAATATCGTGGCTTTGTTATTGCTTGCAGTGCTTGCTAGATAAACAAAACTATAACTTAAAAATAAAGGTCGAATCCCTAGGGGTTCGGCCTTTTTATTTATTCATCTTTATCTATCGGTTTTTCTTCAAGTGCATATTTTGTTAGTAGCGGCATTTGAAACATTGAAAAAACAATTGTAAGTGGCATGATGCCCCAGACTTTAAAACTTACCCATTGATCGGTTGTAAAATTTCGCCAAACAACTTCGTTTAAAACCGCTAAAACTAAAAAGAAAATCCCCCAACGTAGAGTAAGAGCGCTCCAACCTCCTTCTTTAAGTTTATACACTTCGCCAAAAACATATTTGAGCAATGAGTGATT
>Ga0256834_1003082_pt1 | contig 10134 bp, 9 predicted proteins | sample 4281140metaG_FD_190536 | JGI IMG/M metagenome (GOLD analysis project Ga0256834, IMG submission 190536) | Hydrothermal vent microbial communities from East Pacific Rise, Pacific Ocean - 4281-140 | ecosystem: Environmental > Aquatic > Marine > Hydrothermal vents | place: Pacific Ocean: East Pacific... | reverse complement strand
TGTACTCCACCATAACAACAGCGTTGGCTTTGGCAGGCATGACAGCTCCAGTCGCAATTCTTACTGCCTCTCCCCTTCCCACTTCAACTTCCGGTTTTTCCCCAGTTTCGACCTCTCCAACCACGTTTAGAATAACCGGGCTTGAAAAGCTCGCACCAAACGTATCTTCAGCCCTAACAGCGTAGCCGTCCATAGCTGCCCTATCAAACGGTGGTAGTGTTACCTCTGCCCTCACGTCCTCAGCGAGAACTCTGCCCACGGCATTTAGCGTTTCAACGACCTCTACACCCGTTCTATGCTTTATCCTGCCCAAAAACTCCATCAAAGCATCTCTTGCTTTTCTCCTTTCAAGGATCATTGTTATGAACGGTTGTTCAAAACGGTTTATAAGCCTGATGATAACTTTTATCTGCCTGCAAACCTACGCGTGACAGGTGATAACTTGGAGATCGTCGTTATCGGTGGTGGAGCTGCTGGTTTGAAGGCAGCGGCGAGAATAAGAAGGCTCAACGATGAGGCAAAGTTAACAGTTATAGAGGCAGGGAAGTACCCCTCAATTTCGAGATGCGGTTTGCCGTTTTACGTCGGTGGGATGCTTCAAGAGCCAAGGAATCTGCTTGAAACGACTTATGGGGCTGTAAGAGACGTGAACTACTTCAAGAAAGTCAAGAACATAGATGTTCTAACTGAGACTAAAGCGATAGAAATCAATAGGGAGAAAAAACTCGTCAAAACTGTAAACAAGGAGGGCAAGGAGGACGAGTTCAGCTACGACTACCTGATCGTCGCTACGGGCTCAAAACCGGTGAAACCACCGATCGAGGGGATAGACGAGGATGTTGAGGGCATAGTTCACCTTCACGGCGTTGAGGATGCCGAAAGAATACTCGACGCCTGGGAGGAGGATGCCGAGAATGCTGTGATAATCGGAGCTGGTTTGATAGGCATGGAGTGTGCGGAAGCTTTGCACAACCTCGACATGAACGTAACGATCGTTGAGATAATGGATCACATCCTGCCAACAATGCTTGACGAAGAGATAGCGAGGATGGTGGAGAATCACATAAGAGCTAAAGGAATAAACCTCAGACTTTCATCCAAGGTCGAGAAGATTCTGAACGATGGCGAGAAGGTTACGGGCGTCATCATTAACGGGGAAGAGGTGGAGACAGACCTCGTAGTGGTTGCTGCGGGAGTGAGGCCGAACGTCGAACTCGCAAAGAAGGCTGGACTAGAGATAGGTGAGACCGGAGCAATAAAGGTAAACGAGAAGATGCAGACCTCCGATAAGAACATTTACGCCGGAGGAGACTGCGTTGAATGCATACACTTGCTTACAGGCAAGCCAGTTTACACACCAATGGGCTCTGTTGCGAACAAGCAGGGCAGAGTGATAGGAGACAACATCTGCGGGATAGACTCGAAGTTCCCCGGAGTTCTGGGGACTGCTATATTCCAGATATTCGGAATGAGCATCGGTAGAACTGGGCTGTGCGAGAGGGAGGTAGATGGAGCAGTTGTGGGATGCGTGGCCGGAGCTGACAGGTTCCACTTCCACCCGGAGCACAGGCCGATAAGGATAAAGCTGATAGCTGACAAGAATGGAAGGCTCGTGGGCTGTCAGGCTGCTGGACTCGGAGTTATAGACAAGAGGCTCGACGTGGCAGTTTCAGCTATTCAGATGGGTGCCAAGGCCATTGACTTGACGAACTTCGACCTTGCTTATGCTCCTCCGTTCTCTACGGCAATAGATCTGATAATTGCGGCGGCGAACATGGTTGACAATAAACTGAGAGGTCTGGTTGAGTCTATAAATGCCGTGAATTTTGCGAGGATGCTAATGAGCGACGAAAAGTTCACAGTAATCGACGTCAGAACTGAGAAGGAGTTCAAGGCGAGAAGTGTTAAGGATGAGAGAGTGATTAACATCCCGCTTTCGGAGCTGAGGGAGAGAGTTGATGAGGTGCCTGAAGAAGCGATACTAATATGTCAGGTCGGAACGAGGAGCTACGAGGCCGCGAGATTTCTTACACAGAAAGGTAAGAAAGTTAAGGTAGTTGACGGTGGATACGCGTTCTTCCAGCCTGTTCTCGAGCACTACGGAATAGAGGTTGGAGAGCGTTAGCTTTTTGGTTTTTATTTATTATTTATTTTCTTGAAACTGCAATCTAAATCTCAAAAGAGGTGAAACGATGCCAAAAGTAGGATTCGTCGGAGCCGGTAGGATAGGGGCTACTTCCGCATTCGTCTGCGTCATGAACATGGACGTTGACGTAGCTCTCGTCGATATAGCAGGAGAGCTAGCAGAGGGAGAGGCTGAGGACATAGCCCACGCAGCTTCTGCGATGGGAAAGTATCCGGAGGTTGTCGGAGGAGACGACTACTCATTGCTTGAGGGCTGTGAGGTAGTAATCGTTTCAGCTGGAATGGCGAGGAAGCCGGGAATGACGAGGCTCGATCTGGCTGAGAAGAACGCCGGAATCGTGAAGAGCATAGCCAGCAAAATAGCTGAGGTCTGTTGTAATGCAAAAGTGATAACGGTAACCAACCCGATGGATGTGATGAACTACGTGATGTGGAAGGAATTGAACGAGCTTTGTGGCAAGAGCAGACATGAAGTCTTCGGCATGGGCGGCTTATTGGATACTTCCCGCCTAAGGCTCATGGCAAGGAGAGCTGGCATCTCTGCTGAGGCTGTTGAGAAGGCGATTGTGATCGGAGAGCACGGAGATACAATGTTCGTGCCGAAGAGTGTTGCAGGGGAAGAGAACTGGGACGAAGTCCTCGAGAGGACTAGGGCCATAGCTGCCGAGGTCATAAAGAAGAAGGGAGCTACTATTTTTGGGCCGGCAGTTTGCATATACAGGATGGTCAGAGCGGTTGTTGAGGACACTAAGGAGGTCATACCAGCCAGCGTCGTGCTCGAAGGAGAGTACGGGATAGAGGGCGTGTCTCTGGGAGTTCCCGCAGTTATAGGCGAGAACGGGGTCGAGAAGGTTGTTGAGCTTGAGCTGGGCGAGGAAGACTTGAGCAACCTTAGGAAAAGCGCTGAAGTCCTTAAGGAGTGGCTAAGAAAACTCGGTTACTGATTTTTTGTTTTTTGCTTAGCTTATTCCTGTTATTCTTGGTATTGATTCTTGGTTATTGTATAAGTAGCAATAAATAGTAGATAGAATAAAAAACGAGAAAATTAAAATCTTGGTTTTCTAACGAAAGCGTCATTACCAGCGAACCTTGCAGCTTTTCCGAGCCTCTCCTCAATTCTGAGCAGCTGGTTGTACTTCTCGACTCTCTCCCCCCTGCAAGGAGCACCAGTCTTTATGTGCCCCGTATTCATCGCAACTACGAAGTCTGCTATGAAGGAGTCCACAGTCTCTCCACTGCGGTGGGAGATCATAGCCCCCCAGCCTGCCTTCTGAGCTAGCTTCACAGCATCCACAGTCTCGCTTACTGTCCCTATCTGGTTGAGCTTTATCAAAACGGCGTTTGCTATGTTGTCCTCTATTCCCTTCGATATCCTCTTCACGTTGGTGACGAATATGTCGTCTCCAACAAGCTCTATCTTGTCTCCGAGCTCCCTGTTTAGGATCTTCCAGTTGTCCCAGTCATCCTCAGCTAGCCCATCCTCTATCAGGATTATCGGGTACTTGTCAACAAGCTCAGCGTACCTGTTTACCATCTCCTCGGACGTAAGCTTCTTACCCTCAGTCCTGAGCACGTAGTAGCCGTCTTCGAAGAACTCGCTCGAAGCGGGGTCGAGGGCAATTCCAACCTGTTTGCCCGGCTCGTATCCAGCCTTCTCTATTGCCTCAAGGATCAGCTCTATTGGTTCCTCGTTTGAGGAGACGTGGGGAGCGAAGCCACCTTCGTCTCCAACTCCGACGCTGTAACCCTTACTCTTGAGAACTTCCTTGAGCGTGTGGTATATCTCGCTCCCCCATCTGAGTGCCTCAGCGAAGCAGTCCGCTCCGTATGGGGCTATCATGTACTCTTGGAAGTCAGCACCCTGCCAGTTCGCGTGAACGCCGCCGTTGAGGATGTTCATCATCGGAACTGGCAGCAGTCTTGAACAAGCTCCACCAAGGTAAACGAAAAGTGGGATGCCGAGAGCGTTGGCAGCAGCTCTCGCAATAGCCATAGAAACGCCAAGAATCGCATTTGCTCCGAGCCTACTCTTGTTCTCAGTTCCGTCAAGCTCTATCATAGCTCTGTCTATCTCCGGCTGGTTCAAAGCGTCCATTCCCTTGATTTCAGCAGCTATGAGCACGTTGACGTTCTCTACAGCCTTCAGCACACCTTTACCCTTGTACCTATTTCCTCCATCCCTGAGCTCAAGGGCTTCGTGCTTTCCCTTCGAAGCTCCAGCAGGCACGGCAGCCCTACCAACAGCACCGCACGCGAGAGTAACTTCAACTTCAACCGTCGGGTTGCCACGAGAATCGAGTATTTCTCTACCCTTCACAGCTACGATTTCCGTGTCCATGAACTACCATTGTCAGGATTGTATATGACATTTTTGACATCTATTTTCCTTTTGCTTCTTTGATTTTGAATTCCTTTCACTTTTCCTCTGTCGCTGTTTGTATTCTCACTTATTCCGTTGATTAGTATCATAGCTTAGTCGGTTTTGGCAGTCTTGCAGTTTGGTGGCTACCAGATACTACTAGATTTATTGTGTTTTTTGAGATGATAAGAATGCATGAAAAGCAGTTAAAGTCGAATGGCCCAGTGGGCCCGCCCGGATTCGAACCGGGGACCTTCGCCGTGTGAGGGCGACGTCATAACCACTAGACTACGGGCCCTCCCCTTCCGAATGCTGCATCAATGCTTAAGTATTTAACGGTAATAGTCTCTGTGTGTCGAGCGGGAATGTCAGGAATGTCGAGAAGGTAGCTGAGATGTTAATCGAATACCTCAGAAAAATGGATAAAGTCGTTCTTGCTTTCTCCGGAGGAGTTGACAGCTCCCTCCTTGCTTACATGCTTAGGCTGACTGGAGTTGACTTTAAGGCCGTTATGGTCGTTACGGAGTTTATTTCCGGGAGACGAGTAGCGGAGGCTGTTAAAACTTCAAGGGAACTTGGATTTGGGCTCTTAATTTTGAGAAGGAGAGCAACTGAGGAGATGCTCAGAAACGATGGCATGAGGTGCTACTACTGCAAGAGGATGATTTTCTCCGAGATTCGCAATCTTTACCCCTTGCATACAATATTCGACGGAACAAACGCGAGCGATTTGAAAAGGAGAAGGCCGGGACTAAGAGCTCTAAGAGAGTTTAACATCTTGAGCCCTTTTGCCGAGCTGGGAGTAGACAAGGAGACGGTAAGGGAGCTCGCTAAGCACTTCAACCTCGACTTCTACGACAGACCCTCTGACTCCTGCCTTGCCACGAGGATTTTTGGAAAGATAACTAAGGAGAAGCTTGAGTTCGTGGATGTTGCGGAGAGAGTTGCGGAGAAAGTTATTCTTAGATCTCTAAGAAGCTCGGGGCAAAACTCACAGCCAATACCAAGACTTAGAGTGAGAGTAAGAGCCAGTAAAAGGTTAGGTAAGCCAGATAACTACTTCGAGATATTTCTGTGGGATTCCTATTAAAAGTTAAAGTTTTGTTAAAAAGTTACGGAGTTAAAGCTGTATAATAAGGAGTAAAGGTAAATACACGACACCGTAAACGGATTTAGGGGTGAGATAACTGAAAAAGATACTCGTTACGAACGACGACGGCATATACTCTGCGGGAATAAGGGCGAGTTATGAGGCTTTGAAGGACTTGGGAAAAGTTTACGTCGTCGCCCCTGCAGTCCAGATGAGTGGAGTGGGTAGGAGTATATCTATAATGGAGCCCATACGCGTCTCTCACGTCGTTTTTAACGGGATGGAGGGCTACGCAGTTGATGGCACTCCAACGGATTCCGTGATAATTGGGATTTATGAGATAATCGGAGATCTGCCTGACCTTGTCGTTTCCGGCATAAACATGGGGGAGAACATCTCTACTGAGTCAGTTACCACTTCTGGCACTGTCTGTGCGGCTCTTGAAGCAGCAACCCACGGTTGCAGAGCGATAGCTATCTCCCAGCAGATGAGAGATTTTGAGAAGTTCGAGTTTGTTTTCAGGCCCGCTAACTTCGAGCTCGCGAAGTTGGTGCTGAGGAAGATAGCGTCGAACGTTCTTGAAAGAGGTTTACCCGAGGGCGTTGATGTCCTCAACATCAACGTCCCGGCTGGAGTGGAAAAACCGGAGTTCGAGGTCACGAGGCTGGCAAGGAGATTGTACAGGACGAGGATAGAGGAGAGAAAGGATCCGAGGGGGAGGAGTTACTACTGGATAGACGGTGTGGAGGTTAGAAGTGCTGAGGAGGGAACTGACATCTACGCTCTGAGGAGTGGGAAGGTTTCGATAACTCCCCTAACTCTCGACTTAACAGCACACTCGTGCATTGAAAGTGTGAGGAAGTGGGTCAAGTGTCTGAAACCTTGATTTTCATCGATCGAATTTAATTTAAACTTCATACCATTTCGATTAATTCGAGGCCACGAAAATTTTAAATCTATTCTTACTTCTGCGAAGGCTGTGCTGGTAGTTGCTGGTTGTGGTGCGGCTGGAGCTGAGTTCGTCAGACACTTCGGAGGAGATGTTACCGTCGTCTCTCCCTCTCCCCTGCTCGTCTGCCAGGCTTTACTTCCAGCTTACGTGGCTGGAAACGTGGAAGAGGAAGAACTCTCGATTAACCTGAAGCCGTTCTTCAGAGAGAGGGGAGTAGTTTACAGACGGGGAGAAGTTAAATTTATAAAGTTAAAGTGCAACACACTCTTCTCTAACTATAGGACTCTGAGAGGTATTAGCTACGATTTTGCTGTAATTGCCGTTGGAGGGGAGAGCTGTTACTACGGAGTTGATTGCAGAAACTGTCTTTCGGTTAACACACTCGAAGACGCGAGGGTAGCGAGAGAAAGGGTGAGTGCTGGTGGAAAAGTCGTAGTCGTCGGTTCGGGGATGACGGGCGTCGAAACAGCGTACGAGCTGTCTGACCTCTGCAGGGTAACTCTCGTAGAGGCTCAAAGTAGAATTCTCCCGGCTATGGGCGAGAAAGCCTCAGTTTATGTCCGCAAACTTCTGGAAAGGAAAGGTGTGAAAGTCCTGACTTCTTGCAGGGTTGAGGATGTTTCATACGAGGAGAGCGTTGTGAAGTCGAGCTGTGGAGAGCTTGGGTTTGACGAAGTTGTGTGGTGTGCTGGGATAAGAGGCAGGGAGATTTCAGGACTCGATTACGGAAAACTTGGCATAAAGGTGGACGAAAGCCTGAGAGCATACGAAAACGTTTTTGCCATCGGAGACTGTGCGGAAGTCGTAGTAAAAGGTGAAGTGGCAACTAAGACAGCCCTTGAGGCGGAGAGACAGGCGAAGTTTGTCGCGAAGACGATATCCAGGATGCTGAAATCTGAAAAGATCGGATTGAACACTTACGTGCCATTTTCGACAAACAAGAGGCCGTTTGCCATACTGACTTTTGGCGAGAAGGGTTTAATTGTCAGGGGGAACACGGTGATAGCTTCACCCTCAAACCTGATATACAAGCTGAAGAGGATGATAGTGAAAAGGTTCCTCAAGAATTTTATAGTTTGAATATGGATGGAATTTGCATGTTATTAACGACAGCACCTGAAACACTTAACCGAAAAATATAAAGAGTTTGGAACAGCTTTTGGAGCATGAAAGTGGAAATCCCGGACGAGCTTTACAAGAAAATTGAGGAGAGAGTTAAGGAGACCGAGTTTGACTCCGTTGACGAGTACGTGACGTTCGTCCTTCAGGAAGTTCTTGCGAGCCTTGAGGAGGAAGAGGAGGAACAAGTCTTCAGTGAGGAAGAGGAGGAGAAGGTGAAGGAGAGGCTGAGAGCTCTCGGTTACCTTGACTGACTCAGTCTAGCTTATATGGAGCTTATTTTCAAATATTCGTCAATCTTTTTATCCTTTTTCGAAGCGTCGTCGATTACTTCAGCGGTTCTGCCAGTATTAGAATTCCCTTTCCGGAAACCATGAAGCTCTTAGTGTCGTGAGGCACGAAGACTGTTCTGAACTCCTCAAGTCTTACACACTCACCGTAGGCTGAGAGCTCGGCAAACCCCTCTACGCAGCTTACGTAGCAGTACCTCTTGTTTTTCACCTCTCTCGTCGTGTTTCCCGAAAGTCTCAGCATTCTAATGGAGAAGTTCTCTCCTTCGAGCCTATCTTTGAGCACGTCGAACTTCAAAGATTCAACGTTACATTTCTCAAATCTTATTACTTCCAGAGCCTTTTCAAGGTGCAACTCTCTCCCCCTCCCATAGTCGTAAACTCTATAGGTTATGTCCGAGCTCGTCGAGACCTCGTATATTAGCCCCTTGCATATTGCGTGCACCGTTTTTGGTGGAATCAGGTAACCCTCGTACTTGTTACACTTCACGAGGTTCATAAGCTCCTCTACCTTTAGCTCCTCTACAGCCCTTAGAAATTCCTCCTTGCTGATGTCTCTCGAAAGACCTATCATTAGCTCCGCCTCACTCAGTGTGATCCATGCCTCCTCCTTTCCTCTGTCGTTCTCTCCGAGCCTCTCAGCGTCCTCGTCAGAGGGGTGTACCTGAACGCTTAGCTTTTCTCCAGCATCTATGAACTTGACGAGGAGAGGCCTGTAACCACCTGAAACCTCGTCGAATATTTCGCTCATCTTAACTTTCCTTCCCCTGTAGTAAACGATCGAAGGCCTCTTCGGGTGTGGAGAAATTTCCCAAGACTCCCCAACGCTACCTATCGCTCCCTTGAGCTTCGATAGAATGTCTCCAGCCCAAGGCTTTTCTACAAGGTTTTCTTCTGCCTGAACTATAAAGTGCTCCATGATAATGACTCCCCGTCAAATTATTTAACCGTGCCTGATTAACACTCCTATGCTCTACGTTTATGGCCCCGTGCCGTCAAGGAGACTCGGTTCATCTCTTGGCGTAAATCTGACACCGTTCAAAACATGCAGTTACTCTTGCGTTTACTGCCAGCTTGGAAGAACAACTCGCAAGACCGTTGAAAGGAAGTCCTTCTTCCCCCGAGAGGAGGTACTGAAGGAAGTTGAAATTGCCCTCTCCCAGACAAAGCCCGATTACGTTACTTTTGCGGGGGAGGGTGAACCAACTCTGAGTCTCGATCTGGGCTGGCTTGTGGGGAAAATCAGGGATCTCGGGAGTAGAGTGGCCGTTATAACGAATTCCTCTCTCCTCTGGAGGAAGGACGTTAGAGAAGAAGTTTGCCTCTCAGATGCGTGCCTTCCATCCCTTGATGCAGTTAGTGAGGGCATTTTCAGGAGGATAAACAGACCTCACAGGAGTTTGACGGCAGAGAAAGTTGTTTCCGGCTTGCTCGAGTTTGGAGACGATTACGAGGGATCGCTCATGCTCGAGGTCATGCTCGTCAAGGGTTACAACGACAGTAGAGAGGAGCTTGAGAGGATTGCTGAGGTAGCTTCCGAGCTGAAGCCGGACAAAATTCACGTTCTTACACCCGTGAGACCCCCTGCTTCCGATGTTGAGCCGGCTGAATCTTCTTCAATAATGCTTGCACTGGAATGCTTCGAGAACGCTGGCATCAAAGCTGACTCTCTATACTTTCCTGAAAGCGGGGATTTCGACTACTCCGCCTTTTCATCTCTCGAAGAAGCGGTTAGGATCATGAGCAGGCATCCAATGAGAGAAGATCAGGCAGCTGAAATGGCAAGACACTTTGGAAAAAGCTTAAGGGAGCTTGAAGAGATCGGAGGCGTTGAAGTCAAGAAGTTCAGAGGCGTTAGGTTTTACTTTTATAGGCCTATCTGACTGGGAGTACATAACTTGAACAGCTATGACGCAAGGTTATCTGTGTTGAAAAGGGAGTGAAGGATTATGGGTGAAAGGAGTGAGAAACTGAGGGAAAAACTGCTGAAACTATACGATGTAGCCTCAGAGCTCTATCTCGGGGAAAAATCTTTCTTTTCGGGCAGTAACTATTACAATCCTCTCGTCCTGTTTAGCCTCCTCTCAGCTGTCATCCGGAAAAACGTTCTGGTTTACGGTGATTACGGTAGCGGAAAAACGACAGCTTGTGAGAGGATAGCATCTCTTGTTAGAAGCAT
>Ga0256834_1003081_pt1 | contig 10140 bp, 10 predicted proteins | sample 4281140metaG_FD_190536 | JGI IMG/M metagenome (GOLD analysis project Ga0256834, IMG submission 190536) | Hydrothermal vent microbial communities from East Pacific Rise, Pacific Ocean - 4281-140 | ecosystem: Environmental > Aquatic > Marine > Hydrothermal vents | place: Pacific Ocean: East... | reverse complement strand
AGTTTCACGAATAGATTGGCATAAATTGGTCTTAGGATTAAGGCAATAATCACACTCACGGCACTCTGGCGTATAAAGCGGTATCACATGATCGCCTGGTTTTAATGAGGTCACACCAGCGCCAACCTCAAGCACAACACCAGCGCCTTCATGGCCCAAAATAGCCGGAAACAGCCCTTCTGGATCATCGCCCGAACGGGTAAATTCGTCCGTGTGGCAAATGCCCGTGGCTTTGATTTCAACCAACACCTCACCTGCTTTTGGTCCCTCTAAATCAACCTCAACAATTTCAAGCGGTTTTCCAGCTTCAAAAGCAACGGCGGCACGGGTTTTCATAGTGTCATCCTTAAAAGTTAGAATCTGTTCGCTCCACTCTGTCAAAAGCCGATGCAAGGCGCAAGCCGTTTTGCGGCGTAAGTTATCCTTAACAACCTCTTTCACTAACCAGTCAAATCACACTCTTGTTTTTGACCAGAAATCAAAACCTTTTTGCTAATCTCACCGCACAGGGGGAAGCTAAAGCTTCAAACAGGGATAATAAAAACAATGAAATTCTGGGAACACCCACTGGTTAAGAACATCGGGCCTGAACAAATCAACAGTTTGTTCGCCACAACACCAGTGACAGCCACAGGGCGCTATATCAACACAATAATTATTGCATATTGCTTATACGGTATTGCAACAACTGCGGAAATAATTGCCTGGATTGGCATAAACTTTCTAGGCGCAACCTATGCCCTATACCGTTGGAAATGCGGAAACTCAAATCGTACCCGACCTGTTACAAAACACGTCATCAAGCAGATTATGTTTATCTCAGTATACTTCACGATACCGTGGATGTTTCTCACCCTTTTGTATCTGGGCAATTCAGCAAGCCAATATGAAGCTATTATCCTGTTGACGATGGCAGCAATGGCCGCTGTTGGCAGCATTCAATTGTCCCGCGTCTATCCCGCCGCAATTGCTTACCTTACACTTTTAACACTCCCGGTAATCTTAAAAGGCTTATATTTGTCCACCGAATATTCATTGCTGATCGCAATATCAACAGCAGTTTATATTTCATTTTTACTCATGGTCATTCGACAAACGTCAACTCTGTCAATCAAACATAGCCAAACGATAAAAGCCTATAAACAACAAATCAACGAGTTGGATCAGGCCAAAGCAGATATGCAGAAATACGCCATGGAAGATCCATTAACAGAGTTACCAAACCGCCGTGAATTTCAAACCCGTCTTGATGCCGCTGTAAGCGAGGCTCAGCGCCAAGGTTCATCCGTTTCATTACTTATTTGCGATCTCGATCACTTTAAAAACATCAACGATATTTCGGGCCATGCAGCAGGTGATGTTGTTTTGATAGAAGTCGCAAAGCGTCTTAAAAAAGTTGTCCGCGATTATGATTTTGTTGCTCGCATTGGTGGTGACGAGTTCGCCATTATCGCCAAACATCATACATCGCCAAAAGATACCGCAGATTTTACCAATCGAATTCTCGACGCGGTTAATGACACAATTGATATTGATAGCTCAAACGTGCGCCCAGGTATTAGTATTGGTATTTCAATGCTGCCTTACGATGCGAAAAATACAACCGCCCTCTTGTCTCACGCAGATCTGGCCTTACAACGCGGCAAAGCGGCTGGTCGTGGTCAGTACAACTTTTTCGATCAACAAATGGAATCACAATTAACCAGCGATCAAGCCATGGAAACTGATTTACGTCTTGCATTAGTCGAAGATGAGTTTGAATTGGTTTACCAGCCCAAAATCGCCATCCGCACAGGAAAGCTTGAAGGCTTTGAAGCATTGATCCGTTGGAACCACCCAAGTGGGCGGACAATTGCACCGGGTGAATTTTTCCCTGTTGCAGAAGACCGTGGTCTAATGCCGTACATTTCAGACTTTGTCATAAACCAGGTTTTCAAGGATATGTTGGCTTGGAAAGCCCAAGGCATTGACCCTGGCCGAATCGCCGTCAACATTCACCCAACGCAAATAAAAGACAAAAACCGCATGAAACGGATTGTTCGAGATATTGAGCGCAATCGTCTTGATCCGAGCAATTTTTATCTCGAAATCACCGAAGGTTGCGTAATAGGTCGCGGCACCGAAGATGTACCTGAATTACTGACCTTTCTGAGAAATAATGGTCTACGAATTTCTTTGGACGATTTTGGCACAGGCTTTGCTTCCTTATCTCACTTGAAAGACTTGCCTGTCGATGAACTCAAAATTGATCGAGGTTTTATAAACGACCTTTTGAACGACGCTTCAAACCGCGCTATTGTTCACGCAATGGTCAAACTTGCCAGTTCGCTCGGCATAACAACGGTTGCAGAAGGCATCGAAACCCAAGAACAACATACCGTTCTGTTGGCAATGGGGTGCACCACAGGTCAAGGCTATTTGTACAATCGCCCTCTTAGTATGTATTACGCAACAAACCTAATCAAAAGCGCTGCACAAACCCGCGACACCAAAGAAATAAAGTACGCAAATGTCACCAGCTCTAAAATTTTACCTCAAGATCGTTTAAATAGAGCAACAGCATAATAAATCCACAAACAAAAACGACATCTGGGGTCATACCCAAATGCCGTTTTTTAAGGTACCTTTTGGGGGAGCCAAAATTCAGTGCGAATCTCGCTCGTAAATACTGACATTAAAGTCAGCCGTATCATTGGGACCAGCTTTAACATCTTCACTCGACACCAACTCCCAATTGGTTGCTTGCAATGGCTCAAACACAGTATCACCTTCAGCTTCCATATCGACCGTTGTAAGGTAGATTTTGTCTGCCATGCCACGCGTTTGCTCAAAAATATCACCACCACCAATAATCATAATCTCGTCAACACCACGGTTAGCTGCAAACCGCTTTGCCAATGAGCACGCCTCTTCGAGAGAATTAGCCGTATGTACACTGGTATTTTCAACGATACTACCACGAGTCAGAACGATATTATCGCGCCCTTCCAACGGCTTACCAATACTCTCATAGGTTTTACGCCCCATGATAATAGGGTGCCCTATGGTGGTCTCTTTGAATCGTTTTAAATCAGATGGCAAATTCCACGGTAATTTGTTTTGATCGCCAATAACTCCATTTTTAGCCACAGCTAAAACTAAGGCTACTTTTAGTTCAGAAGACATTCCGCATCTATCCTTCATTTGTGCCGCCGACTTTAAAAGCATAGCAGACAGAAATCGACTTTGCACAACCAAAAAGAAAGCTTATCGCCATAATTTTGTATTTTGAGGGGGAACTTTAGGTCTTATACCGCCACAACGCCGGCAATATGAGGATGAAATTGATAATCCACGATCTCAATATCGTCGAACGAAAACCCGTCAATTTCGCTAATTTCAGGGTTTAGAACCAATTTCGGCAACGGCTTTGGTGCGCGGGACAATTGCTCATCGGCTTGCTCTAAGTGGTTGTTATACAAATGAGCATCGCCGAAGGTATGAACAAAGTCACCCACCTCAAGCTCACAAACCTGCGCCACCATGTGCGTAAGCAACGCATATGAAGCAATATTAAACGGCACACCTAAAAATATATCGGCCGAACGTTGATATAGCTGACACGATAATTTTCCATCAGCGACATAAAACTGGAACAAGCAATGACACGGCGGCAAGGCCATACTGTCAACATCTGATGGGTTCCAGGCCGCCACCATCAATCGGCGCGAATCTGGTGTGGTTTTAATGCGCTCAACCAAATCTTTGATCTGATCTATTGGCTGCCCCTTAGGGTTTGGCCAAGAGCGCCATTGATAACCGTAAACGGGGCCCAAATCACCATTTTCGTCAGCCCAATCATCCCAAATTTTTACACCATTATCTTGCAGATATTTGATATTTGTATCACCCTGCAAAAACCACAAAAGCTCATGGATGATAGAGCGTAAATGCAACCTTTTGGTCGTTACCAGCGGAAACCCTTGCGATAAATCAAACCGCATTTGATAACCAAAAACCGAGACTGTACCCGTGCCAGTTCGATCACCCTTTTGATTGCCCGTTTCACGCACATGACGCATGAGATCTAAATACTGTTTCATAAACTCGTTCTGCCCATCAAAGCTCTACGTTTGTAGCGCGCCTGCCTACGTTTGCACAGCACCAGTAAGTGAAGCCAACAACGCAGCCGTCACCACACCGTTCCACAAAGCATGCATAATGACGCTTACCCAAATGCTGCCCGTACGCCGCACCAATAAGCTTAGCAATAGCCCAAAAATGAACAAGCCAATAGCCATTGAAGAAGCGTAACCGTGGATAAGTGCCCATAGGCCCGAAGTTACCACACTCGCCCCCCAAAAACCAAGGCGTGTTTGGGCAAAGCTGGTCAACAAAAACCCACGAAACATAACCTCTTCAACAAACGGTGCACCAATAACAACAATAGCCACCCCCAACCACAAATAGTCAGTATTTAAAATATGACCAAAAAGTTCCTTCATCTGTTTTGCCGACGAAGCATTGTCTTGCGGGAAATACGTTTGAATAACATATGATAAAAGTACAAAGAACGTCGAGATCACAACGATGCCAAAAATAACATTTGCGATCAGGTTTTGTGGTTTTCTAATCAACAGCACGTCACGCAAATTCCCGCCACGTGACTTACCAATCAAGAGTATAAACCCAAAGGTAAATACGTAACTCAAAGCCAAAGAAATGATAATAGGGTCCACAAGCAAGGCAAGCTCGCCGCTGCTCAGCCCATCGCGTAATCGCTCAATGCCAAATTTGCTAAAAACAAACAACAGACCAAAAAAAAGCGCAGCAATTGCTTGAAAAAGAAGAAACCCTACTGACATGCTAAGAGCGCCGACTGGCCCCCATGGGGTTTTGGCTTCAAAAGACCTGTCATTGGTCAAAAAGGAGTTTAAGCTCACTGTTGTTTTCCTAAGTACAATTTTACCAATTTCAAAAGCGCTTCACCAAACAAAAAAATCTGGTGTCAGCGTTCACCGCTAGACACCAGAGCATTTCATATTTTGTTATGGCTCTTTATGCAAGTTTGCCCAACGTACCCGATTTTTCCGCAACAAGGTAATAGAAAGTAACCCGTGCTTTTTGACGGTCACCTTTCATGGTTTCACAAACCGCTGAAATTGCGACATCTGCATCGCCTTCGCTAAGATCAAGTTTCTTTTTGCAAAACCCATCACGAACCCGTGCAAGTTCTTTTGGATCAGTACATGACACCAACGATGCATCACGACTTTGCAGTGCAATACCAAGATAACCAACAATTTTCTTAATCGCAGCATCTTCAGCGTTTGGCGCATACTTTTGAACACCAGCAACGTATTTCAAGTATTTTTCACTCATTAAGATATACCTCTAAACTAAGTTTATTGATCCGCGAAAAACTCTTACCTGAAAGACTACAGGAGACTCTCGCAACGGCAACCATCTTACCCAGAATTCAAAAATTAGCAAAGCCTAGAGTTGCAACTAAGGACAACTACAATTTACTCTAAAACAGTTGGCCATTTTTTCTTTGCCAATGAAATATATCCAGGCACATCTTTGTTCCAAATTTCAACGACTTGCTTGTTAATGTTGAGGTATAATTTTCCATCAACAATTTTCCACAATAAAGGGTCACCGCGCACTGCAGCATTTTGCGACACACCATACGCACAATAGCCACCAAACTGCGGGGCAAAGCTTTCTGGCATTGCTGTAAACTTGTCTAAGTTTTCTTTACTGGCAAAATACCACCATGCACCTTTGTACTTCACAGAAAAGTCTTTCTTGCCTTTAACAGGCTTGCCCTCAGTAAAGTAAGCAACAGTGTCATACCCTTCAATCGCACTCGTCGATAAGAATTTGGTGTAGATTTGCGCTTTTGCGGCCATAGCCTCGGTTGAGGTCAAAACAACCCCTGCACTCATCACTACACCTGCTATAAATTTGCGTCTGTCTATCATTATGTTTCTCCAAAATAGCGCCCAGCCAGCTGCCGCCGATTGATATGTACGTCCAGTTTATACCAAAGCCACAACTTGATAGATAGAATACCACCGTTGAACCTTATTCACTTATCGGTGAAATCTCGTGGAAATCACATTGAATTTTTTGTCAATTCCACATCAAACATCTTTAAATCGTCACAACATCACGCTATATGTAAGGGGCTGGCCATTTGGACAGCTATGGTAATAAACGAATACCGCAATAAACCATTCGGACCCCGGGGCAGTACCGGGCACCTCCACCACATAATTTCGTTTCGCTTTGTTTGAGTAAGCGAAATTATCTGATGGGGGTGAAACAGGATCGACGAGGGCGTAAAGGGTGGACTTTTACTCGGCATGGTACCGCCGTTACCGGGCTAAATTTTAGTTGCAAATGACAACTATGCTCCTGAAGCGGTTGCAGCGTAAGCTGTAATTTCTTTGGAAATTTAAGCCCTGTAGCTTAGCAGCTGCAGGCGGGGTTCGCGGGTACCTGGCAACAGAAACCCGTACTTTTTTTGTTTTTGATGAGTTTAAAGTGGGACACGGATAGGAGTTATTCTTTCCGTTCACGCTAATGGCTTCGCCATACGCCGCACTAGCGAGGGGCATTAGCCCCGAGGGCCGCTTTCTTGCTTTGGGAGGCCTAGTCCTCGACGATGCCTCCTCCATCCAAATTTACGGAAAAATTCCAGCCACACGCTGGAGCCAAGTCACAAATTTCTGAAACTAGGTGCGACCGCACCTCGGCGCTTATGCGCCGCCGTCATGTCAAAGACATGCATACGCATGATGCGGAGCATTTTACAAAGCAAAATTGCGTGAGCGGCAAACCCAACCCTGACCATAATCACTAAGCCGCAAGTTCAACAACTACCGCCATCTATTTAGTGCATTTAGTAACTCGTCACCCAAAAAATTTATTCGGTAACTGTCACCGTAAACCCGAGCAAGGCGAGTTAGCGTGAGCGGCATCCAAACCTTCCCGTAGTCCCTACTTCAAACCCAATAATCACCGCCATCTTAGTACATTTAGTAACTCGTCACCCGAAAAATTAATTCGGTTAATGTCACCGCAATCTACTGTCACCCCAATCTGAGCAGGGCGTCCATACCATTACCGTAATCTCCGTAATCCCCACCGTAATCCTAAATATTTCGACCACCCCCCCTTAATTGCTTCGGGCAATTCATATGTTGGCACCAAATCACATCCAATATCAAACTCATCAGGATACGCATCCAACATATATTTCATAAACTCAGCCACCACATGCAATTCTTCATCAGAAAATTCAGCGAATTGCGATGTTTTCAAATCTTCTTTGGTGCTCCACTTTAAACGAGTATGATAAATTGCCGTATCAGCAGGAGCCTTATCATTATAATAGTCTTTCACTGCTATCAGCATGAACGCTGGAAAATAATATCTGAACGCACGTTTAGTCATAAAACCAAGTACTGCGCCACCATAACAAAACTTGGAAAACAAAAACTCTGTACTTACATCTTGCCATCTTGTGTCTTTTAAAAACAATTGCACTTCTTGTGATTCTTCACGTTCAGAGGCGACTATCATACCATTTCTAGGGAAAGGAACTTTTTCAAACACAGAATAAATCTGATCAATTAATTCATTTTTGGTCATTTATTATTACCTCAGATTCTTCACTGACAACTTTACTTCCACAAAAGTTTTTCACATCTATTTACGGTTCCTAATGCCTCAAGAGCCTTATTTCGATGCGTAGCATCCCCGCCAGCGAAACATTTGTTATTTATTCTGTTCCTTGCATTCATACAGTTCCTACCTGCTTGTGCATGATCCAAGAGAACTGAATATTTCATGGTTTGATTGCAACTAAATTTTCTTGTTTTACAGTACCTATTTACATCATCTTGCAGTCTTCTCTGATCACCAGGTCCACAGTCTCCCGGTGGAGGAGTAGCTGATAAAGGGCTAATTTTTCGCCCAGCATCATCGACACCCTGCCCGCCCGCATTGCAAGCATCCAGCATACCAATGTTTTGTTCGCCATTCAATAAAGCCCCAAAATATGTGGCGATTGCTTGCGTAGTACAAGCAACGATATAACCTGCACCTGCATCACCACTTATCGAAATGGACCTCCTATTTGCTTCCCTAATTATACCATATTGAACAGTTGCTCCTGCCACAGCAATACCTGCTCCCTGTAACAGGCCATAATTAACTGCTGGCGACAGCCCCATCGGATCAGTCAAATTAACAGGATTGTTAAACACATAACGATAGGTGTTTAAATCACCTGCGCCAAACCACAACGGATCTTCTTGTAAAAATCTTCCCGTCACTGGGTCATAGGTGCGGTGCCGATAATAATACAGCTTCGCCCCCGCATCATATTGTTGGCCCGTATATCTAAACGGTTGCGGGACAGTTTCGGTTGAGGATTTTATGTTGCCGTAGCTATCATAATCATAAGAGTTCACCACAGCGCCCGCATCATTGGTTAAGGCACGAACCGAACCTTGATGATCTTTATGATAATAAAATGACTGATTGCCCGGTTGATCTAGGTTGGCGCTATCGGCTGGCGTTATCGCCGCAGGATTACCCACCTGCCCCGCCGAGCGTTATGCCGAGCCTTGTTGCAAAATTCTAAAACTAGGGCCGACCAGCCCTCGGCGCTTATGCGCCGCCGTCATGTCGAAGACATGCATACGCATGATGCGGAGCATTTTGCAAAGCAAAATTGCATGAGCGGTAAACCCAACCCCGTCCGTAATCACTAAGCCACAAGTTCAACAACTACCGCCATCTATTTAGTGCATTTAATAACTCGTCACTCGAAAAATTTATTCGGTTACTGTCACCGTAAGTGACCGTAAGTGTCACCGTAAATCATAATCCCTTTACTGGTAATAATATCAGTCATGAACGCCTCCTGTTAATGGTATCTTTTTAATAACGCACCCATTATGGCGCATTTAGAAGCCGAGCGGGGCATCCATACCATTACCGTACTACCCATACCTGTTGACTATGGAACAAGGATCAACCCGAGTTCTTCTTCTGGGTCAAAACTTTCTGGAAAAATAGTCTCTTTATCATATTCGGTTTCAAAAAACTGCACATTTTTAAAAATCGAACGAGAAAAATTTACCGCCCTAATCGAAGACTTAACACCATAACAATCTGGTAGAAAGCTAGAATCGACTATTTTTTCATTTACAAAACGAGCTCCATCTAAGGTTGTACCAACAAATTGTACATTTTCAAATTCACAATTTCTAAATAACCCATCAAGCCCAATTACCCCCCTAAACTCAACAGAATCCATCCGAACATTATCAAACTTTGCGTTGTCAAAAATGCATAAGTTAAAACCCACATTAGAAAAAGATGCTCCCGAAAAGTCATTATCGTAAAATTCAGTAAGCTCGAATTCAATATCCCTAAAATCACAATCGCAAAAAGATGTTTCAGAGAAATGCTCATTTGCAACTATTGGCAAATTTTTAAGATCTCCATGCTTCCTCGTTTGCTTTGAAAAAATCAAAATTCCTTTACGGTCTTTAACCTCGATTGTTATCGGTTTTTTCACTTTGATCGCCCTTATTTTTTGACATGCGCGTCTAATTTTTTGTAAAAAACACGCCATAAATAGGTTATTATCCGCCTATGCCCTTGCCTTGTTGTGTAGTTTGGCCCTGGGCCAAATTCAGGGATACAATGCTTGTCTTCCAACAATTCTTTTTCTCGCTTTAAAATTTCTCTAAGTACTTTCTGCGCAGCCGCCGGGTATTTAACCCCCTTAACATTATGGCTCCAAACCCCCAATTCACCAACAGCGTAACTGTGATCTTCGTTAATTGTTAGATTATACACGTCCCGTTCTGACGCATCGCCTTTGATGGTGGTGATGATGACGGGGTTGCCACTAGTGCTAGCAATCTCATCACCCACCTTAAACCCAGAAATAGTATGCCATGTGGCGGCGGGCGTTAAGAATGGATGTTCAGGCGTAACAGTAAAAGTGTCAACCTCACCCGCCGCGTCCTTAACCGTAATTTTCTAAAACTAGGGCCGACTGGCCCTCGGCGCTTATGCGCCGCCGTCATGTCGAAGACATGCATACGCATGATGCGGAGCACACGAGCAAAG
>Ga0256834_1003080_pt1 | contig 10144 bp, 4 predicted proteins | sample 4281140metaG_FD_190536 | JGI IMG/M metagenome (GOLD analysis project Ga0256834, IMG submission 190536) | Hydrothermal vent microbial communities from East Pacific Rise, Pacific Ocean - 4281-140 | ecosystem: Environmental > Aquatic > Marine > Hydrothermal vents | place: Pacific Ocean: East Pacific... | reverse complement strand
ATAAATATTGTCAAAGACCGATTTTAATCAAACCACAACCTTTTAAGAAAGAATATAAAATTTTTTTGAAATATTGTCAAAGACCGATTTAATGAAACCACAATTGTAAGCGGTTGATTTGGTTAGCTTTTATCTACCCTTCTCATTATTAAAAATTTCAAAGTATTCTTTAAATATAAATTTTCTGTTTCTTTTAAAACCTGTATATTCTTTAATTATTTCTAATTTTTCAAAATCACCTAATAATCTGTTTGCCGTTGAATGAGAAATACCCATTTCATCTACTATTTTCCCCGCTGTAATTATCGGATTTTCAAACAATATTTTCAATAATTTAATACCTTTTTCCGTTTTACTTCCCAATTTTGGCAGTCTGTTATTTTCAATATCGGCTTTTAATGTTATAATGTCTTTAAATACTTGTATGGATGATTTTGAAGTTTCAATCACGCCAACCAAGAAAAATTTTATCCATTGTTCCAAATTGTTTTTCAGTCTTACTTGCATTAAATTATCATAGTAATAGCTCCTGTGTTTTTCAAAAAAGTCAGATAAATATAATGCCGGTTTTTTCAGTATATCGTTGCTTACAAGATATAGTGTAATTAATAATCGTCCAAGTCTGCCGTTTCCGTCAAGAAACGGGTGAATGGTTTCAAATTGATAATGAGCAATGGCTATTTTGATTAAATGAGGAACATGAAATTCCGTATCATTTAGAAATTTTTCCAAATCACTCATTAGGTCGGGAACGTCAGTATGGTGTGGCGGAATGTAAATAGCGTCTTTTAAGGTTGCCCCAAGCCAATTTTGACTTTTTCTAAATTCTCCCGGCAGTTTGTTTTTGCCACGAACCCCTTCTAATAATACTTTATGTGTGTTCTTTAATAGTCGATTTGATAGCGGTAATTTTTCTAATTGTTCAATGGAATAGTTGATTGCTTTGATATAATTTTGAACTTCATTCCAATCGTCTCTTTTTTCCGGCTTTATGTCATCTTCTATCATCAGCGCTTCTTCCATATTTGTTTTTGTTCCTTCAATTCTACTGGAAGTTGTGGCTTCTTTTGAAATATGCATCTTGATAAAGAAATCAACATCGGGTATGAGTTGAGAAAAAGCATTTAATTCTCCGAGCAACTTGTTTGCTTCCGACAATAAAGTATTTATTTTTGGCGATGATATAATCCATTCTTTTGAAATTTTTTCAGGTAGAAATGAAGCATATTCAATTTGCTTTACATATTTTCCCGCTATAAAATCTTTAAGATCCATAATTTGCACTTTCTACAAATATATAAATTTATATTTTCATTTATTTGTTATTTTGAAAATATATTTTTCTGTATTTTCATTTTTTATAATTACCCGCAACAGGAATATGCCCAATGATATTGTCAAAGACCGATTTTAATCAAACCGCAATGTTTAGTCTTTGATAATATTAAAATGTATTTTTCCATCAATTGAAATTGTAAAATCAACATTATTGACAATAAAGTTCCAATTTCCTTTGGTTAGAGCCATTATTCGTTTGCCGGATAAATCGGGTGAATAAACAGCTGATTTTTTTAATTCGGTCATTTTTCCTCCCAACTGATGAGGGATAAAATAAACCTGACTTCCCAATTGAGTTATAATGTATAATCTTTTTGTCAGTTCTTCTGTGGTTAAATCTAATAATTCATTGGGATTTTCTTTGTAAAACAAAACACTCATACCTTTTTTTAGAATGTATTTCAAAGGTAAATTGTTTTTTTGTTCGGGTACCAATGTATGTTCTTTTCTGTATTCTTGTTGTGAACGTTTAAAATAATGAGCGGCTTCAATATTTTTGACCATTTCAAATTCGCGAACAATTTTTCCTTTGTTGTTTACTCCTTCGTAAAAAGCCATGGCATAGTTTTCTTCGTTTTCAACATAATACCATTGTTTATATTCTTGTGCAGATAAATCTCTGTGTTTTTTAAAATTGGGCAAGGGTTGTTTAACTCTTGTTTTGATGCGCACTTTTTTTATAGGTATATATCCGCCTTTTTTGGTGGGTAATTTAAATAAGTTGTTCTTTTCTTTTTCCAATTTGTTTTTTTCTTCTAACAATTCTTTTTCTTTGTCTTCGGTGGTCTTTTTTAACTGTTCATTTATGTTTTTTAATTTTTCGTTTATTTCGTTTCTTTTTTGTATATCTCTTTTTACGATGGTGCGAATTGCCGGATCTACAATTTTATCGGCATCATCGGTTTTGTTTATATCATCGACGTAAATTCTTTTTACATAATCCACCTTGATTTTACCCTCTTTGTCTTTTATTATTTTTCCGTATTCGTCTTTTTGGGCTATGGCACCATAGTAAGTTTCACGATGCAATACGCCTCTGGCAGTGTCTCCTTGTGCAAACATGGGTATTTCGTATATTTTTTTGCCGTTTTGTATTGTTACCCTATAATTGATACCTTCTTTATACACTCCTTTTTCAATCAATTTTAGAATGTCTTTGGGCAATTGTTCAACTTTTCGGTATTGGATGGTGCTTCTGTTTCGTATTTTCTTTTTGGCATGTTTGGGCAAAATATCTCTAAAATCGTGGTATATTAAGGTGTTTTTATGCAAATTCATTATATCTTCTGTAAAAGTGTCCCATGGTTTGGTTTCACGTATAAGTTGTTTTCCTTCTTTGATTTTGTTGTTTTCCAATGAGTGCCAAGCTTCGGCTAATTTATTGTAAACATGTCTTGTCATGGCGGCAATAACCGTGGCATCTAAGGCGTGATGTATGTGGTTAGCTCTTGATTTTTCTTCATTTTCATCTTGCAATCCCCATACTTTGCGGTATAGTGCTACCATTGAGCCATTGACTACATGAACTTTGTCAAAAACACTTTTTAAATAGGCACGAGCATATTTGGTTATCAGTCGAGTGTCATTTAACTGACTGTATTTAAAGCTATTGGTTATTTCGGTTATGGTAAAGTTTTGTATTTTCTTTTCCCAATATTCCTTTTTTAGGTTTAAATAATGTCTGTTTTGTATTAATTTATCCCGTTCTTCTTTGGTTACGGCACTTTTGGTTTTGTTTTTTAGTTGATTAATTTTGTTTTGCAAATTTTCCACATTTTTTATCCAGGGTTCCAAGCGTAGTTTGATTTCATCAAAGTTTTCCAGTTCAGAGGCTAATTTATTTCTTTTTATTTCACGATTTATACGACTTTCGGTTATGGTTAAATTTGCCAGCGAATTATCATAACTTTGACTACGCGGTACTGTATGTTCAATATCATATTTAGAGCCGTCAAACAACTCATGTAAAGATATGGTATTGCCGGTATATATGCTGATTTCATTTTGTTCTTTCCATAATCTGTAACGTTTGATGTCGTCTTTACTAACATTTCGGTTAATACCGTTTTTATGAAATATTTCTTTAATCTCAGATTCGTAATTTTTGTTTTCTTTTTCTCTTTCTTGTTGGTACTTTCTAACGGCAGCTCTTTTGTTGGCATCGTTTAAATCTCTTGCCAGCTCAATATGAACCACTGTTTCGTTATCTACTATTCCCTTTGTCAAAAGCGTATTGACGAGTTTTCGCAACAGGTGCATGGAGCGCATCATAACCGGATTTTTGATGCTGTCAATAATAGGACTTCCCAAATATCTTTTGCCGTCGGCTGCCGTTGGTTGTCGGGTGTACTTGTCCATCATGGACGGGTGATAAAGTTTGTTTAAATCTTTGTCGGAAACATTGAATTCGGTTTTTAAATAATTTTTGAGTTGCTGTTCGATGGTTTCTTGTTTGATGATTTGCTGTTCGATACTTTGATATTGCAGTCTTTTTTCTAACAAGTTTGTTGCCGTTTGCAAGACACCTTCTGTTTCTATCAATTTTTGAAATGTTTTTTTTCCAAAATTTTTTTCCATATTTTCTCTTAAAAAACTTTCATACGCGATAGGTTCGTTAATTTGTTCTTTATGAATTTGATAAATGGTGCTGTTGACAGCCGCAATTATTTTTTGTCGGGTGGATTTTTTTTCAAATATTTGATTGATTTTGTTAATAATTTTGTTTTTATTTTCAGCCACATACCATATTTCACTACCCAATATTTCCGGTATTTTTGCCAGTAATACGGCTTTGTCATACGTAAAGCCTTCTTTTAAAAAAGGTAAAATTTTAGAAACGGCTTTGAAGCTCAATGAAGCATAACCCGCCGGAAGATTGTATTCGACGAGTTTATCGGTAGTTTCGGGAGCTAATTTTAATTTGTTTTCAAAATAATCTCGTAGTTTTTCTTCGTCGTCAAAAGTGAACATTACGTGCCAAATATCATGAAAATCTGCCGTTTTGTTAATTTTTTCGCCATTTGGACGAGCAACGGTGTAGGAGTAAATTTTAGTGTTCCAATCTTCGCCCAAATATTTATTAAATAAGGCGGTAACAGGGCTGCTGCTTACGGTCTGTTTTAAATCAAAATTAAATAAATAATGAGCTTTTTCGGCTTTTTTTGATTTATAATAGGCCATTTTGGCTTTTTTGTGTTCGGTTAGCACCAATTTGTTGGCAATATCAGCAAATTTGAAAGATTTTTTAGAAGGAGCATTTTCAAATAAAGGAATTATTTTATGTTTTTCTTCCTCAGTTAAAAAGCGCATATCTTCATCATAAGGAGTTTGTATTTTGATGTTATTGATAAATGACCACATTCTAAATGTTTCAAACAAAGGGTGTGAAATAGGCATACGCGGTTTACGTGGTTCAAAAACACAATTGCCTACCACGGCTTTTTGCGATTTTAAGGGACGTTGATAAAAAATGGCTTTTTTTAAAGACTTACACAACTCATCGGGTAATTCTTGCACTTTACATATCGATTCAAATTCTTGCAAATAATGTTCTTTTCGACCCAAATATTGTTTTCTGATTTTATTGTTTTCGTCATGTCTGTCTTGTTGGTATAATTGCCAAAAATATTCTCCTAAACTTTTGGCGCCTGCTTTTTCTATTTGTTTGGTAATGAAGGCAATACTTTCTTTAACTTGTCCTTTTTCGTTTTTGTTTTTGTTTTTTTCGAGTCTATTGCTTAAAAAACCGCGTCTTTGTGCCAAGTGATAAAAAGCTCTTCCGAGTTCCCAATCATTTAGTTTTTCATGAACTGCTTTGGCTCGCAAATAATAAGGATTTTTGTTGATTTTATCATCGGTTCGCAGCCAATTGATAAATTCTTTATTTTTTGGATACCTGTTAAAATTGGAACTTCTCCATTGTTCCACTTCGTCAATACTAAGCGGTGTCATATTGTGCCGTGCCAAGACTTTTAAGGTATTGTATTTGCGTAATTTACGTCTAAAAATAAGTCTTCTTGCTGCACGGTATCCGGTTCGTTCGGAAGCTTTTGATTTTTCATTTCCTTTTTCCAGTATAACTCCTTCATCAAAAAGAACGACGCCTTTGTCGAATAATTTTAGTTTTTTGAATTTATCATCTGTCGATTGTAAGACACTCCAACCCAAAGAATTGGTGCCTAAATCAATTCCTAAAATTTTGTAAGAGTTCATAATTATATTTTTAGATTAACATTTTTTGTATATGCAACAAATTTACAAAAATTTTTATTATTAGTTGTTTTATTGGCAATAATTTGATACCTTTGCATCAAGATTTTAATCTTATCACAATAAGGCTATATGCCGAAGGAAAATGTCCTAACGTCCCGCATACTTCTGTGGGACGTATTTTATAATTAACCGAATATTTGCAAATATCTGTTTATTGTCTTTATGCTTTGTATAGATATTATGTAATTGTCTCGATTTGCTTGTTGTTTATTGTAGTTAAAAATGGTATCATTTATAAAACTACAAACAAATTAAAGTGTTTATGAAAAACAGGGTGCAAAACAATGAAAAAAAAGGTTCTTAATTTATGATGTCCCGAAGTTTAGGGAGATGTTTTGTGAAATACCCATTGAAACGGATGAACTGATCCTACCAAAGCTTGTCTTCCGGAACGGTGTCGAGTTATTCTAAACGAAGCAAAGCGAATTGAAGAATCTAATTCAATAAACCGACATAAAAACCAAAGATTGCCACGGCGCTCGTGTCTCGCACCTCGCAATAGCAACATTCGGTTAATCAATATGTTAAATAACAAAGCATGTCGTTTCGAACGCAGTGAGAAATCTTTATTTTTTGGCAATTTCCAATATTAATCGGTGGACGTAAATGCGACAAAACTGCCTTGTTTCAAAACGTGTGCCGAACAAATCCGCATCAAAAAACGTCATGCAACAACACCTGATTAGCACTGTCGTCTAACAACGATTTTCGTAAAATTCGGGGCGGGATCAAAAATTTATAAAAGCAAAGCCGTTACGAAACCTGCAATAAGTGCCGAAACAAACAATTCGTATTCGCGTTCTTTGACTTTAAACAAACCGGTAAACAAGACCCCGACTAGCAATATTATTATACCTAACAAAATTTGAGCGGTCTCTATACCCAAAGCAAATTCGAGTAACGGCAAAAGTTTATGGTGCTGACCGGCAATCAACATTTTAAAATCGGCAGCGAACCCCAAACCGTGTATCAAACCGAAAAAAAACGAAAAATAATAATGAATCCGGCTCAATATTTTTTTTTCGACAATTATGACATTGGATAGTGCCGTAATCAAAATTGTCCAAAGTATCAAGTGTTCTATCAAGTTTTCGTTTACTTGCAAAACACCGTAAACGGACAACAGCAAACTCGATGTGTGTGCCAATGTAAACAAAGATACCAACAGCAACAATTTACGCCATTGTCTTATACCAAAAATAACTATTAAAACAAACAAAAACAAAATATGGTCTGACGACGACCAACTCAATATGTGCTGTAATCCTAGTTTAAAATACAATTGAAAATCATTCATAACCGATTGTTTTCGTCATCTTCGGGATAAATTACCAAATTTGATTTGTAAGATTTTTTGTTTTTAAACAAATTATCCATAAACAGCACCAATGCCGGCAACAACAACAAGTTGGAAAACATAGCCATTAACAAAGTAAAAGAAATCAAACCACCCAAAGCCACTGTTCCGCCGTAACTTGAAAGTATAAATACCAAAAAACCGAAAAACAAAACTATGGAAGTGTAAAACATGCTGATACCCGTTTCGCGCAAGGCAATATATACCGAACGACGCAAACGTCCTTTGTGATGACGCAATTCTTGACGCAATTTGGCTAAATAATGTATGGTATCATCTACCGAAATACCAAAGGCAATACTAAATATCAATATAGTGGAAGGTTTGAGAGGAATACCCAAATAACCCATGGTTCCGGCAGTTATAAGCAATGGCAATAAGTTGGGTATCAACGAAATAAGCGCCATTTTTAATGACCCGCCAAACATCCAAGCTATAAAAACAAAAATTAATAAGATAGCAAAACCCAACGAAACCGTCAAGTTGTCTATCAAATAATGAGTGCCTTTTAAATACAATTTGGCTTGACCGGTCATTAATACATCGTATTTCTTATCAGGAAAATATTTTTTTTGTTTTAGTGCCAAATAATCTTCAACCTGCTCCATTTTGTCTGTTTCTATGTCTTTCATAAAACTTGTTATTCGCAAATAACGTTGCAAAGTATCGGTATAACTCTGCAAAAGCTTATCGTTACCCCCCGATTTTTTTAAGTAGGGCAAAATAAAATTTTTTTCATGAGACGAAGGCAATTGAAAATATTTTGGGGCACCGTTATAAAAAGCTTGTTTGGTAAACTTTACCAAATTGACCAATGAAACAGGACGTGATAATTCGGGCAAATCATTGATCTCTTCTTGAAATCTATCCATGCGTTTCAGCGTAGATAAATGGAAAGCACCTTTTTTTCGACGGGTATCAATCATAAATTCGAGTGGTAAAATACCTCCAAATTGTTGTTCAAAAAATTTAATGTCTTTATAAAACCGCTCTTGCTTGGGTAAGTCGGAAAGCATACTGCCCGAAACCCGTATCTTATATGCTCCCGTAATACTGACAATAATTAATATCAAAGCCACTCCGAAAATAGTTTTTTGCCGGTGTCTCACCGTTTCTATCAACCAATTGATAAATTTGTTTATCCACTTGCGGTTCAAATGTCGCAAATGTTTTTGCTTGGGTATTTTGCGATAACTGTAAATAACAGGTATCAAAATAATGGACAGCACAAAAATGGACAAAATAGACAAAGAAGCTACAATACCAAATTCTCGCAACAAATCGTTTTTGACGATGACAAAAGTCCCGAAACCTATTGCCGTTGTTACATTGGTCATCAATATGGCATTGCCGGTTTTGGTGATAACCCGTTGCAACGACTTGATTTGATTACCGTGCAACTGTATTTCCTGTTGGTATTTGTTAATTAAAAAAATAGCATTAGGCACGCCAATCACAATAACCAAAGGAGGAATAATAGCCGTCAATATACTGATTTGATAACGCAACAGCCCCATGATACCAAAAGACCACATCACACCGATTGAAACTATCAGCAGTGAAATAATAATAGGTGAACCCGTACGAAAAAAGAAAAAGATAATTAAACCCGTAACCAAAAGCGACAAACCTATAAAAAGAGGGATCTCTTTTTCTAACACTTTAGCATTCAAAGCTTTAATGTATATCAAACCGGAAGTTTTGAGGTCTAGATGCCACTCGTTACGGTATTGGTCAAGCAGTGGTTTAATCTTGTTTACAATAAATCCTATACGTTTTCGCGATTTGGCTATTTCTTTTTTGAGTGCCACCATGGTTTGCACAGCACCGGTTTGTTTATTGTAAATAATTCCTTCGTAAAAAGGTAAGGAATCAAAGAGTTTAGATTGAATTACCCGTGCTTCTTCGTCGGTTTGAACCGGTTTTTGCAACAAGTTTTGTAAAACAAACTTTTGATGCAAAGTGTCTTTTTGCAATATTTTCAAATTTTCAATGGAAAAAACCTGTTCTACTTCCTCAAACTGTTTTAATTTGCGTGACAAATCATTCCATGCTTTGAGTTTTTCTTTGGTAAACAAAGTACTGTCTTTGATACCTATTAAAATCAGATTGTTGTCATTGTTAAAAACCTTTCGAAAACGAGCATATTCTTGTGCGTAAGGATCATCGTCGGGCAAGATGCTTTTTTGAGTATATGATATGCGAACATACTTCCATTGAGAAACAAAAAATGCCGTAGTGCTCAATATAAATAACAAAAAAAACAGTTTGTTTCGTAAAATAATTCCGGCAATTTTAGCCCAAATATTCATGTGTCAAAATTTTAAGCAAAGTTACATTATTTTTTACTGTTATCCGAAAGCAACTATTAAAAAAACAGAACTAACATACCATTATTTTTTAAATAAAAAAACGAAAATTTTGTTAATTATCAGATTGATTGTTTTTGTGTTATATTGGTTATCAATGTATTAAGATAAATAATTGTAACAACAAAATATTTCATTTTATGGGTAATTCAATCACTGTGGACTGAAAGAACCGTAGGTTGAAAGTGTAAACAAAATAATCAATTTAAACAATGATCTGATTGGTCTTATAATATTCAACAATGATTTAACCAATTCATCTTGAAGACTTGAACCGGCTGCGCTAACCAACTGAGCAAAAAAAAAGCACCTACAATAAATCTGTAAGTGCTTGGTTTAAAAAGCCCTCCGGCTGTACTTGAACCGGCGACACACCCGAAACAAGTTCGGGATGCACTAACCAACCGAGCCCAAAAAAAAGCACCTACAAAAAACTTGTAAGTGCTTAGTTTAGAAAGCCCTCCGGTTGGACTTGAAGCGGCGACACACCCGAAACAAGTTCGGGATGCGCTAACCAACCGAGCAAAAAAAGCACCTACAAAAAATTTGTAAGTGCTTAGTTTTGAATGCTCCTCCAGCTGTACTTGAACCGGCGACACTCCCGAAACAAGTTCGGGATGCACTAACCAACCGAGCAAAAAAAAGCACCTACAAAAAACTTGTAAGTGCTTGATGTTTAGTGCTCCTCCAGCTGGACTTGAACCGGCGACACTCCCGAAACAAGTTCGGGATGCGCTAACCAACCGAGCAAAAAAAAAGCACCTACAAAAAACTTGTAAGTGCTTAGTTTAGAAAGCTCCTCCAGCTG
>Ga0256834_1003079_pt1 | contig 10145 bp, 11 predicted proteins | sample 4281140metaG_FD_190536 | JGI IMG/M metagenome (GOLD analysis project Ga0256834, IMG submission 190536) | Hydrothermal vent microbial communities from East Pacific Rise, Pacific Ocean - 4281-140 | ecosystem: Environmental > Aquatic > Marine > Hydrothermal vents | place: Pacific Ocean: East... | reverse complement strand
TGATTTCTAAACTTCTTTTTCGCAGCAGTCTTTATACCTTCTATAAGTGCCTCGACCACTATCTCTTTAGAAAGTCCCTTTTCCTTACTAAGAGTTTCTATAACCTTTTTAAGTTCGCTCTGTTGCATGTTTTAAACTCCTCCTAAAATTTGATCTCAGGCTGCAAGTTTGCCTTTTTAATAACTTCTATCGAAAATTCCCACACCTTTCCTTCAACTTCAATTTTAACCTTTTCCTTCTCTACCCCAAGAAGTATTCCAGTAAAGTTTTTTCTACCTTCGATAGGCTGTTTTAAAGTAATTTTTGCCTTTTCACCTCTAAACCTCTCGTAATCCTCAAGCTTTACCAAAGGTCTATCGATCCCTGGAGAGGAGACCTCGAGAAGGTAAGACCTGTGAATCAAGTCCTCTTTGTCCAAAATTTTTCCTACGAGTTCACTTATTTTCGCGCAATCCCCTATGGTAACTCCACCTGGCTTGTCAATGAAAATCCTCAGAACCCAGCTTCCCCTCTCCCTTTTCCACTCAAGATCAACGAGTTCTATGTTCTTTTGAAGAATGGGTAGCTCTATGATGTTTTTTATCTTTTCTTTAATGTTCTCTTCCATTTTCAAGATCCTAAATAAAAAATAAAGCGGGCGACGGGATTTGAACCCGCGACCCCCAGCTTGGGAAGCTGGTGCTCTACCCCTGAGCTACGCCCGCTTATTACGCAAAATGTATTTCAATCAAAATCTAATTATAATATTAATCTTAAAAATTACAACATCTTATCAAAGTGTTACACCCAACATGTACTTACGGTCTTAAAGCGTAGCGTATTTTTACAACTTTTTCACGATCCTTTGTCCTGATCCTACCTTTTGATTGACGCAACTTTACCTCTTGCAAGCGTACTCATAGCTTAGGCTTAAAATCGAAACCGTTTAAACCTCAAAGAGCGGGAAAAATCGTGTATTTATCTTTTAAATGGGAAAAACAATATAAAATAACATTGAATGGAAAGCTCTAAAATGTGTGTTATAATGAAAAAGGTTCCAAATAACTTTTTTCAGGAGGAAACAAATGCAGGCTAAGATAGACACCACGAGACTGGAGCGCCTCCTTAAAACCGTTGAAGGGGTTGCCGATAGAAAGGCTTCAATGGCTGTTCTTTCAATGGTTCTAGTCGAACCTAATCCCTCGGAAGGGTATCTTTACTTTACTGCTACTGACCTGGAGGTTGGTTATAAAGGTAAGGCTTTTGCTGAGATAGAAGGAGACGAAACTCCCTTCTGCGTACCTGCAAGAAAGTTTTACGAAATAATAAAAAACTTCCCTGAAGACGAGGTCCTTTTAATAAAAGAGGACTCCCGTTTAGTAATAAAGGACGAGCAAGATAGAATTGTTTACAATCTTAGCATCACGGATAGTGAAGAATTTCCCAGCCTTCCCGAATTCGTAGAGGAGAGTGCTATAGAAATACCCGGAAAAACCCTTTACGAACTCATTTCTAGCACGATATTTTGCACTTCTAAAGAGGAAAGCAGGTTCGTTCTCGGAGGGATTTACTTTGAACCTCTTAAAGACGAAGGTAAACTAAGAGCCGTTGCGTCTGACGGACACAGGCTTGCCGTGTTAGACCGGGAGCTTCAGGGTATTGAAGAATCCAGTTTAGAGGGATTTATCGTTGCAAGAAAGGCTGCCAAGCAGATGGAAGACATCGCAAAGGAAGAGCTCGTTATAAAGCTCGGATACACCAATAATTATGTAGTGCTTTGGACATCAAATTCTCTCTTTTTTGCAAGAACAATTGAGGGAACTTTTCCTGATTACAGAAGCGTTATTCCTCAGGAGTACGAAAACATTTTAAGGGTTGATAGAAAGCTATTTATGGACGCGTTAAAGAGGGTTTCTATAGTTATAAACGAAAGGTTTAAGCCCGTCACCCTTGAACTTGGAGGAGACGAGATAATCATATCCTCTCAGGAAACCGAGATGGGAAAGGCTCAGATAAAGCTCGCTGCAAATTACGAGGGCTCACCACTAACGGTAAGTTACAACGCTGAGTACCTCTTAGATGCTCTTCAAATAATGAAGTCTGAAGAGGTTGAGTTGAAGGTAGGCGCAGAAAGGGTGCCTGCTATTTTAACTGGATACAGAGACGAGGGCTTTTTATACCTCGTCATGCCTATGGTTCTTTAAAAAATTCTCTTAGAGGTAAAGTGTACTATGGAAAGAGGGGTAGCAAAGGTTTCAAAAGATTACGAGGCTAAAAGTATTAAAGTGCTTTCTGGATTAGAAGGCGTACGAATTAGACCTGCAATGTACATAGGTTCTACGGATTCCTCAGGATTTCATCATCTTTTGTGGGAAGTCCTTGACAACGCCGTTGACGAAGCACTTGCTGGATACGCAAACGAAATAAAAGTAACCCTTTACAAGGACGACTCTGCGAGTTGTGAGGACAACGGAAGAGGAATACCAGTTGACATTCATCCAGAAGAGGGTGTTCCTGCCCTTGAACTCGTAATGACCAGACTTCACGCTGGAGCAAAGTTCGATCACGGGGTGTATAAAGTCTCTGGTGGACTTCACGGAGTAGGAGTTTCCGTAGTAAATGCCCTTTCTGAGTGGCTTATAGCAGAGGTCTATAGAGAAGGAAAAATATACAGACAGACCTACAAACGAGGAATTCCAGACGGTCCAGTTAAAGTTGTCGGAACTACTAAAAAGACCGGTACCTTCGTAAGATTTAAGCCAGATCCAGAAATTTTTGGTTCCCAAGAGTTTGACCTAGAGGTCGTTCAAAAAAGACTCAAAGAACTTGCTTATCTTAATCCCCAGATCAAGTTCTACCTTGTTGACGAAAGAATTGGTTTTTCCGAAAAGTATCACTTTAAAGGTGGAATAAGTGAACTCGTAAAAAATCTCAATCAGAAAAAACAGCCAGTTCACTCAAAGGTTATTTACATCTCTGGAGAAAAGGACAATGTAAAAGTGGAGGTAGCCCTTCAATACAACACAGGCTACAGCGAGCTGGTCTATAGCTATGTAAATAACATTCACACAAAAGAGGGAGGAACCCACCTTATAGGATTTAGAGCTGCCCTTACGAAGGCAATAAATCGATACATTGAGTCCAATCCCAAGCTACCTAAACAACTAAAGATGAAAGTTGAGGGAGAAGATGTAAAAGAGGGGCTTTGTGCAGTTATCTCTTTAAAGGTACCTGATCCCCAATTTGAAGGACAAACCAAGATGAAACTTGGTAACAGTGAGGTCAAACCCATAGTAGAGTCGATCGTTTACGAGGGGATTTTGAGGTTTCTCGAAGAGAATCCAGGAGAGGCAAAGAAAATAATTCAGAAGATCGTTTTAGCTGCAAAGGCAAGAGAGGCTTCGAGAAAGGCTAGAGAGCTCGTGCGTAAAAAGAGTGAGCTTGAGGACTTCATCGTTGCAGGGAAACTTGCAGATTGCACGGAAAAGAAGCCTGAAAAAAGGGAGCTTTTCATAGTTGAGGGAGACTCTGCTGGAGGCTCTGCTAAACAGGCAAGGGACAGGAAGTTCCAGGCAATTTTACCCCTTAGAGGAAAAATACTAAATGTTGAAAAGGCAAATGTGGAAAAAATGCTTTCCTCCGAGGAAATAAAGAGCCTTATCGCTGCTCTTGGGGCTGGGATAGGTCCAGACAGCTTTAACCCAGAAAAGTGCAAGTATCACAAAATTATAATAATGACCGACGCAGACATAGACGGTGCCCACATAAGAACCTTGCTTCTGACCTTTTTTTACAGACAAATGCCAGAGGTAATAGAAAGGGGTTGGTTGTTTATCGCTCAGCCTCCACTATACAGGGTGGTAGACAACAAAAAAGAGGTTTACCTTAAAGACGACGAAGAGCTCGACGCATACATAATCAAAAGAATAGAAAATCAAATAAGGGTAGAGTTTTTAAAGGGCTCTGAGAAAAAAAGCGTTAACTTCAAGGAATTTTTCGTAAATTGTGCCAGGCTCGACAGGCTGCTTCTAAACCTTACAAAAAAGAACTATCCCTCCCAAGTAATACTTTTGCTTTTAGAAAACGATGTTAACAACTTGTCCCTTTTTGAGAGCGAAGACAGCGTTAAAGCTCTGGCAGAAAGGTGTAAGGAGTTAGGGTTTAAGGTTTCCAAAATTAAAGCAAGTGAGTACAACCCAAAGTACTACGAATTCTCAGTATACTCCGAAAAGGAAAGCTTTGTTTCCTCAACAGTTGGACCTCAGGTTCTCCTAGAAAAAGATTACAGAGAGGCTATAAAGGTGTTTTCAAAGCTCAAGCCCTTCGTTGAGTATTCCTTAAAAGTTTACTTCAAAGACAAAGAGATCGTTTGGGAAAACTGGATAAGTGAAGTGCCAGAGCTACTAAGAACCTTTAGAGACGAGGGTAGAAAGGGACTTTTTATTCAGAGGTATAAGGGACTGGGAGAGATGAACTCCAAGCAGCTTTGGGAAACCACCATGGATCCAGAGAGAAGAGTACTAAAAAAGGTGAGTATTCAGGACGCTGAAAAGGCTGACGAACTTTTCTCCGTGTTAATGGGTGAAAGCGTAGAACCGAGAAGGGAGTTTATTTACAGACACGCCCTTGAATACAGAGAACTAGACATTTAAAAAGTGGAGAAAAGCCATGGAAAAACTTAAGTTAGTAATTCCAAAGGAAGAGATTTTACGAAAAGTCAAAGAAATAGCCCAAAAAATTGACGAAGACTTTAACGACGAACCTCTAGTTTTCATTGGCACTCTTAAAGGAGCCTTTATATTTCTTTCAGATCTTCTCAGGTACATAAAAAATCCAAATGTTGAGGTTGACTTCGTAAGGGTTAGGAGCTACGGATTAGCAGATACTAGCTCTGGAAAGGTGGAGCTTACCAAAGATGTTGAGGTAAAGCTAGAAGACAAAAATGTAATTTTGGTGGAAGACATCGTAGACACGGGTATAACCCTTTCTTATCTATTGGAATACCTAAAATCTTTTAAGCCTGCAAAATTAAAGATTTGTGCCTTTATAAATAAGCTCGAAAGAAGAGAAAAGGAAATCCCTATAGATTACACTGGATTTGAAATTGAGAAGGGATTCCTCGTAGGGTATGGGCTTGACTTTGCAGAAAAGTACAGGCACCTACCAGAGGTCTACGAAGTCGTAAGGGAGGAAGCATGAACAAAAAAGAATTTATAATGAATTACCTAAAGAATAGTCCCTGGTATCTGTGGGTCATAAGAGTCTCTGGAGCTGCTTTAATAGCCTACATTCTCTTAAAGGGTTTAGGGCATTAAAAAGCTTAAGGAATGAAACTTCTAGGAGAGGAAATCCTTGCAAAGTGGAGGAAGAACCGTCCTTCCCAGAGGTTTCCTGTAGTTGCACTTCTTGACAACATAAGAAGTGCCTATAATGTAGGATCCATGTTTAGAACTGCTGCGTGTGCTTACATATTAGAGCTTGGTTTGTGTGGAATTACTGCACATCCACCTCACCCAAAGCTTGAGAAAACTGCACTAGGCTGTGAAAGATTAATCCCTTGGAAGTACTTTCCTTCCACCGTAGAGGGTGTAGAATACTACAAAAGAGCTGGATTTAAGGTCGTTGCTCTTGAGATTACGAAAAATAGTAAACCTATACAAAACTTAAAGCCCTCTGACTTTCCATTGGCATTAGTTGTAGGTAATGAGGTGTGGGGAGTTGAAGACGATGTGCTTAAAGTAGTTGACGATGTAGTAGAGATTCCTCTTTACGGAGAAAAGGAATCTTTAAATGTGGCTATTGCCTTTGGAGTAGCAATCTTTCTGTTGATAGAAACTTTAACTAGGAGGGAAAGCCATGGAAATTCCTAAAAATCTTGAATTTTTGAAGAATCTAGCAGAGGTTAAAAGGGGATACGAAGTCAAGTGCTGTTGGGGGGTTGAGGGATGCCCTAATTCCTTAGTTCCTTGCAAAGAGCTATTAGTCCAAATTAAAAACATATTGGAAGACGAGAAAATAACCGAGTTTTTACTCGAAAAAACGGGTGGAAAGATAAAAAGGCACAATGTATTTAGGGTAGGAATAGCAGGCTGTCCCAATTGCTGTTCCCAAATTCACATAATGGACATCGGGATTCACGGATTCGTGGTGATTGAAATTGACGCAGAAAAGTGTGACGGGTGCGGAGAGTGTAAAAGCGTATGCGAAGAGGAAGCCATAGTTGAAAAGGAAAAGAGATTTGAAGTTGATCCTGAAAGGTGTTTGGGATGTGGTATGTGTGCAAGGGTTTGTAAAAAAGGAGCTATAAACATCCAAAAAAGGGGCTACAAGTTGTACATAGGTGGTAAGCTCGGAAGGCATCCAAGACTAGCAAGCCTGTACGGAACCTACTTTACCAAAGAGGAAGTGTTAAAAGCCGTTAAAGAGGTCGTTGAGTTTTACAAAAGTCACAACCAAAAGGGCGAACGCCTTGGAACAATCCTACAAAGAAAACAAAAACAAGGTCAAATCTAACAGAAGTTTTAGTAGTTTGAGTTTTCAATTTTTAATATTATAATTTGTATAATTTGAAAGTGAAATCTTTCCTTTTAAAGGAGAAGGCAATGACACTAGTTAAGGTATCTAGAAAAACATTGGAAACCTCTATAGAGTTGGAATTAGATCTTTTTCCCCAAAAAAAAGAGGTAATCATAGAAACAGAAGTAGGCTTTTTAAATCACATGTTAAACCTATTTTCTCATCACGGTGGCTTCACTTTAAAGTTGAAAGCTAAGGGAGATCTTGAAGTCGACTTTCATCATACCGTAGAAGACATAGGTATAGTGTTAGGAGAAGCTATTTCAAAAGCCCTGGGTTCAAGAGAAAACATCTATAGGTACGGAGAAGCTACGATTCCTATGCAAGAGGCTTTAACTCAAGCTGTTGTTGATCTCGCAAAGCGTCCATACTTATACTTTAAAGTAAACTTCCCATCAGAAAAAATTGGTAACTTTGATACCGAGCTTTTAAAAGAATTTTTTTATGCCCTAACGGTTAATGCTCAAATTACTTTACACATTAGAAACTTCTACGGAGAAAATTCACATCACATTGCAGAAAGTATTTTTAAAGCCTTTGCTTATGCTTTTAGGAGGGCTTTAACTCCCGTAACAGAAGTCAGAAGTACCAAAGGAACACTATAAAGAACTCTCTTTGAATTTAAAGTCAAAGAGAAAAAGTTTTTTACTGTGTTCCAAGGCACTTATCCAGTTGGAAGGTAAAAGCTTTTTAGTGACTGAAAGAGTATAATAAACTAGTGGATAAATTTTTGAACGATTTAAGTCTTTTTTATAAGAGGGGATACTTAACACGACTGCCAAGTAAATAAGAGTTATTAAAAGCGATGCTTTAACGAACCCAAATCCCATTCCCAAGATTCTGTCAATCATTCCTAAACTAAGAGTATCGAGCAAAAACTTTAGGGCTATCCCTAGTATAAAAAAGCCCATGTATATTATTAAAAAAGCAATAGCTATGCTCAAAAGCGGAAGAAAGTCATTAGATTTAATTCCTAGATGTATTAAAAATTGGGAAATAACCGGAGCAACTCTTCCAGAAAATATAAACCCCATCAATATGCCTATAAAAGATGTCAATCCTCTAAGGAATCCCCTTAAGAATCCTCTTATCAAAAAGTACGCAATGATAACGATTCCTGCGTAATCAAACCAGGTCATTTAGTCTATTCTACATACCAGAAGGTTTCCGTTTTTCTGTCTTTTAAAACTATTCCTATATTTGTTAACTCGTCACGAATTTTATCTGCTAACTCAAAGTTTTTTTCCTGCCTTGCAAGTTGCCGTTGTTTAACCAGGTGTTCTACCTCTTCTATAGTTTTTCCTTTACTTTCTAGCTTTCTTCTTCTCTCTTCGTCCCAAAAGGTCTTGGGATCCGTAAGAGGTAATCCTAAAATTTTACCAGCCAAATTTAAAATAGCCTCGTAAATCTTTTCCAAAAGAACTACCTCTTCTGTAGTAAATTCACTTTTTGAAGATACGAAGTTATAGGTCTGATTTTCTAAGCTAAAAAGCTGAGCAAGAGCTGAAGGAGTGTTAAAGTCGTCTAACAGTGCTTCAATAAAAGTGCGTTCAAACTCAATTAATTTTTTCTCGAGCTTTCTTCCTGCTTTAGAAAGCAATCCTTCCTTTGAAGGACTTGCCTTTTTTATCCAGTAAAGTGTTTCGTATAGTCGATAAACTGCTTTTTCAGTATTTTCTATGTTTTTCTCTGAGTAGTCTAAAGGACTTCTATATCCCACTGACAATAGGAAACACCTTATTACCTCTGGATGGAATCTATTAAACAGATACTCCATAGTAACAAAGTTACCAAGACTCTTTGACATTTTTTCACCGTTAACGGTGATCAATCCATGGTGCATAAAGTACTTTACGAATGGTTTTCCAGTTGCTGCTTCACTTTGAGCTATTTCGTTCTCGTGATGAGGAAAAATAAGATCTAGTCCTCCACCGTGAATGTCTATGGTCTCTCCTAAGTACTTTATTGCCATTGCAGAGCATTCAATGTGCCAACCAGGTCTTCCTTTTCCCCAAGGACTTTCCCACCAGGGTTCCCCTGGCTTGGCAGCCTTCCAAAGAGCAAAGTCAAGTGGATTCTTCTTTTTCTCTGAAACCTCGATTCTAGCTCCGGCCTTTAATTCCTCTAACTTTCTTCCAGAGAGTTTTCCATACTCAGGAAACTTTTCCACCTCAAAGTACACATCACCTTGACTTTCGTAAGCGTATCCCCTTTCAATTAATTTCTTTATTAATTCTACGATCTCGTTTATGTGTTCCGACGCTCTAGGTTCGTAAGTTGGTGGTTCAACTCTTAACTTGTCCAGTGCTTCGTGATATTCCTTGACATACTTTTCAACCAAGTCTTTCCAAAAGATACCTTCTTTATTCGAACGATTTATTATTTTATCATCTATGTCAGTAATATTTCTAACATACCTTACTTGATATCCTAAGTGCTTTAAAAATTTATAAAACGAATCAAAGATAACTGCAGATCTTGCGTGTCCAAGATGAGGAGAATCGTATGCAGTAATTCCGCATACATAAATAGTAACTTTGTCTGGTGAAATAGGATGAAATGTTTCAACTTGTCTGGTAAGGGTGTTGTACAGTTTTAATGCCTTTTGCCGTTCCATTTTTTACTCCCTAGCTCGAGCTTATCAAACATTTGATGTATAGGTTCTTTAAAGTCTGTATCCCACTCAAACACGGGAATTCCTTTAAGTTCGTACTCAAGAACTCTTTTATCGTCGGGTATAAGTCCCAAAAGCTTGACATCACTTTTAATGTTTTTTTCTACATACTCCCTTACTTGAGATTCCATCCCCTTAGGCACTTTGTTAACCACTAACCAAATTATTCCGACTTCTAGTTTTAAAGTTTTTATAAGCTCTTCTATACGATTGGCAGTAAGAATTCCTCTAGGATTTGCATCTGTTACCAGTATCAGATGCTCCATTTGTCTTAAGTTTAACCTTGAAATGTGCTCCATACCTGCTTCGTTATCCACAACCGTCACGGGATAATTCGTAAGAAGTTTGTCGAGTGCCTGAGATAAAAATGCATGAACTGGGCAATAGCATCCAGAAGTTTCAGGATATCCCATAACTAACAAGTCAAAGTCTTGAGATTCTATCAGAATTTCGTTAACCCTCATTTCTACATAGTCATAACCTGACATAAATTCTGGAACTTCTTTTTTCAACAAACTTTCTCTTATGTCACTCAAAGTTCCTTCTATATCGACTCCTAAAAGTTCATTAAGATTAAAGTTGGGATCTGCATCAACTGCTAAGACAGGTTTTATATCTAACTTTTTAATCAGATAGTCTATTAAAACTGCAGAGAGGGTTGTTTTACCCGTACCTCCTTTGCCTACAAAGGAAATAATCATTTTTTCCTTTTCCTCTTGTCAAGAAAAAGTTTATAGGTATAAGAATCTATTAAAGCCTGACAGCTTGCCTCTAGAATGTCTGTAGAAACTCCAACTGTACCCCACTTTTTATCCTTACTTTTAGAAAGAATAAATACCCTTACCCTTGAAGAGGTTCCTGGTAATCCTGGTAAAACCCTAACCTTGTAGTCCTCTAATTGCATCTCTCTTATTTG
>Ga0256834_1003078_pt1 | contig 10147 bp, 10 predicted proteins | sample 4281140metaG_FD_190536 | JGI IMG/M metagenome (GOLD analysis project Ga0256834, IMG submission 190536) | Hydrothermal vent microbial communities from East Pacific Rise, Pacific Ocean - 4281-140 | ecosystem: Environmental > Aquatic > Marine > Hydrothermal vents | place: Pacific Ocean: East... | reverse complement strand
AGGGGGATCAGGGAGCCAAGAATAGTCGAGTTTCCGATGGGGAAGAGCGAGGAGGTCATAGAGAACCTGTCAAGGGAGCTCGCCGGAAGGTGCAGGAGTGAGGATGTTGCCTTCGTGGCTCTGGGAGACGTCATGTTCTACTCGACATTCATGCACGTGGCAAGGAGAGTTCGCGAAATCGACAGCAATGTGAAAATAGAGTGCATACCCGGAGTTGCGAGCTTCAGCTGCGTGTTCGACGTCTCCCTGACCTTCTGCGACAGACCCTTTGGAGTCGTCACAGCAAGAGACCTGAAGGAGATGGGAGATTGCAGCCTCTTTCACTACCTCGTGGTAATGAAAGCTACGAGGCCGAAGGAGATTGAGGAGATAGCTAAAAAGCTCGGTTACAGGGTCAGAGCCGTTGCGAGGAGAATGTTCATGGAGGGGCAGGAGGTGCACACGAAAACTCCCGACTTCGAGGACTACTTCACAACCGTAATTCTGGAGAAGATGACGGGTTATAGCGGAGATGGAGAGACAGCAGAACAGCAGAAGAAACAGAAGACAGCAGAAAGATGAACGGAAAGATGACGGAAAGAATATGACAGACACTCACTCAGAGACATGAGGTGAGCAGATAGATGGAAACTCAGAGAGAGAAGCCAAAGGTTTACATAGTCGGGTTCGGGCCGGGAGATCCGGAACTTCTAACGCTTAAAGCTCACGAGCTCCTCAAAAAAGCCGATCTTATAATCTACGCTGGCTCCATAGTTCCCCTAAACTCTCTATCCCGATATCCCGGTAAAAAGGTGAACAGCCACGGAATGAAGCTTGAGGAAATCGTCTCTCTCATGGAAAAAGAAGCAAAGGCTGGAAAGCTCGTCGTGAGGGTTCAGAGCGGGGATCCCTCGATATACTCCGCGATAAACGAGCAGATAGAGGAGCTCGAGAAGAGGGGGATTGAGTGCGAGGTTATTCCGGGGATCAGCAGTGTTTTCGCCTCAGCAGCCTCTCTCAGAATAGAGCTCACGAGTCCGGGTGTTTCGGAGTTCGTTTTCATAGGAAGGCCAGCCGGAAAAACGCTCGAAGAGGACTATCTGGAGGAAGTCGCGAGAATTCCGTGCACAATAGTCATGCTGCTCGGGGTCGATAAAATAGACTACATAGCGGAGAAAGTTTCCAGAGTCAGAGGAGAGGATGAGCCAGTTGCCGTAGTTTACCATGCGTCGAGGGAAGATGAGCTGATAATCAGGGGGAGGCTGAAGGACATAGCGGAGAAAGTTAAAAAAGCAGGGTTAAAGAGAACTGCGACGGTAATAATAGGCAGAGCCCTGGAAAACAGGGGAAGGAGGTCTGTCCTATACGGATAGCTGTCGTCGGTTTTGGGAAGGATATAAGGCAGCTGAGAAGGCTTTCGGAGTGGCTCAGGGCGGAGATAGTGCTGTACAAGCCGGGAGTGTGGAGGGAGCTCTTCGAGAAGGAGTACGACTGCATAGTCGCTTACATGCCGTGCGGGGCTGTTGTGAGGGGAATAGCGCCTCTCCTCAGGAACAAGTGGGTCGATCCGGCAGTCGTTGTTGTGGACAAGCCGATGAGGTACGCGATACCTGTTATCGGGGGCCACCACGGCGGAAACGAGGTTGCGGAGATGCTCGAAAACCACGGCCTTAAAGCTGTGATCACCACCGCAATGGAGTACAGCGAGGGCCTGAGCGTTGGAGTCGGGTGCAGGAGGGGCGTTAAGGCTGAAGACGTGATCTACGCGATAAATGCGGCCCTTGCGGAACTCGGATACACGCTGAAGGACGTGAGAGTTGTTGCCACAGCCGAGATCAAGAGGGATGAGACGGGGCTGATAGAGGCGATAGACAGGATAAAAAAACCGCTCGTCTTCGTGAAAAGCGAGGAGCTGAACTCCACTGAAGTGCCGAGCGAGAGCGAGGCGAAGAGGGTGGGGCTGAGGAGCGTTGCCGAGGGGTGCGCTCTGATATGCTCGAGGGAGAAGAAGCTCATAATGCCGAAGAGAGTTTACAGGGGGGTTACCGTCGCTGTTGCTCTCTGATGGTTTTGATTAGTAGTTGTAATGTTATTTTCATCCTAGTTGGCTGTCAGGCTGCAGGTGTTAGGTATTGATGGATGTTAGTTGTTGGTTGCAAATTAAGAATGTGATCCCAAAATTCTCACAACCAATCACACAACCACACCAACACAACCACACATTCCAAGTCACAGCTTAAATCTCTCTCAGGCAACAGTAATGCAGGTGAAAAAATGAGAGAAAAAAAGCGAGGAAAGTTGTACGTCGTTGGAATCGGGCCCGGGAAGCAGGATTTGCTGACTCTGAGAGCAAGAGAAGTTTTGAGCAGGGCCGATGTTATCCTAGGCCACAGAACGTACGTCAGAAGGATTCTCGATGTGATAAACCCGGAGGCGGAGGTAATAGAGAGCTCCATGGGAAAAGAGCTCGAAAGGGTCAGACTTGCAGTCGAACTCTCAAAAGATAAAGTCGTCTGTCTGGTGAGCGGTGGAGACCCGAGCATTTACGGAATGGCATCTCTCGTCTTCGAGTACGTGGTGAAAAATAACCTGAACGTCGAGTTCGAGGTTGTGCCGGGGGTTACAGCCCTCTCCGCAGCTTCTCCCCTGCTGGGCTGCCCCGTAAGCGGAGATCACTGCGTCATCAGCCTGAGCGACCTGCTGACCCCATGGGAGGTAATAGAGAGGAGGCTCATCTCCGCCCTGCTCGGAGACTTCGTTCTGGTTATCTACAACCCGTCGAGCAGGAGGAGGAAGGACAACCTGAGGAGGGCGATGGAGCTCGTTCTCAGGTTCAGGGGAGACGTTGCGGTGGGATGCGTGAGGAACGCTGAGAGGGATGTGAGAGGTGCGAGGGATGATAGGAATGAGAAGGGAGGAGGAACCAGAATCTGGATAACAAGACCCTCCGAATTGATTGAAGAGCCTGAGAGCGTTGACATGCACACCATCCTCTTCGTTTCGAACTTCGAAACGCAGGAGGTTGACGGAAAGCTTCTGACACCCAGGGGCTACTCGAACAAGTACGACGTCTGCGAGAGACACAGCAACAGCGAGAACAAGAGTGCATCCATAGCCTCCGCTGCCGGAGCCAAAACGCCTGAAGGTATGAGAATTGCCGAGAGCAGTGCGAGAATAGCGGAAAACCTCGTCAGATCTTTTAGGGGTGTTGAGAGGTTCGTTGCCGAGAGGTGCTTTGTTGCAACCGCTGACGTGTCCGTTCTGAACCTCCTCGCATTCAACAGAGCCGATGAAGTGCTGAAAGCAGTTAGGGAGTGCAGGAGGATCATCGTGGACGTTGAGATGGTGAGGGCGGGGATAGAGGGAAGGGCAAGGAGAGAGGGGAAGGAAGTTATCTCCGCCGTGAGCCTTGCCAGATCGCAAGATCGCGAAAAAACGCTCGCAGCTGCCGGCATGAGAGAATGCAGGGAACTTCTGAGGGGAGAGGTCGTTGCGATAGGTAACGCACCTTCAGCCCTCGAGGAGCTCTGCAGAATTATGGACAGAGTAAAGCCAAAAGCTGTCATCGCCACTCCCGTCGGCTTCACCAACGCTGCGAGGGCAAAGGAGGGGCTGATGAAGAAGGATATCCCCTGGATAGTCGTGAGAGGGGCCAGAGGTGGCTCAACTCTCTGTGCGGCGATAGTCAACGCCCTTCTTGCCTATCAGGCTGGGAACCATGGAGACAGGAGGTAGAGAATGCTTGCAGTTGTAGGGGTGGGAATTGCAAGGGGACACCTGACGGAGAGGGGAAAGAAGCTAATAGAGGAAGCTGACGTCGTTTACGGAAGTAAAAAGGCGATAGACCTCGTAAGAGACGTTATAAAGGGAGAGGTCGTCGTCCTGAGAAGATTCGACGAGGAAGTTTACAGGGAGATCGAAAAGGCTGGACGAGAAAAGAATGTTGTCGTCCTTTCAACCGGAGATCCGATGGTCTCGGGGCTGGGACTGAGGCTGAGGGCTGACGTGATTGAATCTGGCATAAGCAGCGTTCTTGTGGCGCTTGCGAGGTTGGGCAAGGACCTCTGCGACGTTGTGGTGGTTGACTGCCATGCAAGTGATTTTGAGGAGTGTCTGGAAGAACTGGAGAGAGTTCTCGAGATCAGGCCGGCTCTCGTCCTCGTTACGAGGGGTTTCGACGTTTCGGAGCTGAGGAGGAGGTTGAAAGTCAGGGTAATCGTGCTCGAGAACCTGTGCGGGGACGAGAAGGTGGGAGAGGCCAATTGCGTCAAATCGAACGACGCTATTCTCTACGTTTTTCGAGAATCTGGCAGAATTTAGAGTTCGACGGTTGGACTATTCAGATTGCGAATAGATTGGTTTGGTTCAGTTAATGACGTTTAGTGCAGATCACCTAAAACAATGGCAACGCATTTTATAACCACCTACCAGCATCGACATGCAATCCCCGGTTAGAACCAGAAAACCTGACCAAAAAACAAAAAAATTGGAAATAAGTTGAAGGTTAGAGGTGTAAGCATGTCTGCAAAAAAGGGTCTCGTTATAGTCGGGCACGGGAGCAAGCTGCACTACTACAGGGAGGTTATGGAGTTCCACAGGGAGAGGATAAAGAAGGCGGGATTCTTCGATGAGGTCGAACTCGCTTTTGCGGCTCACGGCAGGAAGCCAACGGTCGATGAGGTTGTGAAAAAGATGGAGAGTGAGGAGATCTACCTCGTCCCGCTCTTCATGGCCTACGGAGTTCACACGGCAGAAGAGCTGCCGGAACTGCTCGGCTTCGAGTTCAGGGAGGGGGCAGTTGAGCTTGAAATGGAGGGGAAGAGGGTTATACTCTGCGAACCGGTTGGAAAGGACGAGTTAATAACCCACGCGATTCTCAACAGGGTCATGGCTGCGATAGACGAGCTCTCTTCCTGATTTTTTATTTTGCTGGTTTTTGCTGGATAGTACTAGTGTTTGGTCAGTAATTCATTCTCCAGCCCTACATGCTGTCCCCTGCTGTCCCGCTGTTGCTTCCCTTCAGATTGAGCAACCGTAACAGCCAAGAAGTTGCTTCAAACCAGCCGGAACCTCAAAACAGCTAAAACTGAAACCTCAAAACTGAAACAATTCCGAACGCAAAACAAAAAGAAAAAAGTAATACCGGATCAACTATAACCATGGACAAACTTCCAAGCAAAGTTCTCGGCATCGACGTCGGAGGCACGAACGTCGATGTAGTCGTTTACGATGGAAACTTCAGGCGCGTCGAAACAAGGCCAACGTCCGAAGTTCTCCCCGACCTGCCAACCTACCTCTCAAAGCTGATAGAGGAGACCGAAGCAAAGGCCGTTGGTGTTGGAGCTGCGGTCTGGCTCAGGGGAAAGGGCAAAATTCCGAAACCCGTTTTCGCCCCGAACCTCCAGAGTGTGGAGCAGCTCGAAAAGCTCGAGTCGCTGTCAAACACGATAGAGGTCGTTCTCGAAAACGACGCGAACTGCTTCGCTATTTACGCTTCTCACGTTCTGAAATCGGAGAACGTTCTGGGTGTGACGGTGGGAACGGGGGTTGGGAGCGGAATCGTAATAGACGGCAGGATATACAGGGGGCTGGGAATGGCCGGAGAAATAGGGCACGTGAACGTGTGCGAAAACGGGAGGATCTGCGGCTGTGGAATGAGGGGGCACTTGGAGGCATACTTCGGAGGGAGAGCTTTCGAGTACGAGGGAAAGGATGCGAAAGAGCTCGTTGAGAGCGGAGCTGTATACGCAACTGACGGTTTCAGGTTCTTCTGCATGGCCATTGCAAACGCTGTAAGGCTTCTCGATCCGGAAGTGGTCGCTCTGGGTGGAAGGATAGGGATGAACCTTGACACGGAGATAGTCCGGGATTGCGTCAGCTCCTACCTGCCCGAATTCTATGACGTAAGAATTGAGGCTGTCAAAGATGAGGTGGCGGTTGCAAAGGGAGCATGCTTGGCCTGCATCCAGTGGTGTCAGAGAGAGGGCGTGGAGTGTTAACAATGTTTTGTTTTGTTTGCCGGTTGGTTTCTGACTTAGATACTGGCCAGTAACTTAATAAATAACTGGTCGTTAACGCTGTTAGTTGTCAAGGAGTTGTTTCAGATTATATTTCAGAATATAAGATGTAGATAATGAAACACCTACAAACACCCACCAAATTATTCTAAGAACCGGTAGAATAAAAGCAAAAACAAAAGCAAATCAAACCAAAAAAGAGGCGATAGCATGAGCCTGCTCAGGGTAGAAAACCTGAGGTTAAAGCTCAGGAACTTCGAGCTGAAGGATATCAGCTTCGAGGTCGAAAGGGGTGAGCACTTCGCGATAGTCGGGCCAACAGGGAGTGGGAAATCGCTCCTCCTCGAAACAATAGCCGGTATTTACTCCCCGAGCTCCGGGAGAATAATCATAGACGGAAATGACGTGACGGCAACCCCTCCAGAAAGGAGGGGTGTGGGAATAGTCTATCAGGACTGCATGCTCTTCCCGCACATGGATGTTTACGACAACATCGCATACGGGCTCAGAATGAGAAGGGTGGACAGAGAAAGTATCAGGAAGAGAGTGAGAGAGCTCTCGAAAATGCTCGGAATAGAGAAGCTGCTCGACAGAAAGCCGTCCACTCTGAGCGGTGGGGAGAAGCAGAGGGTTGCAATAGCGAGAGCTCTCGCAGTAAAACCGAAGATTATGCTTCTCGATGAACCTTTCAGCGCTCTTGATGCTGAGACGAGGGTCAGGCTCAGAGACAGCATATTCCGCATTCTGAGGAAAGAGGGGGTTGCAGTTGTTCACGTCACGCACATCGAGGACGATGCGAGAACGGCTGACAGGGTTGCGAGGATGAGGGAGGGGGTTCTGTTTTTGAATTGATTTCCGGAGCCGGAACGGTAACGTTAATTAAGTTATCGCCAAAAATTAAACATGGATGAACTCCTGAAAGAGATTTCAGATGAACTGAGAGAAAAGTTTGGAGAAAACATCGAAAAAAATTATTGTATTTGGTTCGTATGCCCGCGGAGATTACAGGGAGCAAAGTGACATAGATATTCTGGTCGTGGTCAGTAATAGTGCCAGCAATGACATCGAGAGCGATATCAGGAGAGTCATATATTCTTATACACCAAAAGCTGGAAGGCTTATATCTGTCAAGGTAATAAATTCCAGAATATACTACCACATGAAAAATGCTAATTGCTCGTTTATTAGATCTGTTGAAAAGGACGGGATCGCACTTGGATGAAATGGACGAGAAAAAGCTCAGAATTAAAAAAGCAGAAAAGCTGCTAAAAATGCCAGAATCGAGTTTGAGCTCGGACTTTATGAGAGGTGCTGTAGCACAGCGTATTACGCAATGTTTCACGCGGCAAAAGCCATGATTCTGAGTATAGGCAAGAATGCAAAAAACACACAGGGGAACGATATACCTCGTGTGGGAGAACAGGGAGAAACTGGGGTTGAGCGAGGAGGACTGTATCAAACTTAGCAGATCATACGACCTGCGTGAGGAAAGCGATTACGGTATTTTTCGTGAAATTTCAGAGGATCTGGCAGAAACCGTGCTTGTGGATGCATCAGATTTCGTAAACAAGGCAAAGACCATCCTTCAGTAAAGAATCCTCTCCATATCCTCTCCCCCGTAGAATATCCCCTGAATCTTGTCGTAGATGTCCTCCATTCCGTATCCCTCCTTCGCCGAGACCGGAATCGGTTTCTGAAGCAATCCCGCATCCCTTATGACGTGAAAGAGATCCCTCTCAACTCCCGTCCCCAACTCGGAGTAGAGGAAATCGGGGTCGCTCCACCTCTCGATCCTCTCGAGCTCCCTCTCCCCCAGCAGGTCGCACTTCGAAAGAACGGGTATGTGCGGGATTTTCAGCCTGAATATCGATGAAGCCATGAGAAATGTGACTGAAACGAACCCCTCGGGCTGCTTCGATATCACGGGGTCGAAGAGGAAAACAGCAGCACTGTCCCTGCCGAGCACGCTTATCACGATTTCGCTGCTCCTCCTGAGCGTGAAAAGCTCCATCTGGCCGGGCGTGTCTATCAGGACGTAGGGGACATCGTACTCATCTATCTCCTCCTTTATCTCGTCTATCTCAGCCCCAAGCAGATCAGCACCGAGGATCTGAGCGCCGTTCGGCCCAACCCTGTAGTTCAGCATTATGTCCTCGAGCGTGAACCTCTCCCTTATGTCCACGTCCGGAGAGTAGGGCATGTTCTCGCTACCCGGATCCAGATTGACCGTAACGTGGTCGATCTGGTGGAAGTCGAGCCACTCGGAGAAAGCGGCGACGAGGTGGGTTTTACCGCTTCCAGCCGTGCCTATGAAGTAAATGTTTATCTTTCTCATGGTTTTTCACCTTTTTTGTTTTTATGTGTTTATTTTTTATTCATTTATGATGTTATTTTTCCACCCAGATTAATCATCCAGTCTAGATGAGCTTTGGGTTACCATTTTACACTATGAACGATTTTACCGCATCTTACGTGGTTAAAAATACATCCAAATAAAATCTCTAAAAACCAAGTCACCACCCAGTGTACCTCACAAGCCCCTCCCTCCAAGCTCTATCGAGCTCCTCCACGCCTATCCTGACTGCCCCTCCGGAATACTCGATCTCCATTACATCCCCCGCACTCTCACCAATCAGTTCCGCTTTAAGCCCCCTCTCCTCGAAGAACTTCACGAACTCCTCCCCGCCGTCAACCTCAACAAGCCACCTGGTGTTCGATTCGGAGAAGAGAGAAACGTAATCCCCAGTTTTCACCCTGCAGCCGGCCCCACCTATGCACATCTCAGCCAGAGCGACGGCCATGCCTCCCTCCGAGAGATCATGACACGCGTAAACCTTGAACTGCCTGAACGCCGAAAGCATTGCACTTGCGTAGCTCTTCAGCCTCTCGGGAGAGGTTTTGGGAACGACCGTGCTCCTCTGTTTGGTAACGGCACAGTAAAGGCTACCTCCAAACTCCTTCGCAGTCTCTCCAACCAGAACGATATCACCTTTGCCCTTGAAGTGAGAGGTTACAGCATCTCTAACGTCCTCCAGAATTCCGATACCCATGAGAGCAGGGGTTGGGGCAACGGCTGAGTGAGGTGTTTCGTTGTAGAAGCTCACGTTCCCGCTGACGCACGGTAACTCAAAGCCTCTCGCCATCCACCCCAGAGCCTTGACGCACTCAACGAACTCGCCCATCCTTTCAGGCTTTTCCGGATTCCCGAAGTTCAGGCAATCCGCAAAGCTGTGGGGTCTGGCGTTAACAGCAACGAGATTCCTGACCATCTCGTCAAACGAGCTCGCCGTTCCCCAGTAGGGGCTTATCCTGCACATCCAGGGGTTCACGTCCGCCGTCAAGGCCAGACCTTTCCAGGACTCCGTTGGCCTTATCACGGCAGCATCTCCGTGAGTTTCGGCATTGGCCCTGCCGTGGAGGGGCGGCAGAACTGTGGAGGCTCTTACCATGTGGTCGTACTGCCTGATTATCCACTCCCTGCTCGCCACGTTCGGATGGGAGAGCATTTCGAGTATGAGCTTTGAGAAGTCGTGAACGGGAGAGGTTTCGTCAACTTCCACCACCTCCTTGACCACGTAGTCCCTGCAGTACTCCACAGCCTTAACGACGAAGTCGATGTCCATGTCGTAAACCTTGTAACCCCTGTAGTACACCCTGAGCTTTCTATCACCGGTAACCCTCCCAACGACGACAGCCGGGATATCCCACTTCTGGAATATGTAGAGAACTTCATCGACGTGCTTCGGATTTACGGTCAGCATCATCCTCTCCTGGCTCTCGCTCACCCATATCTCCCAGGGAGCCATCCCCTCCTCCTTCAGCGGAACCTTGTCCAACCAGACCTCAGCTCCAAAGCCGGCAGCGAGAGCCATCTCCCCGATTACGCAGCTCAACCCTCCACCGCCAAGATCCTTCATTCCCGTTAGCAGACCTTTCTCAACTATCTCTAAGCATGCGTGGATGAGAGGCTCTTTCATTATCGGATTGCCGAGCTGAACGGCGCTCCTCGACTCCTCCTCACTGCTCTCGTCCAGTTCAGCCGATGCGAACGTGACTCCGTGTATTCCATCCCTTCCTGTGAGACCTCCAGCCAGAACGAACAGATCGCCCTCGCTTCCAGCCCTGCTGTGAATTATCCTGTCTCTCTTTGC
>Ga0256834_1003077_pt1 | contig 10148 bp, 11 predicted proteins | sample 4281140metaG_FD_190536 | JGI IMG/M metagenome (GOLD analysis project Ga0256834, IMG submission 190536) | Hydrothermal vent microbial communities from East Pacific Rise, Pacific Ocean - 4281-140 | ecosystem: Environmental > Aquatic > Marine > Hydrothermal vents | place: Pacific Ocean: East... | reverse complement strand
CAGCGCATGATATCGCATATGTGGTGTTCAATGATCACCTGCCGCACAAGCGATTGGCGGCGGGAAAACGGCCCGCCCGATTGACCGGTCAGGCGCTCAAGAGCGGGCGATCACCAGAGGCGCATTTGGCGATGTTGATGGAGATGCACGCGCAAGGGGACGCGGTTTGCGAGGCGCTGCCGCAGTTGGCCGAGGCGTTGCGCACGCGCGGTGTCAGGATCGGTAGCCATGATGACAATAGCGCGGCGGATCGCGATATTTGGCGGGCACGGGGCGCACGGATTTCGGAATTTCCCGAGACGTTCGAGGCGGCAGAGGCGGCGCGTTCGGGCGGTGATGCGGTTGTGTTGGGCGCGCCCAATGTGGTGCGCGGCGGGTCCCACAAGGGCAATGCCGATGCGGTTGATCTGGTGGCGGCAGGGCTGTGTGATGCGTTGGCGTCGGATTATCATTACCCGTCGCTTGCGGGGGCCGCGTTTGCGTTGGCGGATGCCGGGGTGGTTGATTTTGCGCAGGCTTGGGGATTGATTTCGGACGGGCCAGCGCGGATTTTAGGATTGACGGATCGGGGGCAGATCGCGACGGGAATGCGGGCCGATCTGGTGATCATAGAGCAGGCGACACGGCGGATTTGCGCGACGATTGTAGCCGGTAAAGTCAGTTATATGAGCGGCGAAGTGGCGGCGCGATTTATCGGGTGACTAGAGCGGTTGGATGCGGTTGACGTGACCCATTTTACGCGCTGGTTTGATTTCGGATTTGCCATAAAGATGCAAGGCGGCGGTTGGGTCGCGGGCAATGTCGGGCACGCGGTTCATATCGTCGCCGATCAGGTTTTCCATCACCACATCGGAGTGGCGCTGACCATCGCCAAGCGGCCATCCGGCAACGGCGCGAATGTGTTGTTCAAACTGATCCACCGCACAGCCATTTTGGGTCCAGTGGCCCGAATTATGCACCCGTGGCGCAATTTCATTGACGATCAACCCTTGCGGGGTAACGAATAACTCGACCCCCAGAACGCCAATATAATCAAGTTTGTTCAATATGTTAGCGGTGAGGAACACGGCATCCATGCGTTGTGCGTTGGTCAGATTTGCGGGGATAGTGGTGGTGTGCAAGATACCGTCCTGATGGACGTTTTCACCGGGATCATAGCAGGCAACCGACCCGTCTTGGCCGCGCGCGCCAATGACAGATACCTCGTGGGAAAAATTGATAAACCCTTCGAGAACCGACGGGGCATCGGCCATATCGGCCCACGCCGCAGTGGCATCATCAACGGATTTCAGGCGCGATTGCCCCTTGCCATCATAGCCAAAGCGGCGGGTTTTGAGGATCGCGGGAGCGGGGATGGTTTCAAGGGCAGTTTGCAAATCGGCAAGGGAATTTACCGCCGCATATGGCGCGGTTTTCAGGCCCAAAGAAGATAGGAAATCCTTTTCGGTGATCCGGTCCTGCGAGATGCGCAGGGCGTCGCGATTGGGATGGATCGGGCGTAGTTCTTCAAGAATATCAAGCGCCTCGGTCGGGATGTTTTCAAATTCAAAAGTGATGACATCGACGGTTTTGGCAAAGGATGTAAGGGCGGCAACATCGCTATAGGGCGCGGTGGTCAGGGCGTGGGCGACGTCGGCGGCAGGGGGATTGGTGCCGGGTTCAAATATATGGGTGCGAAAGCCAAGGCGGGCGGCGGCGACCGACAACATGCGGCCCAATTGGCCACCGCCAAGAATACCGATGGTGGCGCCGGTGGGAAGGGGGGCGCTAGTCATCAACCGGCACCTCGGGGATGGAAGCGGAAAGGGCGGCGCGCCACGCGTCGAGACGGGTGCCGAGATCAGGGTCGGAAACCGCGAGAATAGCGACGGCCATCAATCCCGCATTGGCGGCACCGGCGGCCCCGATGGCCATGGTGGCGACGGGAAAACCCTTGGGCATTTGCAGGATGGAATAGAGGCTATCGACACCGGAAAGGGCGCGGGTTTGCACCGGCACACCAATCACCGGAACGCGGGTTTTCGAGGCCATCATGCCGGGCAAATGCGCGGCACCACCAGCCCCTGCAATGATCACGTTAAGGCCGCGATCAACGGCGGTTTTGCCATACTCCCAAAGGCGATCAGGGGTGCGGTGGGCCGAAACAATGCGGGTTTCATACGCGACGCCGAGTTCATCAAGAATTTCGGTTGCAGGTTTCATGGTGGGCCAGTCTGATTGGCTGCCCATAATGATGCCGATTTTGATCTGTGCCATGTTGTCCCTAACGGTGATTCAGGAAATCCGCACTATAGCCATGCCGCCGGTTTAGGCAATGATATCGGGGGTAAGACGGTCCTCGATAATGGCAATAATATCCTTGAGCCGCAGTTTTTTCTTTTTCAGGCGCTGAATGGTGAGCGGATCACCGGAGCCCTGTTCGATCAGCGCGTTAATCGCATTGTCGAGATCGCGATGTTCCTGTTTGAAGACGGCAAGCTCTACTTCCAACACATCGTCGGATTTCATCGAAATATCGGAAGGGGCGTTCATATCAGGGTGATTCCATATCATTCATTGGTCATAGGATAAGCGAGTTAACAGAATAGGCAAAGCCCTTGCGTCAATCGGTATCAATGCCCATATTTGAGGGGTGGCCGCCATAACGGGGCCGCAAGTGGACTGTCGCTTTTCGAAACAAGGACGTGTCGATGACAAAACTTACTTTGGGCTCACATCCCTATCTGTTGGGGTTTGAGCAATTGGAACGGCTGCTTGAACGGAATGCAAAATCCGGCAACGAAGGTTATCCGCCGTTCAATATCGAACAGACCTCGGCACATTCTTATCGCATTACATTGGCGGTGGCCGGATTTGGCGAGGCGGAATTGGCGATTACGGTCGAGGATCGGCAATTGGTAATCCGTGGGCGGCAACATGACGACAGCGAAGATCGGGTGTTTCTGCATCGCGGTATTGCCGGTCGGCAATTCCAGCGGTCGTTCGTTTTGGCGGATGGTGTTGATGTCGGCGAGGCGATCATGGAAAACGGGTTGTTGCATGTTGACCTTACGCGGAGCGAGCCGGAAACCGTGGTGCAAACCATCAAGATAAACAAGGGGTAAGTCATGGATACGAAATACAATTTTGGCGATGAAGGCGAAAGCCGGATTGCCTATGTGCGGCCGGTTTCGGTGGGTGATTTGCCGGATGAAATCCGTGAACAACTTGGCGAGGTTGAGGTGCTATATGCGGTGCATTCCGCCGATGGCACGCGGCTTGCCTTGGTCAAGGATCGCGATATGGCGTTCATTCTGGCGCGTCAAAACGATATGGATCCGGTGACGGTGCATTGATTTTTACCAAACAAGATCTTGAGGCGGCGCATGATGTTGTGCGCACCCAAATGCAGCCAACCGCGCAATATATCTGGCCGTTGATAAACGAGGCGGTGGGGGCGACGGTTGTTGTGAAGCACGAAAACCACACCCCAACAGGGGCGTTCAAGGTGCGTGGCGGGATCACATTTATCGACTGGTTAAAGCGCGCGCATCCAGAGGTAAAAGGGATTATCACCGCAACGCGCGGCAACCATGGGCAAAGTCAGGCGCGCGCTGCGATTGCGGCGGGTCTGACGGCCAAAATATTGGTGCCAAAGGAAAATTCCTCTGAGAAAAATGCCGCTATGCGCAGTTTTGGCGCACAAGTGATCACCTTTGGCGATGATTTTGACGAGGCGCGCGGCGAAGCGATGCGTTTGGCCGAGGTGGAAAACCTGTTCCCGGTGCCGCCATTCCACCGCGAATTGTTACGCGGCGTGGCGACCTACGGGCTTGAGTTGTTCACCGCCCATCCCGATCTTGATGTGGTTTATGTGCCGATTGGATGCGGTTCGGGGATTTGCGGGACCATTGCCGCGCGTGATGCGCTTGGTCTTGACTGCGAAGTGGTTGCGGTGGTGTCGGACAATGCACAATGCGCCAAATTGTCGGTAGAAGCGGGGCGGATGGTTTCGACAAATTCGGCCAATACCATTGCCGATGGCATGGCGGTGCGGATGCCGGTGCAAGAGGCATTTGATATTTATTCCAAAGGTGCCGCGCGGTTTATTTCTGTGTCTGACGATGAAATTGCGGTGGCGATGCGGCTCTATTTCTCGGCGATTCACACGGTTGCAGAAGGGGCCGGCGCCGCAGGACTGGCCGCTGCACTACAAGATCACGGGGCCAACAAAGGCAAAAAAATCGCGGTGATTTTAAGCGGTGGAAATGTCGACACCGAGCAATATCAAATGATCCTTGCCGGAAAGACGCCGATGCCAGCGTAGGGTTCAAACCCTATCATTGTTCCAAAAATATCCCCGCCGGAGGCTCCGGTCTTGCATCAAAAAAAGGCCGCGCTATTAATACGCGGCCTTTTCAAATTGACGGGAAGCGGGTTTTACCCCGCGATCAACCCCATGCTTTCAAGCTTCAAAAGGATCTGGTGGGCGCAATTGTCCACCTCGACATTTTCGGTTTCAACGCTGATTTCAGGATCAACCGGAACATCATAAGGATCTGAAATTCCAGTAAACTCCTTGATCTTGCCTGCGCGCGCCAACTTATAGAGCCCCTTGCGGTCGCGGCGTTCACATTCTTCAATGCTGGTGGCGACGTGGACCTCGATAAAGGCGCCAAAGCCTTCGATATCTTCGCGCACGGCACGCCGTGTGGTGGCATAAGGTGCGATAGGCGCACAGATGGCGATACCGCCGTTTTTGGTGATTTCGGACGCAACATAGCCGATGCGACGAATATTAAGGTCGCGGTGTTCCTTGGAAAACCCAAGCTCGGACGACAGTTGCTTGCGCACAACATCACCATCAAGCAGCGTCACCGGACGGCCGCCCATTTCCATCAATTTAACCATCAAAGCGTTGGCGATGGTGGATTTTCCCGAACCGGAAAAGCCGGTGAAAAACACGGTAAAGCCTTGTTTTGAGCGCGCAGGTCGGGTTTTGCGCAGCTCTGTGACCACTTCGGGGAAAGAAAACCATTCCGGAATTTCAAGACCCTCGGCGAGGCGGCGGCGCAGTTCGGTGCCGGAAATATTCAAAACAGTCACGCCGTCTTCGATTTCGTCGGCGGGTTCGTATTGGGCGCGTTCCACCACCCAGACCATATGTTTGAAATCGACCATTTCGATACCCATTTCGTCTTGGTGGGTGCGAAACAGGTCTTGGGCGTCGTAGGGACCGTAAAAATCTTCACCAGCGGAATTTTTGCCAGGACCGGCGTGATCGCGGCCAACGATGAAATGGGTGCAGCCGTGATTGGCACGGATCAGGCCATGCCAAACCGCTTCGCGGGGGCCAGCCATGCGCATGGCGAGATTAAGCAGGGACATTGTTGTGGTCGCCGCCGGATATTTATCAAGCACCGCCTCGTAACAGCGCACGCGGGTGAAATGATCGACATCACCGGGTTTGGTCAGGCCAACAACCGGATGGATGAGCAGGTTCGCCTGCGCTTCTTTGGCGGCGCGAAAGGTGAGTTCCTGATGGGCGCGGTGCAAAGGATTGCGGGTTTGAAAGGCCACAATGCGCCGCCAGCCGACCTTGCGGAAAAATGCGCGGAGTTCGTTCGGAGTATCACGACGGGCGCGGAAATCATAATGCACTGGCTGTTGGATGCCGATAATCGGGCCGCCAAGATAAGTGTTTCCGGCGGTACTGTGTAGGTAATTCACGGCGGGGTGGGCGATATCATCGGCGCCCATGACCATTTCGGCCTCGCGGGATTTATTCGGAACCCAACGATCGGTGACGGTCATGGTGGCAAGGATCACACCTTCCAGATCGCGCAATGCAATGTCTTGGCCAAGCTCAAGCCCGGCGGCAAATTCATCACTCACGTCAAGATTGATCGGCATTGGCCAGAGCGCGCCGTCGGTGAGGCGCATGTTTTCAACAACACCATTATAGTCTGCCTCGCTCAGGAACCCTTTGAGCGGGTTAAAACCACCATTCATCAATAATTCGAGATCGCAAATCTGACGCTCGGTCAAATCTAGGCTGGTGAGATCGGCGGCTTCGACTTTCAATTTCTGGGCGGATTCGTAGCTAACGTAAAGCTCGGGAACTGGGGCAAGGTTGGGAGAATACATTTTCGAAACTTTCAATTTCTAATTCTTGCGACACAATACGCAAAACGGAGTGCAAGAGCAAAGCCGCTCTTGCAGGGGTCGCGTAGCCCAAGAATAAGGCGAAATTCAAGTCAAGTTTGGTTCGAATTGGGGTTTCGCCCTGAAATCGGGGGGAAGTTCACGATTTCAGGGCAGTTTTGGAAGATTAATCTTCGGATTCGGCCAAAAAGCGTTCGGCATCAAGCGCGGCCATACACCCCATTCCGGCACTGGTTACGGCCTGACGATAAACGTGATCGGTGAGATCACCGGCGGCAAATACGCCGGGGACCGAGGTCGAGGTATTGCCGTCTTTGGTGACAACATAGCCGCCCATATGGGTTTCCAATACGTCTTTGACCAATTCACTGGCGGGGGCGTGGCCGATGGCGATAAACACGCCTTTGGCCGGAGTCACGGTGATTTCGCCGGTTTTGACGTTGCGCGAACGCACGCCGGTGACGCCAGTGGGGTTTTCGTCGCCGAGGACTTCTTCGAGTTGATTGTCCCAAAGCGGGGTGATCTTTTCGTTTTTCATCAATCGGTTGATCAGGATTTTTTCAGCGCGCAGTTCATCGCGACGGTGAATCAACGTGACTTTGGAGGCGAAATTGGTCAGAAACAGTGCTTCTTCTACGGCAGTGTTGCCGCCACCGACCACGACGATTTCTTCCCCACGATAGAAGAAACCATCGCAAGTGGCACAGGCGGAAACGCCGAAACCTTTGAATTTATCTTCGGACGGCAGGCCAAGCCATTTGGCACGCGCGCCGGTGGCAAGGATGACCGCATCGGCGGTGTAAATGGTGCCGCTATCGCCTTTGGCGGTGAACGGACGTTTGGACAGGTCGAGATCAACGATAATGTCACCGATGATCTCACAGCCCATATCCTTGGCGTGGGATTCCATTTTGACCATCAGATCAGGCCCCTGAATCGCGCTTTCTCCGGGCCAGTTTTCGACATCGGTGGTGGTGGTTAACTGGCCGCCCGGTTCGATCCCTTGCACAAGAATAGGCGAGAGCATGGCGCGGCTTGCGTAAACACCGGCGGTGTATCCGGCAGGACCCGAGCCGATAATGAGAACTTTGGTGTGGCGTGTATCAGACATAATATGGCACCTTTCAAAGGCTTTGAATTCGCGTTGGTGCACATATAAGCGCACAAGTGCGGGGCTTAAAGCCCCTCAAATCATGGCGCGCTGCGGCAATTGCTGCTTCGTCCCATTCTGTTAAATTGTTGCGCGGTTGCGAAATATTATTGCGTGCACTACAGGCGGTGATATAACAAACGCCAATTCCAATAGAAAGAGACCGTATGCCCCACTCCCGGCTTGACCCGATTGATCGTATGATTTTGGCCGAATTACAGGCGGACGGGCGCATGACCAATGTTGAGTTGGCGCGCCGCGTGGGAATTTCGGCACCGCCATGCCTGCGACGGGTGCGCACCTTGGAAGAAGCCGGATTTATCCGTGGCTATCATGCCGATGTGGATGCGCGCGAATTGGGATTTGAAGTGCAGGTTTTTGCCATGGTTGGATTGCAAAGCCAAGCCGAGGTGGATTTGAGCGCATTTGAAGAACGCTGCCGCAATTGGTCGCTGGTGCGCGAATGTCATATGCTGAATGGCGAGGTCGATTTTATCCTCAAATGCGTGGCACCGGATCTTTCGACATTCCAGAGCTTTCTCACCGAGGATCTAACCTCGGCCGAGAACGTTGCAAGTGTCAAAACCTCACTGGTGATCCGGGTCGCCAAAGACGATCCGGGCGTGCCGTTTGACGTGCTCGAGGACCGATTGAGCCGCCGCGCCTGACGGATTTAGGCGGCGGTCAGGCTTTCCAATGTCGAGAGCGAGGCACGCGGATGCGCCAACGGGCCAAAATCGGAAAAATTGGCAATATGCGGGAACAGCGACAGGTATAGCGCGCGCGTGTTCGGCCCCATATCCAAACCGACGTTTTTCCCCGGATGGAATGTTTCAACCTTGAGACCGGCAACGGTGATCGTTGCATGATGCGCGAGAGCCAGATGATAGAGGGGAATCGGTGTTTGCGGGGTGATTTCGATCACGTTGACCCCGTCGATAAAATCACGTGCGGGGGTGAACACCGGCCCTTGGCCCGCAATATCGCGTAGGGCAAGCGGGCGTTGCAACAGGCGCGCCCCGGGACCGGCGAGAAAATCGGGCATCGGGTAGGAGGTGCCAAATGCATCCGACGTTATCCGCGTTAGTTTGGTAAGTTCGGGCGCGTGATCGGGCGTTGCGACCTCGGCGTTTGGCATCAATGTCATCATGCCGATCCAGAGCAAGGGCACAGTGCCATATTCATCGGTGTGGATCGGATCACCGGGAAGCAAATCTTCGACAGCGCAGGGGCCAAAATCGGTCTGGACCAATGTGCCACGGGCAAAAGCCGAAAATCCGGCCTCGAACTGGCCATTTGCAAGTGCAACATGATGAGTGGTTTTTGCAGAGCCGTCGGGTTGCAATGCCGAAACCGCATATTTGCGCATAAGGGGCGATTTTCGGCCCATGCGATTGGCGCGATTGGCGCGATTGGAGGGATCAGGACGCAATTCAACAGGCGTTTTTGCGGGCCGGCGCATGGCCGCCTGCGTCATCAGGGGAAAATTCATTTATGCCACCAATACAAGGTTGGTCACATCCGCGTCGGCCCCCACCGACAACGACAGAGAGACAAGTTTCTGTTTATCGTTAACCATTAATGGCTTGGTGGATGGCCTATTGTCAAAAAATAGGGGTCATTTCCGGAAGGCTGTGCATCAATCCGGCGAATAAGGTGTAATTGTTTCGGAATTAGGGCGGAAATGCGCCACAATTTGATTCGAAAAAGAAATAAATTGAATCGTTTTAGGTCGCTCTCAGAGGGCTGATGCGACCCAAAAAGGGCTGTTCACGGGCGCGAATTGGCACCGTTGTGTTTGAGCCCGCCTTTAGGTCAGGTATTTAGGCCGCTTTTGGTTTGGCAAGGGAAATGCCGCGGCTTGCGATCAAAGCGGCGCGATGCCCACCACGCTGCCAAGGCAGGGCCGGAATTTCGGATTTTGCAGTTGCGATAACGGATTTGATAAAACGGCTATTCTTTTTCATGTCTTCATCTCCTGTGTGCCGACATTGTGCGGCTGATTGTTTGCTCGCTTACCAATTTGGCGGTGCAATACGGCGATGATTTGGCCGATTTTGAAAAATAGAAATTAATTTGATGGAAAATTATGAGAAAATATGGTGGGGCGCGGGGTGCGATGTAACCGACCGAAAACAAACAATAAACTGTATTTCCTGTGGCCAATGGACAATAATTCAGAGGATTGTTTCGTTCAATTGGGGCGATGAAATGGCAAGACTTGCCCCAATTTGGACCAAACTATAGGGCGATCACCGAAATGAGACGGCCATAATCGGCCTCGCCTGCGTGTGTGGTGCGCCGATACGAATAAAAGCGGTCGGGGTCATGATAGGTGCAATGGCCAATCCATTCGGCATGGCCAACATCGGCACGGCGCAAACAATGCAGCCCGAAAGATGGTAAGTCGAACATCATCCGGTCCTTTGCCCCGCTGGCAAAAAAACGGTCATAGGCGGGATCTTTGGCGATGAAGTCTTCGAAAAATTCGGGACCGACCTCGTAAGCGCGTTGGGAAATACAGGGACCGATGACGGCAGAAATATCTGCGCGCTGGGCGCCGAGGTTTTCCATCGCGGTCAGGGTTGCCTCTAAGACGCCGTCTTGGGCGCCGCGCCAACCGGCATGGGCGGCGGCGATGACACCGGCGTTGGCATCACTAAACAGGACGGGTTGGCAATCGGCGGTTAGCACGGCGATGGCAACACCGGGTGTGGCGGTGACGAGGGCATCGGCGCGTGGCGTTGGCGCAAGCGGGCCGGTCACATGCACAACATCGGCAGAGTGGATTTGATGCACGGTTACCAATTTGTCAGGGGACACTGCCATTGCGGCGGCAACACGATCGCGATTT
>Ga0256834_1003076_pt1 | contig 10158 bp, 12 predicted proteins | sample 4281140metaG_FD_190536 | JGI IMG/M metagenome (GOLD analysis project Ga0256834, IMG submission 190536) | Hydrothermal vent microbial communities from East Pacific Rise, Pacific Ocean - 4281-140 | ecosystem: Environmental > Aquatic > Marine > Hydrothermal vents | place: Pacific Ocean: East... | reverse complement strand
ACAAGAGGGACAGACTCACCGCCACTCAGGTCTACGTCTACGCGGCCGCCCAGTACGCCAAGGAGGTTGGCGGTGCCGCCTTCGTCAACGCGATCCCAACCTTGATAGCCAACGACCCGGTTTACGCCGAGCTGGCAAAGGAAAGCAGCCTCGCGGTATTTGGGGATGACGGAGCGACCGGTGCCACCCCACTCACCGCCGATGTCCTCAGCCACTTCGCCCAGAGGAACAGGTACGTCCTCGACATAGCCCAGTTCAACATCGGCGGAAACAACGACTTCCTAGCCCTCACCGACAAGGAGAGGAACAAGAGCAAGGAGTTCACAAAGAGCTCCATCGTCAAGGAGCTCCTCGGCTACGACGCTCCCCACTACATAAAACCGACGGGATTCCTCGAACCGCTCGGAGACAAGAAGTTCATCGCCATGCACATGGAGTACGTAAGCTTCAACGGCGCCCACGATGAGATAATCATCTCCGGAAGGATCAACGACAGTCCAGCCCTCGCCGGACTCCTAGTCGACCTAGTCAGGCTTGGAAGGATAGCGGTCGAGAAGAGGGACTTCGGCCCGGTCTACGAGGTCAACGCATTCTACATGAAGAACCCGGGACCGAAGGAGAAGCAGAACATTCCCAGGATAATCGCCCACGAGAAGATGAGGATGTGGGCCGGCCTGGAGCCAAAGTGGCTTTGAGGGGCCTTTGCCCCTTCCCGTTCTCCTCGGTCCGTGATCGCTGCGGATGAGGTCTTCCTGCGTACTCGTCTGCGTTCTGTAGGCGTCGTTCCGGGTGGGGAGGGAGGCGTTGTTCGCTCAACCCGGGGCCCACGGCAGAACGTTCACCCAACAAGCTTTTAATCTCGTGGGGGTATCATCTCTGGAGGGAAGCCGATGAGCTGGAAGAGGGGAGCCTATCCAGAATTTACCCTTGAGGATGCTGTTGCGACACTGTTCCTCCTTGGAGAGCCCACGGGAAGAAAAACCATCTCCGAGGTACTCAACATAGGGGAGGGCAGCGTCAGAACGCTCTTAAAGAAGCTAACCAACCTGGGACTTATACACTCCGCCCAGAGGGGACATTCACTCACGGAAAGGGGGATATCCCTCGTTCGTGGGATCATGGAGAACTTCTCAGAAGCGCGGGAGGTGCATAGGGTCGATGGCTATCCCGCGTACGCCGTGGTGGTGAGAAACCCCCCGGAGTTCAAGAGCATAGAGCTCCGCGATGAGGCCATACGGTACTCTGCAAAGGGCGCCATGATACTGGTGGTGAACGGGGGGGAAGTCGTGTTCCCGGAGGATGGGAGACCGCTCGGGGAGACCATGCCGGCCCTCGATGGAGACATCAAAAGGATGCCAGAGCTGGATGAGGGCTGCCTTGTTGTCGTGACCTGGGCGGAGAACCCTGGAGATGCCATGAAGAGCGCCTACCACGTTGCTCTCGTGTTAAAGGCGGATGCATTGCCTGAGGAGATCAAGTCCATAGAGGGGTGAAGTGATGAGGAGGCTCATCCTGGCGCTTGATGTGTACGAAAAGGGGACTGCCCTGAGGGTGGCAAGGGAGACGGCGGATTACCTGTGGGCCGTGAAGGTCAACTGGCCGCTGATACTGGGTTCCGGTCTGGGAATCATAAGGGAGCTTAAAGAGGAAACCGCGCTTCCGATAATCGCGGACCTCAAGCTCGCGGACATCCCCAACACCAACGGATTGATAGCCCGCAAAGTTTTCAGCGCGGGAGCGGATTACATCATCGCCCATGGGTTCACCGGCAGGGACAGCGTGAAGGCCGTTATGGATCTGGGCGAGGTCATAATAGTCACCGAGATGAGTCATCCAGGAGCGAGGGAGTTCATTCAACCCCTCACGGACAAACTGGTGGAGCTGGCTAACGAACTGGAGCCATTCGGCATAGTGGCCCCCGCAACAAGGCCAGAACGCGTTTCATACATAAGGAAAAAGCTCAAGGGGGACATCAAGATACTCACCCCCGGCGTTGGTGCCCAGGGCGGCAGTGCCCGCGGAGTTTTGGAGGCTGGAGCGGACTACATCATCGTGGGGAGGAGTATTTACGCAAGCGAAAACCCCAGGGAAAGTGCCAGGCGGTTCCATGAGGAGATAGAGGGAGGGGTGAGGTGATGGAACTTAAGATCAAGCATCCTCTAAGTAAAAAGGAGATCCGTGAGATAATCCGGGAGATGGGGGAGATCTTCGGCGAGGACGTGGGCAGGAAGCTCCTCGGGAAGAAGGACAGGGTTGAACTGGCGGAGTTCGATAAAACCACCGACATCCTGCTTGTGAACGGCAGGCCCACGTTCATAAAACGAGGAGGACTCATCTTTCCCCTGGTCATCGCCCTCTATGAGCTGTCGAACACCGAGGACCTAAGGAACTGGAAACGCAGGGTTGTGGTCGACGCGGGTGCGGTTCCGTTCATACTCAAGGGCGCCGACGTCATGGCCGCCGGAATAACCGATGCCGACGAGGGCATAAGGGAGGGAGATTTTGTATTCGTGGTCGAAGAGGACTACGGCAGGCCCCTAGCAATAGGGGTGGCCCTCATGGACGGCAGGGCCATGAAGGAGAAACCCAAGGGAAAAGCCGTCAAGGTGATACACCACGCAAAGGACAGAATCTGGGAAGTAACCGTTGGGCAGCGGTGAAGTCAGATGGCCGGCTCAGGGAGGGGGAAGGTACGGGTCCTCGTCGGGGGGGTCTTCGACCTGCTTCACGTGGGTCACCTGCATTTTCTGAAACAGGCGAGGGAACTCGGGGATGAGCTGGTGGTCATAGTGGCCAGCGACGAAACCGTGAGGAAGAACAAGAGAAGGGAGCCCATAAACCCCGCAGAGGACAGAGCCGAGGTTTTGAGATCTTTAAAATACGTTGACGAGGTCTACATAGGGGCCCCGGGAAGCATAGACTTCGAGCTGGTGAAGAGGATAAACCCCGACGTAGTTGCGGTGGGGCCCGATCAGGCGTTCAACTGCAAAAGACTGAAAGAGGACCTCAGGAAACACGGGATAGAAGCGGAAGTCATAAGGATACCCTACCTGTACAAGGAGGATCGTGCAAAGACGAGTAAGATAATAGAAAGGATCGTGGAAACTTACTGCGAATGATGCCGTTGATTTTAGCAGTTTATTCCAGCGGACTGACTGGAAGGTTCTTAATTAACTTAAACCCTGAGTTTTGAGACATACTCCGCCAGGAACTCCGGATCTTCCCTTCCAACGGCACTCAGGAGTTCGTTGAATTTCTTCTCACCGAGCGCTTTTTTGAGGTAGTAGTAGAGGTTAACGGCGTCTTCGACTATAATGCTCTGTCTCCTGCCTTCCTCCCCGTAAAGCTCAATGAGCTTCCGGTTCATGTCCAGTGTAATGTAGAGGGTTTTCTGTTTCTTCTTGGACTTAAGGGAGCTGCGGGACCCCTCCCCCGCCTTCGAACGGGAGGGTCTGGTGAGCTCGTTAACGGAACCGTCAAACAGCTTGGGAAGTTTATCCCTCGACAATCTTCACCACCTCTCCTGCCAGTTTCATAAACGCCTTTGCGGCCCTTCCATCGTTCTCAAACTCGAATATGCTCATGCCCTTACCCTGGGCCTTCTCAAGTGCTATGGCCTTCGGTATCGTTGTTAGGATGGGGGCGTCCGGGTACGCTTCCTTGAGCTCCCTCAGGCGAGTCTTTGGGACCTTAGTCTGCCTTGTGAACTTGTTTGGAACGAGGCCGAGGAGCTTCAAGTTCTCGTTGGTCTCCTCACGGATCATGCGCATCAGGTTGAACATGAGCTGCATCCCGATGACGCCGAAGTAGCTGAGCTCCAGAGGTATAAGAACATAATCGGATGCCGTCAGAGAGTTGACCAGGAATATGCCCATGCTAGGTGGGTTGTCTATTAGAACGTAGTCGTAGTCGGGCAGAACAGGGGTGAGGGCCTTCTCCAGCCGCCGTTCCCGATTGTATGCATTTATTATCTCTATCTCCTTGACGGAGAGATTCAGATGACTGGGAAGCAGATGAAGGTCATCGCTGATCTCCACTATCGCGTCGTTGATCTCGCTCTCACGCGTCATCAGGGTGCCAACGTTGCTGTTCTCGTAGTTCAGAACTTCCATGCCGATGAGACCAAAGGTAAGGTTGAACTGAGGGTCGATGTCCACGAGGAGAACGCGTTTTCCCTTTGAGGCCAGCGCATGACCGAGGTTCATCGTCAGGGTGGTCTTTCCAACACCGCCTTTCTGGTTCGCTACGCTAATTACCACTGCCATAGAATCACCTGTGAGGGTTAAAAAGAACGAAAATCAGGTAAGGTCAAGAAAACCTTCAAGCGCCCGCTTGGCGTGGGCAGGTATTTCACCTTTCTTGTTCTTAGCGATGTCGCCGAACAAGCTCTCAAATCCTTTGTCAGTGCTCTTAAACGGCTTGGCGTCCACGGGGGTGATTATGTTGTCCTTGAAGCTGTCGCCGACGCGCAGTGCGTGTTCACCGCCCAGGATGTTGGGGGACTTAACGCCCGTCATTATAACCATGGCGCGGACGACCTTGCCCATGTCCTCGTCTATCCTCGCACCCCATTTTATCTCCGATTTCTCGCCGAGCTTCTCGTAGACTATGTCCATGGCGGCGCTGATCTCACCCAGACTGACGTCCGGACCGGTTGTGAAGTGAACGAGAGCCTTGTCGCCGCTGCCGTACTCGACCTCGAGCATCTTGTTCTCGAGCGCGTTCTTGACCGCATCGACCGCCCTGTTGCTGGAGTCGCTCTCGCCGATTCCAATGAGTGCCGCACCTCCGTTGTGCATGACGCTGTAAACGTCGGCGAAGTCGATGTTCACCATGGACGGGAGCTTTATGGTCTCGGTGATGCCCTTGACCATCCTGGCTATTATCTCGTCGGCGAAGCGGAAGGCCGCGTTTATCGGGAGCTTCGGAACGAGCTTGAGGAGCTTGTCGTTCTCGATTATGATGACGGTGTCGGAGTAGTACATGAGGGCCTTTATGCCCGCCTTGGCCTTCTCAATCCTGATCTTACCCTCGTTCTTGAACGGGTAGGTTACAACGCTGACGACGAGAGGTTCCCTAAACCTTCCGTTGTGCCTGGCGCGCTCCTTTATGACCTTTGCAATGACCGGGGCAGCCCCCGTACCAGTACCATTACCCATACCGGCCGTTATAAACACCAGGTCAACGTCCCCTATGGTCTCGGCGATCTCGTGGGCGCTCGCCTCGGCAGCCCGGTACCCCACCTCGGGGTCCCCTCCGGAGCCTTTCCCCTGGGTGATTTCCCGCCCGAGGAGGAGCTTTTTATGGGCTTTGATCCTGGCGAGATGCTGGGCGTCCGTGTTCATGGCTATGAGCTCTGCCCCCTGAACCCCAAGTTCGTAGAGCCTGGTTATCGTGTTGTTCCCGGAACCGCCAACGCCCACAATGGCTATTTTTATCAGATCCGCAAGGTTCTCGTCCGAGAACCCCTCTATCTTTGCCTTCGGTTTCTCATCGTCTAGATTCAGGTCGATCCCTGCCTGCTCCAAGAGCTTAAACACCATTTCCCCAACCCCCTCATTCATTCAGACCAAATTATTGGAGGATATGATTCAAGGACTTATTTGAGCAAGCTTAGTTCAGGGCTTATTTCAGCACATAGTCAGGCATTGACCGTTCTTCAGTTTCCAGCTGGTAGAGCTCTTTCTTCAGGAGCTCACGAATAGCCTCCCGTATTATCTCGCTCCTGTTTGGGTAAGCACCCCTCTTAACAAGCTGATCCATGGCGTTTATGAGCCCCTGCGGGAGCTGTACACTGATGATGCGCATCTTGGTCATCACTGCACCACCCAAGTCACTAAGCCGCTGAAATAGATAGTGCTTTAATTAGTTAAATACTTTGCGCTTGCTTAATATTATCAGCGTATTATGATTTTAAAAAAATTTTTGATAATTTTTTGACATGTAAAAAATCATTCAGAAAGGCCGGGAACGGGGAAAGGAAAGCGTTTTAACGGCATAGAACTCACCTCCCTGAGGGGTGTGTAATGGGAAGCGCTGGGAGCAACGTATGCATAGTTAGAGTGTCGGTGGACGACGTCGAGAGAATAATTCCGCACCTGGGTGGGAGGATACAGGTGGTGAGGGCCCCCTGCGACGAGGTGGTTAGGTTCGCGGCGGTTCTGACCCTGCGTTCATTTGAGAGGGGGACGAATCACGCAAAGACCCCAGGGGGTGAGTTGCTTCTGCGCCTTGCAGGAACACTCCAGATAAAGGACGCCATAGATGAGGTGGGTGTCAGGAAGGGTGAGAATTACCTGGTTTTCTTTGGAAGTGAGGAGGAGTGCACGGAATTCCTGAGGGAGTTCAACCTGAAGGAACTGCCACCCACTGAATGCGGGGAGGAAGAAGCGAAAACTTTTTTTGAAAACGCGGCTCTCGTTGAAGTTTTATAGGCAAAATCAGGGATGGAATGGGTCACATCCAAGATAGATTTATAAAATAGTGCCCTAATCTCTGCGTGCCTAGGGGTGATGCTCATGAGATACAAAAAGCGTAAGTACTTTATGGCTGGCAGGATAAACCTGCTCCAGCGCTCAAAAATTAGGGAACTCTTTGAAAAGGCAAGAAAGATGAAGAACGTTATCTCCCTCGGGATCGGAGAGCCCGACTTTGACACGCCGGAGGTCATAAAGGATGCCGCCAAAAGGGCCCTGGACGAAGGATACACCCATTACACCCCGAACGCGGGGATCCCGGAGTTCCGTGAGGCAATCGCGGAGTATTACAACGATTTTTATAAGATCGACGTTCATCCGGACAACATCATCGTAACGGCGGGTGCATACGAGGGGACGTACCTGGCGTTTCAGTCGCTTCTTGAGGAAGGGGACGACGTCATAATCCCGGATCCCGCTTTCGTCTGCTACGTGGAAGACGCCAAGATAGCGGAGGCAGGGATAATTCGCATCCCCTTGAGGGAGGAGAACGGTTTCCGCGTTGACCCCGATGAGCTCGTGGAGATAATAACCAAGCGCACCAGGATGCTGGTGGTGAACTACCCCAACAACCCCACCGGAGCCGTTATGAAAAAGCAGGACGTAAAGGCCCTCGCCGATATTGCGGAGGACTACAATCTCTACATACTCAGCGACGAGCCTTACGAGCACTTCCTTTATGAAGGTGCCAAGCACTACCCGATGGTAAAGTACGCCCCGGACAACACGATCCTGGCCAACAGCTTCTCAAAGACGTTCGCCATGACGGGCTGGAGGCTGGGTTTTACGATAGCACCAAACCAGATAATCAAGGATATGATAAAGCTTCACGCGTACGTCATTGGAAACGTTGCCTCCTTCATTCAGATAGCCGGAATAACCGCGCTCAGGGACAGCCGTAGCTGGGCGGGACTTGAGGAGATGCGCAGAACCTACGCGGAGCGGAGGAAGGTAGTCGTTAAAAACCTCAACGACATGCCCCACATAACCCCGTTCAAGCCCAAAGGGGCTTTCTACGTGTGGGCTAAGATCGACCCGGAGCTTGATATGAGCAGTGAAGACTTCGCAAACTGGCTCCTTGAGAAAGCCGGGGTCGTCGTTATCCCGGGTACCGCCTTCGGAAAACACGGGGAAGGATGGATAAGGATAAGCTACGCGACCAAGAAGGACCAGCTCATAGAAGCCATGGACAGGATGAGGAAGGCCCTCTCGGAGATTTGAGTTTATCACTACCCTTCGGGGCGTATGAAAGGTCAAACAGGGGATTAGCAAAGGAGGTGCTGACATGGGAAAAAACAGATGGGTAACCGTCATACTGAACACGATCCTCCTCGCGGCAGGATTCGGTACGATGCACATGCTGGAGAGGTTTAAAGACGCGGTGGTAAGTCACTATGGGATCAGCGTCTCGGCACTCAGCTACCAGCAGGATGCTTACGTTGTTGGTCTCTTTGTTGCGTTCCTGCTTGGTGGAACCGACCTCTTTAAAGGCTCTTTCAAAAGGAGCGTCGCGCTTATAGTCAGCTTCGCCGCGGTGCCCCAGTTCATAATTCCGTTCGTCGGCAACTGGTGGGTGGTGGTTGCCCTGAGGTTCTTCCAGGGGTTCATCGTGGCCCTCATCGCGGTATTCAGTAACCAGATCGCCAGACTCTTCCTCGCGGAGAGACCGTTTGCAAAGGGCATAATTCTATCGGGAATATTCTGGGGTGGACTCTACGGCGTTCACCTCGCGGGCTGGCTTGCACCGAACGGCTCGAACTGGGCCGCCATTCAGAGGGTATTCCTTATATCGGCCGTCATCATGTACCTGATGCTCGCGGTGTGGTGGTTCCTCGTCGAGGACTTTGAAATCCCCAAGAGCACATCGCGGAAGAGCAACGTAAGCGTCTGGAGGATGCCGTTCACGTGGGTTTTCGGCTTCACGTTCTTCCCTGCGCTGTGGATAATATTCACAATAGGCTCGTTCACGGTGAAACACGCACCCTTCAGCGGTGCCCAGATATCAACGCTCCTGACCGCCCTTGAGGTGTCCCTTGGGGTATGGTCGATAATCATGGGGTACCTCGGATATCGCCTATCGGTCAAGAACAGCAGCAACCGCGGCCTATTCAAGGCGATAGTCAGCGTCATGAGCATCTCGTACGCGATAACGTTCCTGGGACTGCTCCTCGTATGGAAGGGATTCTCCTCAGGGAATTACAGCACGCTTCTGCTTGGTTTGGCGGTAACGGGGATAGTGCAGGGGACCGGACCAGCGTTCTGGACGACTGCACCGGCAGCCTACCCCAGGGAAGTCTACCCTGACGCCAGCTTTGCACTCGGCCTCATATCAAACTCCGCCAACGCAGTGGCACCCAACATCATGTTCCTCCTGGTGAGCGGGGTAGGCACGGGAATGGTGATCTTCCTGGCCGTTACCCTGGTCGGAATAGGACTCCTGCTCGCCGCGTCCAAAATGAGGCTCCCTGTGGAGGAACTCGGAAATGAGGCCTAAACTCATCGTCGTCTCGTTTTTCCTCCTTCTCTCAATTTACTTCTACGGTCTCGCCGTTCTGAGCTACGGGGAGCAGTACATGTTTCCCGGGTTCGTCCTCATCGGAACGTTCCACCTCCTCTTCGCAGCCGGGGTCTACCTCGGAAACAGCATTGCCGTTGACGGGGGCGCCTACGTTGCCCTCCTCGACCTGATATTCGGGATAATCTGGATAATATCCATCCTCTCACTGGCCGCCGTAAGCCTGACGCTCCTTTCGGGACTCGCGCTCTTCATACTCATGGACGAAGACGTGCGTATGGAACTCAGGGGAGGGGGAAAACCTTAATATAATCATTCCATCCCCTAATGAGGTGCGGAGATGCCATCGTTAAACGTCAAACTTATTGGAGTTAGCCTTGAGAACCCCCTTCTCCTCGCATCGGGAATAGACGACAAGGTCCCGGAGCAGTGGATTCGGGCGCACGAGGAGGGCGCCGGCGGGGTGGTTACCAAATCCATCGGAATCGAGCCGAGGAAAGGCTACGACAACCCAACCATCGTTGAGCTTCCCTGCGGCCTGATGAACGCGATGGGGCTGCCGAACCCGGGCTGGACGGGCTTCCTCGAGATGGTTGAGGGCTACACCTTCGACTTCCCGCTGATCGTCTCGATTTTCGGAGGAACGCCGGAGGAGTTCGCCTTCCTGGCTGAAAAGCTGAGCGACGTTGCGGACGCCTTCGAGCTGAACCTCAGCTGTCCCCACGCGAAGGGCTACGGTATGGAAATCGGTCAGAATCCGGAGAACGTCTATGAGGTGGTTAAGGCCGTCAAGGACGCGACGGATAGGCCGGTAATCGCGAAGCTGACGCCGAACATCGACGACATTACGAAGCTCGGCCTGGCCGCTGAAAAGGCGGGGGCGGATGCCGTCTCTGCAATAAACACGCTGAAGGCCATTGCCATTGACATCTACGCGAGAAAACCGGTTCTTAGCAACCGCGTCGGCGGCTACTCTGGACCTGGCGTTAAACCCGTTGCGCTGAGGGCGGTTTACGACCTTGCAAGGACTCTCGACATTCCGGTTATAGGCATCGGCGGCATAACCACCTGGGAGGACGCGGTGGAGTTCCTCCTCGCCGGCGCTTCAGCTCTCCAGATCGGGACGGCAGTTTCGCTCCGTGGATGGAATGTCTTCCGGGAGATCAA
>Ga0256834_1003075_pt1 | contig 10159 bp, 10 predicted proteins | sample 4281140metaG_FD_190536 | JGI IMG/M metagenome (GOLD analysis project Ga0256834, IMG submission 190536) | Hydrothermal vent microbial communities from East Pacific Rise, Pacific Ocean - 4281-140 | ecosystem: Environmental > Aquatic > Marine > Hydrothermal vents | place: Pacific Ocean: East... | reverse complement strand
AATAGGTTTTGCATTAATCTGACTTTCTAAAACATTAATAATAGAATCATTTTGACACAAAACATTAATAGAACTTGCTAAAAAAAATAGACTATAGATAAAATTACGTAAAACCATTTTTTATTTTATTGTTTATTACTCTCTTTTAATAAATGATCAATAAATAAAATACCATTTAGATGATCAATTTCATGCTGAAATATCACAGAAACAAAGTTGTTAATTGTTTCTATATTATGTGTACCGTCTAATTTATCATATTCAATTTTTATTTCAAAAGATCGGTCTAAAGTTATTGCCGTTATATTAGGTATAGAAAGACAACCTTCTGTAGTTGGTCTTTTTTTGTTGGAATAATAATTTATTATAGGGTTTAAATAAACTTCAAAAGGTTCATTATCTTTATCTAATCTTTGCACTACAATAATGTTTTTAAGAATCCCAACTTGTGGCGCGGCAATTCCAACACCAAGCGATGCACTATCTCTTACAGTTGTAATTAACCTTTTTGCAAATAATTGCAAAGTTTTATTTTTAGAATTTGGTTTTATATAGGCACTTTTTTTTCGCAATAAAATAGAATCCTTTTTATTAGTTATTAAAAAGAGACGCATTGGTTTCTCCTTATTATTATTATTATTATTATGTATAAATTGTTTTTGAGATGCTGTGAAATTTTTATTACTTCCGCAAGAAAATAAACTTATTGCGAACAAAACAACTACTATAATTTTAAAAACTTTCATGATAAATTCTTTAATAACACAAAGATGCAAAAATTTATAGTAACAATAAGCTGATTTAAGCGACCTATAAACAAAATTGTTATTATCTTACTTTAAAAATGTGTCGATTTTAGAAAAAAAATTCTTTAATTGCAGATGGTAATTTCTTAAAAGATAAATTAACACAAAAAATAACGAATAAAATTTATACTATGGCAGACGATTTTGACTTATTAGAAACCGATTCTAATGACAAACAACAAAAAACAGAAGTAAATTGGGGCAAAGCAGTTGACACTATGAAGTCAAAATTAGCGCTAGAAGATGATCCACAAATAAGACAAAAAATATTAAATGCAACTTTAGATGATGTTGTGGTTATGGCAAAGAAAGATAGATCTTCTTTACTAGACGCTATTAAAGATCTAACAGATTATCAAGATGAAGTTGGTATTATTTTTGAAAAATTTGCGAATCTAAATCCTAAGGAACAAAAAGTAATCGACGATGCAATAAAAGCATTAGAAAGAGCAAAAATAGAATTAGAAGATGCCGAAGCAAAACCAGATAATTTTTGGAATAACCTTTTCGGAAGAAAATCTAAAATTAAAAGAAAAACTGTAGAATTAGAACAGGCAGAAAAAACCAGAGCAGGCGCAAGTAATAAAGCAAAAGCAATGTTTCAAGAACGAATTGAATCTGCAGATGTACAAACTATATTAAACGAACTTTCTTATAAAAGTCAAGCTGCAGTTACACGTTTAAAAAATCGTGAAGTAGAAATTAAAGAAGTAGAAACAAAATTACAAACTGCTATTCTTGAAGCTAGTAAGAATCACACCAAAGCTTTAGAGAAAAAAGCAGAAACAGAAGCAAAATTAGAAGAAAACTATGCCTTATTAAAACAAGCAAGGCAAGCGTTAGAAGAAATTGCTGACAAACAAACTACAGCTTATAGTGAAGCAATTTCTAAAGTAACACAATTAGAACAAAAAGTAGAAGAGTTAGAAGGTTTAAAAAATGCATATACAACACTTGCTGCTTCAAAAGACAGTTTTGTACATAAACATAATTTAACCATTAAAGTACTAACTTCTTTACGTAGTAATTTACAAACACATAGAGCAAAACTAAAAAGTGATACCGAAGAACGTTTAAAATATTACGAAGGTTATGTTGTTGCGTTAAAAGCAAGAACAGATCAAGAGTTTGCTGCAATTTTAGAACATTTAGGTGTGAAGACCGATGAACATATTGGTGCAACATTAGCATCTATGCATACAGCAAGCGCGAAAGCAAGACAAGAAATGATGGACAATATTCCTGTTCATGAAAAAGTAATGCAAGGTGTTTATAAAAGTTACGCAGAAGCTTTACACGAAATTAGAGCAAAAGACGCTGAAATTCAAAAAGACTTTACAGATCGTTATGGCATTGATATGAAAGAAATTTTTGAAGAATATTACGATGCAGAGAATACAACACCAACTAATGATGATAATGACGATACGCCAACTAAACCAAATCCGGTTAATGATAATGACGATATGTTGTCATAATTAATAAGATTTAATTAAACTTTAAACCTCATGGATTATTCAAATCTATGAGGTTTTTGTTTTACAAACAATAAGTTATGAAACTAAAAACACATCAAAATATTATTTTAATTGGTTTAATTTTAATCATATTGTCTTATATAATTAGATTAGTTTTCAACTATATAGAAGCAAAAAACGAATTTATAGAGTATGAATATATAAAGGTATTTATTTACTTTTGTTTGTAAAATCAATAGGATTTATATTGCTATTTATAGGTAGTTTGTGGTATTTAATCAAAAATAAATGACAAATACTCAGAAAATCCTAAAGCGCTACAGTCGAGCACAATAGTGTTGCTGTTTTAGATTTAAAAAAACAGCAAAAACCCAATAAATATAATACATAAAGAAATAAAGTTTAGGAAAATTATTTTCTTTGCGAACCTTGCGTAAAACTTTGCGAACCTTGCGGTTAAAGTTCCCCTTAACTAAAACTAAAAACAATACTAATTAAAAGAACTATTAATATTAGGACAAGCTGCTGCTCTTGGAGTTCTACAAAATAAATCGAACCCAACAGTAAATTGATGAAAACCACCATTAGAAAATATAATATCACCAGTTTGATTTGTGAAAGTATACGATATTAAAGTCTTATTAAAGTTTATACCAATTATTGGTGTTATTTGAGTTAATTCTTGAAAATTATTCCCGTCAAAACTTCTTCTATAAGATAAAGCAGCCCATAACATATTATTATTTGCTAATTTTTTATATGCTTTTAAATTAAAATCTACTAAAATTTCGCCAGTTCTCTCAGTTAATTGAATTAAAGTTGATGGTTCTAATTTTATTTTATTTGGATTATCATAATCAAAAAAGTAACCAACAGATAATAGATATCTTCTTAAATTTAAAGACTCATAACCTTCCGTTTGTAAATTACGTGCTGTTAGTAATAAATTTTTAGCCGTAAAATAAGCAAAACCTGTTTTGTAATGGTATGCCATACCAAAATCTGCATTAAAATAACTTTCTGCTCTAATGATACCTGCTATTTCAGGATCGGTAAGTTCGCCTGGTAGAATAAAACTTGTTTCATCAATTTGATTTTGTGCAAATAAACCAGATAAAGCAAATGATAATTGATTAAAATTTCTTCCGCCCATATCTATATGATACGCAAAAGTACCTTGTGCTCCAATTTGTGAATGAAAACCATTTTTATCTCTAAAAATAATACCACCAAGACCAACATTAGATTCTGCATTTAATTTAGAATTATAACTAATAGTTTGCAATTGCGGTGCATCTGTAACACCAACCCATTGCTGCCTATGTGACAATCTTACTTTAGCACAACTACTAATCCCTGCTGCTGCTGGATGAATAAGATAAACATTATCAGATAAATAATCAGAATAAACTGGTATGGTTTCTTGACTCCTTAAATCACAAATGCTTGCAAGCATAATAATTAAGAAAGTTAATTTAAGTAGTTTCATAAGTTGTTTCTTACTATTTTGAGTTAAGAGAATCCCTTTTTTAAGAACGACCAAATATATAATTTTTTACGTTAGTGGAAAAATATTTTATTTATTACTTTTTTTAAATATACAATCGAAATAAACAATAATAACGTAAAATAAAGCGACTAATTGTGTGAGATAGTTTAAAACAAATACTTAATTTTGTACTTTATTAATTTAATAAATAAAACATGTTAAAAATTGAAACCACAGCAACGGATACTATTATAAAATTTGTATCTGATAAAATTTTAGTTGAAGATAAAGGTAGTTTTGAATATAACAATGTAGATGATGCTAGCAATTCTAAACTAGTACAGCAACTGTTTTATTTACCTTTTGTAAAAAAAGTATTTGTTAGTGCAAATTTTATTGCCGTTGAACGTTATAAAATTGTCGAATGGTCTGAAGTTCAAAACGAACTAAACCAAATGATTACTAACTATCTAAATACTAACGGTTCTTTATTTGATATAAAAAAAGAGGAAACTTCTAAAAAAGTTGCTATTCAATTATATACTGAAAGTACTCCTAACCCAAACGTAAACAAATTTGTTAGTAATAGATTGTTAAGTAATCAAATTATTGATGTAAGCAGACTTGATGATTTAAATGAAATTCCATTAGCAAAAGAATTATTTGATAATTTTAATGCAATCACTGAAGTTTTTGTATCAGATAATTATATTTCAATTTCTAAAAATGATACTGTGGAATGGTTTGAAATTAACACAGATTTAAGGAGTTTTATTTTAAATTACTTACAAGAACAAAAATTAATTATTACACAAAATTTTGTGCCAAAAACTATTGCTGGTTTTAAAGTGAATGAAAAAGAATTTAAAGACTTAGACGAAACCTCTAAAGAAATTATTTCTGTTTTAGATGAATATATTAAACCCGCAGTTACCGCAGATGGCGGAAATATTTTATTTCAATCTTACAATGCAGATTCAAAAGTAGTTGAGGTAATTTTACAAGGTGCTTGTAGCGGTTGTCCATCTGCTACAATTACACTTAAAAACGGAATTGAAGCAACATTAAAACAAATATTACCAAATAAAATTAGTGAAGTTGTTGCGATAAATGGTTAATTAATAAAATTAAATTTAGTATATTTACAGTACAATTATTTATAAATTTAAAAAGATAAAGTTATGGCAGTAATGAAAGTTATTGAAGTATTAGCAAATTCTAACAAAAGTTGGGAAGATGCAGCAAGAAAAGCAGTAAAACACGCTTCAAAAAGTGTAAAGCACATTAAATCCGCATTTGTACAATCTCAAAGTTGTGTAGTAAATGATGATGATATTTCGGAATTTAGAGTAAATCTTAAAATTACTTTTGAAGTAAAATAATTAGATTAACATTTAAATAAAAAAGAGATTTTCATTACTGAAAATCTCTTTTTTATTTTGGACTAAAGACTAAAGACTAAAGACTAAAGACTAAAATACCGATTTAAATTGTTTCAGAAAACGAACATCATTTTCGTAAAACATTCTAATATCTGGTATTTGATATAAAAGCATTGCAATTCTTTCAATTCCCATACCAAATGCAAAACCCGAATATTTTTCGGCATCTATATTTGCATTTTTTAGTACATTCGGGTCTACCATTCCGCAACCCATAATTTCTAACCAACCTGTACCTTTAGTTATTTTGTGATCTATTTCGGTTTCTAAACCCCAATAAATATCAACCTCAGCACTTGGTTCGGTAAACGGAAAGTAAGAAGGTCTTAATCTAATTTTAGATTTCCCAAACATTTCTTTGGTAAAATATAGTAATGTTTGCTTTAAATCTGCAAACGAAACATCTGTATCTATATACAAACCTTCCACTTGATGAAAAATACAATGCGCTCTAGCAGAAATATCTTCATTTCTAAAAACACGACCTGGCGAAATTGTTCTTATTGGCGGTTTGTTATTTTCCATATATCTAACTTGTACCGATGATGTGTGTGTACGCAATAAAATATCTGGTTTTGTTTCAATAAAAAATGTGTCTTGCATATCTCTTGCAGGATGATGTTCTGGTAAGTTTAATGCGGTAAAATTGTGCCAATCATCTTCAATTTCTGGTCCTTCAGAAACATTAAAACCAATTCTAGAAAATATTTCTACAATTCTGTTTTTAACTAAAGAAATAGGATGTCTAGAACCTAATTCTATTGCTTCAGATGGCCTTGTTAAATCGCCAAAGACAAATTTTTGCTCCGTATTTTGATCTAAATCATCTTTTAATTCATCTACTTTATTCGATGCCGAATTACGTAAATTATTTAATGCTTGACCAATATCTTTTTTTAGAGAATTATCAACTTGCTTAAATTCATTAAACAATTCTTTAAGTAAACCTTTAGAACCCAAATATTTAATACGAAATGCCTCGATTTCATCTTTGCTAGTCGTTTTAAATGCTTTTACATCTGTTATTAATTTGTTTACTTTATCTAACATTTTATTTTTGATTATGAACTTGCAAATATAAGTATATTCTATCTAATGAGGAAAGAGAAATTGTAAAAGAGATACTGGCATTATTATTAACAATTTTCAACATTATTTGAATTTGCCATTTTTTATCACGTACTTTACTGAACAACTTTATATATTGCATTGAAACGATAATATATAAACCGTTAGCGTTCATTAGAAAAAAGACAACCCAAATAAGAAAAAAACAAAAAAAAATTTCCAAAGTGTAACAAATACTGTTTTTTTTTAATCAAAGGAATACAAACAATTAAAAAACGATAGTATTATGACAAAATTGATTAAAATTATTCTTACACTTTTTATTGCTACAGCAGTAACAAATTGTTCAGTTTCAAAAAACAAAATAACTACAGTTGAAACACAACAACCCGAACCAATTATAATAGAAACGATTGGAAAAGGAAAACCAATTTTTTATCTTCCAGGTTTTACAGTTCCAGGTTCAATATGGAAAGAAACAACTGAAAACATAACTCTAAATAGGAAGTCTTATCTCATTTCATATGCAGGGTTTAATGGAAACAAGCCAATAGAAATGCCTTGGTATAATAATATCAAAAGTTCAATTATCAAATACATAAAAGAAAATAATCTAAATGAAATAATAATAGTTGGACATAGTATGGGCGGAAATTTGGCTGTTGATATAGCGTCTGAATTACCAGATAATATTTCAAAAATTGTAATAGTTGAAGCATTACCTTGTATGCGTGAAGTAATGATGCCTAATGTTCCAGCAGAAAGTTTATTCTATGAAAGTCCATACAATAAACAAATGCTTGAAATGGATAAGCAACAATTCAAAGGTATGGCATCAATGATGGCATCAAATATGACATTAAATAAAGAGAAAATTGAGACTTTAACAAATTGGATCTTAGAAGCAGACCGAAAAACTTGGGTTTATGGATATACAGATTTATTAAAACTCGATTTAAGAAATGTTTTAAGTAAAATAAAGTGTGAAACTTTAATAATTGGGGCTTCTTTTCCTGACGTTAAAATAGCAAAGAAAAACTATGAAAATCAATATTCCAACTTGACAAATAAAAAGATTGTTATGGCATCCAATAGCAAGCATTTTGTAATGTTTGATCAACCAAAATGGTTTTATAAAACTGTAAATTATTTTTTAGTCAATGAAAAAAAGTAGAACTGAACATTTTGAAACAATTTACCATCAACACCAACCAATGGTTTTGCAAATGTGTTTGGGATTTGTTAAAGGAGATAACGACATAGCAAATGACTTATTACAAGAAGTCTTTATTAGTGTTTGGAGTAATTTAGAGAAATTTAAAGGAGCTTCAACATACAAAACTTGGATTTATAGAATAACAGTAAACACTTGTTTGCAATATATAAAAAAGGAGAAAAAAGAAAGAAGTTATCCTATTTTGGAAATTGAAAACCAAACTTCTGTTACAAGTAATGAAAACATAACAAATCCAAATATTCAGAGATTATATAAGGCAATTGGACAACTAAAAAAAATAGACAGATTAATAATTATGATGGTTTTAGAAAATCAAGATTATGATAGTATTTCAGAAATTATTGGAATAAACCCTACTAATGTGAGAGTTAAAATTCATAGGATTAAAAAACGTCTTGAAACAATTTTAAAAAACAATAAAAATGAATAGCGAATTTAATAAACTCCAGAACAAATGGGAAAGCAACAAAAAGGAAATTGAACTTTCTAACGATAGTTTAGATGTTTTGTATAGTAAAATAAAGGAAAAAGAGAAAGAGAATTATTTTTTCTATTATGGAACAATTACAATTTTATTAGTAACACTTATCGTCATTTCTTTATTTTTTTATTATGTAGCTCCAGTCAAAGAAACTCTTAGCAGAATTGGTGTAGGGTTAATGATTTCAGGGTTGATATTTAGAATTTTCATTGAAGTAATTAGTATATATAAAGCACGCCAAATCAACAATCTTGACAACACCTTAAAAACAACTGAAAACACTATCAATTTTCATCAGTTTAGAAAAATAATTCATAAAGTTATAGCTCCAATAATTATTGTTTTATACACCATTGGTTTTTATATAATTACGCCTGAATTTAGTTTATATATTGAATTTTGGAATTTAGTTTTAATTGATATCTCGTATGTAATTATTGGGATAATCCTTTTTGTTGTAATAAGAAAAGGTGTTAAAAAAGAAATGCAAAAAATGACAGACATTATGGAATTAAAAAATGACATAATCGAATAAAAATCAATAACGAAACGTTAACAATGTATAAAAATAATAGCGGTTTAGTACTAAATTCAAAGGTAGTATCTTTGTACAAAGTTTAGTGATAAACTGAAAGGTAAGTGCCTTAAAATCCGCTACTATACTCAACGTTACAATACTACAATCCAGGAATATTACGCCTAAAAACCATTTTATAATCCATCTAAAACACTCAAAATAATTTCACAACCTTCTTTAATTTCTTTATCATAAATAGTTAAAGGTGGCGTTATTCTAACTGCTTTTCCTTCAAAAAGTAACCAGAATAATAACAATCCGTTTTCTAAAGATTTTAAAATGAGTTTTGATGCCAATTCTTCATTAGGTAAAATAAGTGCTAACATTAAACCTTTACCTCTAACTTCTTTTATTAAAGAATGCACTAATAACTTTCGGAATAACTTTTCTTTTTCTAAAACGTCTTGCATTAAATTACTTTCCAAAACTTCGGTTAAAGTTGCCAAAGCAGACGATGCAATTAACGGATTGCCACCAAAAGTTGTAATGTGACCTAATTTAGGATTTTCTTTTAATTCTTGCATCATTTTATCAGAAGCAATAAAAGCACCAATTGGCAAACCGCCACCAAGACCTTTACCCGTTATCACAATATCTGGTGACATATTCTGATTTTGAAATTCAAATAATTTACCTGTTCTACCAATACCACTTTGGATTTCGTCTAAAATTAATAACGCGCCAACTTCTTGACATCTTTCGTTTACTTTTTTTAAATAATTAACTTCTGGCAAAATAAAACCTGCGCCACCTTGAATAGTCTCCAAAATAACACAAGCAGTTTTTGTGGTGATTTTTGATAAATCTTCTAAATTATTAAAAGTAATAAATTTTATGTTTGGCAATAATGGTCTAAAAGCACGGTTTTGTTCTTCATTGCCACAAACACTCATTGCGCCTTGTGTATTGCCATGATAAGCATTTTTTGCTGCAATTATTTCGCTACGTTTGGTGATTCTTTTTGCTAATTTTAATGCACCTTCGGTTGCTTCGGTACCTGAATTTACTAAATATACCTGATTTAGATTTTTTGGTAAATTATCTACTAATAATTTGGCGAGTTTTACAGGTTGCTCTTGAATAAATTCGCCATAAACCATTACATGTAAATATTTATCGACTTGCTTTTTAATAGCATTTGTAATTATTGGGTTGGAATGCCCTAAAGTATTCGCAGAAACACCAGCAATAAAATCTAAATATTTTTTACCTTTAATATCATAAACATACGAACCTTTTGCATGAGAAATCTCTAATGCTAATGGTGTGTTTGTTGTTTGTGCTTGGTATTTTAGGAAATCTTTTTTCAAGTTTTAATTTTGTTGTTATTAGCTTTATTCTTTCCCTCAGATTTCGCAGATTCACGCAGAATTAAATGGATAAAGTTTCGTCAAAAGATTCTGCGTGAATCTGCGAAATCTGAGGGGAATTTTCTGCAATTTAACGAAAAACAACGTTAATCATGTACAAAAATATCTTTCATTACTTTAGGTCTTTCTTCTTCTCGCCAAATAAAGTCTTTTAATTTTCTGGCGTTTTCTGGTAATTGTGATGGTGGATATGTTTTTGTTTCATCATCAA
>Ga0256834_1003073_pt1 | contig 10163 bp, 8 predicted proteins | sample 4281140metaG_FD_190536 | JGI IMG/M metagenome (GOLD analysis project Ga0256834, IMG submission 190536) | Hydrothermal vent microbial communities from East Pacific Rise, Pacific Ocean - 4281-140 | ecosystem: Environmental > Aquatic > Marine > Hydrothermal vents | place: Pacific Ocean: East Pacific... | reverse complement strand
TTTCTCAATATAGAATTATCTTTTTCTTCTTCTTCAAGTAATTGATTTAGTTTACTTATGGTTTCATTGGCTTTATCAACCTCCTCATAAATATTTACCAAATTTTTATCCTTAATATATGGCATCTTTTTTATTTAATTTTCCCCTATCCTTGTACCGATTCTTGGTATCAAGAAATTATAATTAATTTACTTAAAATATTTATAAACAAACTTCTCATGATGTTTATAAATCTTGTGCATTAACTATTAATTCAACAATATCTAATACTTCTATAGCACCTTCTTTTTCTTTACTTTTAATACCGTCTGTCATCATTGTATTACAAAAAGGACATCCTGTTGCAATAATATCAGGTTTTACCTCAACTGCGTCTTCTGTACGTTCTACATTGATATCTTTATTTCCACTTTCAGACTCTTTAAACATTTGTGCTCCTCCAGCTCCACAGCATAAGCCATTGCTTTTACAGCGTTTCATTTCAATTAGCTCTACTTCAAGTTTTCTAATTAATTCTCTTGGAGCTTCATAAACTTCATTGGCGCGTCCTAAATAACAAGGGTCATGAAAGGTAATCCGTTTTCCCTTATATAAACCTCCCTCAATAGTAATTCTACCTTGGTCTAATAATGATTTTAAAAATTCAGTATGATGCATAACTTCATATTGTCCGCCTAATTCTGGATATTCATTTTTTAATGTATTAAAGCAATGCGGACAAGCAGTAACTATTTTTTTAATTTCATAAGCATTCATCACCTCGATATTTGTCATGGCTTGCATTTGAAATAAAAATTCATTCCCTGCTCGTTTTGCAGGGTCACCAGTACAGCTTTCCTCTGCACCTAAAACTGCAAAATCAACCTCTGCCTTGTTTAATATTTTAACAAATGCTTTGGTTATTTTTTTTGCTCTATCATCAAAACTACCCGCACAACCAACCCAAAATAACACTTCTGGTTGTTTGCCTTGAGCCATCATCTCTGCCATGGTAGGTACATTCATACTCAATAATTTTCTGTTATAAGTTTCATTGTCTTTCAGACATTCTCCAAAAGGAAAACTATAGAAACTTGTATAATAATATTAATACTCTTGTTTATATTTTATTTCACTAAAAACCACAAGCTTTTATTCATGCTGACCATCGTCAAATACCTCTATGGTAACTTCTTTTTCTATCAAATCAGTAAATTTACCTCTATATCTTGTTGCTTTGACTAAGTGATTATCTATCCAATGGTAATTCCCACCTCTTGGTTTTCCCATTAATAAACTATGATATTTAAATCCATGCTTTTTCAACCAAGTTTCAGTATATTCTCTATGCTTCTCTGTTCTTGAAGTAAAAAAACAGATGATATGTCCTTCATCAAACCATTTGTTCAGTGTTATTAAAGCATCAGAATAAACCTCAGCAGTTAACATTCTTTCTGGTTCTTCATTAGGTATATCATCACAGATAGTCCCATCAATATCTATCAGGTAATTCTTAACTCCTTCACCTAATTCAGGACTTAATAAATTGCCTTCTTTGTCTTTTAATTCGTGTAATTCTTTGTCAAATTTACTTTTCATCTTTCCAATTTAATCTATCTAATTGATTGTATTGCCATGGGGCACCGTTATTTTCTATATTTGTCATCATTGCATTGAGTTCTTGTGGAGCTGCAGATTTTTCCATCACTAAAAATCTACGCATATCTATAATAATGGATAAAGGGTCTATATTTATTGGGCACTCTTCTACACATGCATTACAACTAGTACATGCCCAAAGTTCTTCGTTTGTTATGCTTGTAAATAAATTATTTTCATCCGTTACAAATTCACCATTTTTATCAATGTTTTTACCTACTTCTTCAATTCTATCTCTAGTCTTCATCATAATTGCTCTAGGCGACAATTCTTTTCCTGTAATATTTGCAGGACAAACTGAGGTGCATCTACCACATTCTGTACAGGTGTATGCATTCATTAATTGTACCCAATTCAAATCAAAAATATCTTCTGCACCAAATTTTTCAGGCACATCAGTTTCTGCAGTATCAGATTCAACTGGAGCAGCATATGGGTCAACACTTGGGTCTAGCATCATTTTCACCTCATCAGTAACCGATTGTAAATTATTGAATTTTCCTTTAGCATTTAAATTTGCATAATAAGTGTTCGGAAAAGCCAATAAAATATGTAAATGTTTAGAATAGTATAAATAATTTAAAAACACTAAAATGCCTGCTATATGAATCCACCATGCTCCTCGCTCAATCAAATGCAAGGCATCAGCATCTAATCCATTAAACAATGGTGCAATAAATTGACTGATTATATTTCCTGAATTTATATGTTGAAAATGTGTATCTGTAGCATTCATCACTAAAAACAGTGTCATTAACACCATTTCAAAATATAGGATATACAAGGCATCATTTTTAGGAAAACCTATCATTTCTTTATTCCAAAACCTAGGAATACGTAGAATCATTCTTCTTATCCAAAAAACAACAACAGATATAAATACTAAAAAGGCTAAGATTTCAAAAGAGCCTATTAAAAAGCCATAAAAACTACCTAAAGATGAAAAGATTCTATGCGTACCGAATAAACCATCAATAATTATTTCTAGTACTTCTATATTTATAATGATAAAGCCTACATAAACAATTATATGTAAGAAACCTGCTATTGGACGTCTCACCATTTTTGACTGTCCCAAAGCAATATTAATCATGTTTTTTAAACGCAATGAAGAGTTGTCAAATCTATCAACAGCTCTACCTAGTTTAATATTTCTAATTATTTTTTTTACATTCTTCGTAAAAAAACCAATGCCAGCAATTAATAAAATGGCAAAAATTATGTTGGATAAATAGTGCACTTAATTTGTAATGTTTTTTTATAAACTTATTTTTTGTTAAAATTTAATACTAATACAACTCTAGGAAAATTAACATTCAAGTAATAATAACGTCATTAAAATCAAAAAAATACAACGAGAAATCAACACACATTACTGAATATCAGTAAAATAAAAGTAGTCATACTACAATTTGATTTAAAGTAAAAATAAGAAATTATATGTATAAAAAAGAGTTTCAATTAATTAGTTATTAACTATCTAATAACTTTTTTAAATATTAAAATAAAAAGAAATTTGTAAAATTTAAATACAAAAATATCCTGAAAGTTTTACTCAACTTTTACCTCAGGTTCTTTGTATTCTTTTGGTCTTTTACCGAAAAGAGAGAAATGTACAAAACGCTTAGGGTGTTCTTTTAAGTCTTTTAATAAAGCTTCCATTTCTTTAGCTGCACCTTCTAAATTATCATAAAACCCTTCGTCTTTTAATAATTTACCTATCGACCCTTTACCATCTTCAACATCAGCTAAAATACCATTAAATTTATTTAGTGTAGTCTCTAATTTTTTGACAGTTTGCTTCAAATTAGCACTATTCAATGAATCTGTTAAATTCACTAAATTACTAGTAATTGTTGTCGCATTTGTAAAAACAGAATCGAGTTTACCATCTTTTGATAACATGCCATTTAAAGACCGTGAAGCTGTTTTAAAAGTTGACAATATTGTATTTAAAGAAGTTAACGAGTTTTTTAAATTAGCCTGACCTTCATCATCCACAATCTCATTAAACCCATGTAACAAAGTATCTGCATTAGTCAAGAAACTTTCAATTTTATTTTGTAATGGACCTACCTGATCGTTTAATGCTCCTAAAATTCCCGTTTCGATATTCCCTTTGAGAGTATCTCCAGAAATGGCAACATCAGCACCATAGAGAGGGAGGATTTTAATTGATTTTCCACTTATAAAATCAGGACTATAAATTTCAGCAATACTTTTTTTAGAAAAAGAATAATCACTATCTAATGAAAAATTCACCACGAGTTTACCTTTCTTATTTGGATGGAAGTAAATTTGTTTTACAGAACCTACTTTTAGTCCATTAATAGTAACAGGTGCTGAAACGGTCAAGCCTTGAACATTACCATATTCAACATAAAAATTTCTACTACTATTAAAAAGGTCATTTCCTTTTAAAAAACTAAAACCCCAAATAAACATCCCAATAGTTAATAGAGCTATTATTCCTGTTTTAAGTTCTCTTGATAATTTCATCATAGTTTATTCTATAAAAACAATATTATTACTAATTTTTGTGAGTAGAAAGGTAAGGATAAAATTTTACTTATTTGCAAGTACTTCTCTAACAGAAACCTTTTTACCATATTTAAACGCAACAATAAAAGCTGAAGTATATCCTTTTGCTTTTGCTTGCTTTTTTAATTTTAAAATTTTATTATAATCAGAGGTTTTACCATAATAGTATTTATGATGAGCTCCCACTCTAACTCGTTCAATACCCTTTAAGCCTTTAAAGTTATAGGCTGCTGTTTTAACTCTTTTAGAACTAGAAGAGATTTGCACTTTAAAATCAACTCCTTTTATAATTCTAGTTTTTGGTTTAATTGATTCTGGTTTTGATGCTGACTCTGGCTTTTCATCAATAACAATATTTTCATCTAATTGCTTTTTATATGATTTTACGGCTTTATAAATTGATTTGGCCATTTCTTGCTGTCCTTTTTTAGAATTCAAATAAGCACCTTCATTTTTATTCGTCAAAAAGCCTGTTTCAACCAAAACACTTGGCATAAAAGTATTACGTAAGACTAAAAAACCAGCTTGTTTTACTTTTCTATCATTTCTACTCAAATCAGCAACAAAATTATCTTGAATCAATCTAGCCAACACCAAACTTTGATCCAAAAACTCTTCTTGCATTAAAGTCAAGCCAATAACCGACTCTGGTGAATTAGGATCAAAGCCACCGTAATTGGTTTTATAATTATCTTCTAATAGGATTACTTGATTCTCTTTTTTTGCAATTTCAAAATTTCGATCATTTTCATGCAACCCCAACACAAAGGTACCAGCACCATGTACCGAACTTTTACCAAAAGCATCACAGTGAATAGAAACAAATAAATCAGCTTTTGATTTCTGTGCTACTTCACCTCGCTCAAACAATTCTATAAAAGTATCATCATCTCTTGTATAAATAATCTCAATATCTTTAGTTGCTTTTAATAATTTACCAACCTCTAATGCTATTTTCAAGACGATATCTTTTTCAAAATAACCATTCCCTAAATTACCAGGGTCTGTACCTCCATGCCCCGCATCTATAACCACTTTGAACTTTTGTGCTGTAATTGTATTACTTTGAAAAATAAAAAATAAAGCAATAAATAAAAACACCAACTTTTTAGCTTCTCTTATTACTATAGCTGTCTTCATAAAAAATATTAATTATTAACTTTTTTTTGGCTTAAACCACTTAAAAAATATATGTAAGTTTGTAACTTCAAAAACCAAGCCATTTTAACGTTCACAAAAATAGTATTAAAAGCATTGCATACAAATTTTAAGCATATAGTTTTTGCTTTCCTTTTTTTAGGATTGGGATGTCAATTTGTTTTCAGTCAAATTACAGATAAAAAAACTAGCACCTTAAAACCTGCTAAAAACATTCCTATTACTATTAAAGGAATAATTTTGGACAACACTATCGAACTTACTGAAATTAAGCCTATTATTCTGCAAAATTCCTCAGAAAAAGACTCTATCAAACCCAAAGAATTTCTTGAAGATATTATTAAGAAAAAGGCTTCTGGTTATATAAGAAATGATTTTGTAAATAAAAAAGCTACCCTGTACAACAATGCCGAATTGTATTATCAAGATATTGAGCTTAAGGCAGGTGTTATCACAATTGATTACGAGCGTAATTTAGCGTATGCGAGAGGTATACTTGACAGTTTAAATAATTATACACAAAGACCAACATTTAAGCAAGCTGCTCAAGAAAGTGAGCAAGACTCTTTAATTTATAATTTTAAAAATGAAAAAGCTATTATCTACAATACAAGAACCGAACAAGAAGGGGTTATTGTTAGAGGCGAAATTACTAAACGCGAAAACGACTCTGTTTTTTATGTCAGCAAAGCTCATTTCACTACTTCAACCAAGAAAAAACCAGATTACGAAATTGTGACGGACAATATTAAGATGGTTCCTGGTAAAAAAATTGTTGGAGGGCTATCACAAATGTATTTAGCAAATGTTCCCACACCTGTTATATTACCCTTTTTCTATGTACCATTAACTAAAGAACGATCAGTATCTGGCTTTTTGATACCTAGTGTTGGGCAAAACAACAATCAAGGGTACTTCTTTCAAAACGGTGGCTATTATTTTGCCATTAGTGATTATGTAGATTTAGCAGTCTTAGGAGATGTGTATACCAATGGTAGTTGGGCTACTCGATTCGAATCTAATTATGCAAAACGCTATAAATTTAGTGGTAATTTTAGTCTGCGTTTTGAAAATTTAATTACTGGGCAACGTGGCTTTTCAAATTTTCAAAAAAGAAATAACTTTTATTTACGATGGTCACATAGTCAGTCACAACAATCTAGTCCTAACTCTCGGTTTTCATCATCTGTAAATTTAGGAAGTAGTCAATATTTCAGAGAGTCTTTAAATGAGTACAACATTTCACAAAGAGTAACCAACACCAATAGCTCATCAATATCATATTACAAAAAGTTTGTAGGTACACCCTTTAACATGAACCTATCATTAAATCATACACAAAACACAAATACTGAGCAGATTGACATGACACTGCCATCATTGCAATTAACAATGGATAGAGTTTACCCATTTGCTCCAAAGACAGGAGCTAAAAAAAATGTCTTTCATAATATTGGTTTGAGTTATAATTTAGATGCTCAAAATAAAGTCACAACAAGTGATAGTTTATTTTTCAAACCTGGTATGTTTGATAAAGCTCGTACAGGTGCAAAACACACCATTTCAGCAAGTACAAATTTAAAAGCCTTAAAATACATAACGCTGTCACCAAGTGCTAATTACAATGAGGTTTGGGTATTAAAAACCATTGACCAGAATTACAATGCAGATGAAAACCTTATTGAAAAAGATACCATTAATAAGTTTGATGCTTTTAGAGAATATTCTGCTGGAATTTCTGCTTCTACAACACTTTACGGGATGTTTACCTTTAAAAAAGGGCGATTACAGGCCATTCGCCATGTAATGAGACCTTCAATATCTTATAATTACAGACCAGATTTCAGTAAGTATTACGAAGAAGTACAACAAAGTGATGATGAGGAAGATGTTACGGAATTTAGTCGTTTTACTGGCGGCCTTTTTGGTGCTCCTTCAAGAGGATTATCTAACAGTATTGGCTTATCTTTAGCCAACACACTTGAAGCTAAAATCATGGCTAAAGACTCTACTGATGCTGAGCCTAAAAAGGTGAAATTACTAAACAATTTAAATTTTTCTACGAGCTATAACATTGCTGCAGATTCATTGAAATGGAGCCCTGTGAGAGTAACAGCAGGAACGTCTTTATTTGATAATAAATTAAGCTTAAATGCCAACGCCTCCTTAGACCCATATGCTTTAAGTGCAAGTGGCAAAAGAGTTGATACTTACAATATTAACAACGGCGGAAGCTTATTCAGATTAACACGAGCTAATGTATCAGCAAGTTATTCTTTATCTAGTGACATGTTCAATAAAGAAGATGCTAAAAAAAAGCAAAGCAAAGCATCAAACTCAGATGATAAAAGTTTATTTGGCACAGACATTACTACAAGAAATACAAAAGATGATCAAGAAGAAAGCAAAACAAAAGTTGCCAACTTATTCGGAGCTACATTACCTTGGAAATTAAGCTTACGTTATTCAGCAAGTTATTCAAATTCTAACAGACAAAATGAAATTTCGAATAACTCACTTCAGTTTTCAGGTAACATAGAATTAACACCTAAATGGAGTGTTGGGCTATCTTCAGGTTATGACTTTAAAAACAAAGGTATAACTTTTACCAACCTTAGCTTTGAAAGAGATTTAGATAGTTGGCGAATGAGTTTTAACTGGGTGCCTTTTGGTAATAGTACTACTTATTATTTCTTTATCGGTATTAAATCTTCTGTTTTTCAAGATATTAAATATGATAAACGAAAAGTACCTGATCAACAATTATTTTAACCCATCCCTAAGAGCTCCGCTCGGTAACTACAATTAAAGTTTTGTTAACCCTAAAGGAAGAGAGTTTGTTACTATTTTATAAAAATAATAAATACACATGAAAAAAATTATCACCACATCAAAAGCTCCAGCTCCAATTGGTCCTTATAATCAAGCTGTATTGACAAACAACATGCTTTTTACCTCTGGGCAAATTGCATTTAACCCTGAAACAGGAAAATTGGTTTTAGATAATATTAGTATAGAAACCAAACAAGTTATGGAAAATCTTAATGCTGTACTAACTGAGGCTGAAATGACTTTTGAAAACGTAGTAAAAACTTCAATTTTCATTGCAGACATGAATGATTTTGCGAAAATCAATGAAGTTTATGGCTCATACTTCAACGAAAACACTGCTCCAGCACGAGAAACAGTACAAGTTGCATGTTTGCCAAAAAATGTAAATGTAGAAATTTCTATGATTGCTGTTAAATCATAAATTAGTTGAAGTCTGAAGAAAGACACATGATATTGAGAATCAACATTTATTATGCTGCGTATGATACTCTAACAATCCTTCAATAGGTCTTTTCACAAAATTACCTACAGTAAACCCCATTTCGTCTGCCACTTCTCTTATTTCATCTTGAGAGAAAAAAGCAATCGACCCTGCAAAGTGAACAGGTGCTGTTTTTAATTCTTCTTTAAATTGAAAAATCATTGTTTTTGCAAAAAGTCGAATTCCATCTTTTATCAAATCGGTTATATATTTATCTTCTTTATGAAAAAACATAAATTCGGCAAAAGACGCTAAATAAGCATTCGGGTTGGGTTTTTTATAAATATTAAACTTGATAAAATCAGTTTCCATATTATAACGTTCAGCAAATGAAATTCTTAAATTTTCAGGCATTTGTTTGAAATAATAATCTCTAATCATTTGCTTACCATAGTAATTCCCACTGGCATCATCCATTAATATATAACCTAGAGATTTTATACGTTGATGTGTTGTTTCTCCATCAAAATAAGTACAATTAGATCCTGTACCTAAAATACAAACCACAGCTGGCTCGCCATCAGTAATTGTTGCATATACAGCTGCTAAAGTATCTTCTGCAACCTTAATTTTTGCATTAGGAAAATGTAATTTCAATACTTGCTTTAATGCCTTTTTAGGACCATTTGTTCCACAACCAGCTCCATAAAAAAAGATCTGCTCTACCTCATCCTTATGCAAATTTAAAAAGTCATTCTCATGAATTCTATCTAACAATTCATCAGGTGCTAAAATAGCTGGGTTTAATCCTTTTGTTCTTACTTTTTCAAACAATTGAATTCCGTTTTTATCTACTGCAATCCAATCACATTTTGTTGAGCCTCCATCTGTAATGAAAATCATATCTAAATCTCTTTAAGTTCGTAAAATTAAGGAACTGTTTCCATAAAAAAAATGATAAACAATATATAAATAAAAAATTTCTTGAAACCAACTATCCCCGAGGCAAGCCATAGGGGTATTTCGCTAGTTTCACACCCAGTCAAACTGGGCATAAGCTTTGACCTTAGGGTCAAAAATCGAAATTTGGTATTTTACCTCACCCGAAACTGCAGAAAGGCAGTTTCGACCTCTCCCAAGGAGAGGTGAATCGGAAACCTAGAGGAATTCTTTTTGATTAAAATTGTTGAAAACTACTTGATAACTCTAATAAACAATATTTAATTTATAGATGTTTCTTATATACATTTGCCATCAAGAGAATCACCTTTCTCCCCCTAAATAAAAAGTCCTGAAAACATCTTTTCAGGACTTTTTAATTTATCCCTACAAAGAGAGAATTCTGAATTAACTAATGTTTGCCCAAATTGCATTGTTTTTATTCAGTGCCATATATGCTTTTTTTATGTTTTCATGCTCTTCCATTTTTAAATTAGGATCTCTTTTTAATACTTGAATAGCCATATTTCTTGCTTGTTTTAAAATATGTGCATCTTTAATGATATCTGCTATCTTTAAATTCAAAACACCACTTTGTTGAGTTCCCATCAAATCTCCAGGACCTCTAAGTTTT
>Ga0256834_1003072_pt1 | contig 10171 bp, 6 predicted proteins | sample 4281140metaG_FD_190536 | JGI IMG/M metagenome (GOLD analysis project Ga0256834, IMG submission 190536) | Hydrothermal vent microbial communities from East Pacific Rise, Pacific Ocean - 4281-140 | ecosystem: Environmental > Aquatic > Marine > Hydrothermal vents | place: Pacific Ocean: East Pacific... | reverse complement strand
ATGCAAGCATAATAAAAAACATATAAATGGTAAAAAAGTATATATAATAGGTAGAATTCCATCTGTTTCAAAAACTGTTTTAAGATAAATTTGGGAATAATTAAGATAATTTTAATACTAACTCATTTAAATTTTAATTTATGAAAAAAAGAAACATGCAATTTTTGGCTCTCTTTTTGTTTAGTTTGTTTACTGGAAGTATTCTGGCTCAACAAAATGTGACCGGAGTTGTTAGTAGCAATCTGGGAGATTTATTACCGGGTGTTACTGTATTAGAAAAAGGTACCGATCATGGTACGGTTACTGATTTTGATGGTAAATTTAGTCTATCGGTTTCAGGTAGTGAAGCAGTTCTTGAGTTTTCCTTTGTAGGAATGAACACAAAAAATGTAACTGTTGGAACACAAGCAGTTATCAATGTAGTATTAACAGAATCTGCGGAAGCGTTGGATGAAGTTGTTGTTACAGCCTTGGGTATTTCTAGAGAAAAGAAAGCGCTTGGTTATGCGATTGATGAAGTGAATTCAGACGAAATCGCAATGGGAGGAACTGCCAATTACCTTAAAAATCTTGAAGGTAAAGTTACTGGTGTAAATATTACCAGCTTGAGTTCTGATCCTACATCTTCTGCCTTTGTTGTTATTAGGGGGGCGACTTCAATTGCTGGAGTGCAAGGTAAAAACATGTCCGCAACAGCTCAACCTTTATATGTAATAGATGGGGTAGCTGTAGGAACTGGGTCTATTAATACAAGTGGAGATATTGATGCGGGAAACTTTATGTCTGAAATGAGTCCTGACGATATAGAGAGTGTTACTATATTGAAAGGTGCTAGTGCTGCGGCATTATATGGGTCAGAAGGAGGTAACGGAGTTGTCTTAATAACTACAAAATCAGGCAGCGGAATGAAAAAAGGAATTGGTGTAATGATTAATTCTTCCTTTACAGTTGATCAGGCTTACAAAGCCTTACCTGTTCAATCTGAATATATAGCTGGTGAAGCTGAGTTTGCGATGGATCTATTTGGTAAGAAGAGTTGGGGACCTCACTATTCTGATGTTACAGGTAATCATGATCAATGGGACATGGTGGGTCAACAATTTGTTAATGAGCCTGTAACGAGAAGAAATACTGAAAACCCTTTTCTTTCATTCTTGCAAACTGGTTTTACAGCTACCAATAATGTTTCAGTAGTAGGGAACTATAAGGAAGGAAATTTCCGTATGTCATACACAAATATGGTTAATGAAGGTGTTATTCCTTACACAAAAACAACAAGGAACAACGTTTCTTTTAGTGCAGGATATAATGTAACTGATAAATTAAAAGTGTCAGGAAATGCACAATATATTAAATCGTATACACCTAATAAACAAACTGTTGCAGGAAGATCTTCTGGAGGTGTTAAATATGGTTCTCTTCTATATAATCTTGCAGCAAGTACAGCAGATAAACAACCTTTTTCTGATTGGACTACACCATGGATTACAGGATATGAAGGGTTGCTACAGAACACTCCATATCTCGATTTTGAAGATTATTTAGATAATGGAGATGAAAGTGATAGAAGGAATTATCGTCCTTATAAATCGGTAAATCCGTATTTTGTTGCTAGGGAGATGATAAATACTTTTTCTAGGGAATCTTTCATTGGTAAAGTGCAGTTAGATTGGGATATTTTAGAAAATCTAAAATTAACTGGACGTTCAGGTCTAAATTCAGCATCGTTCCATTATCAAAGAAGAACACCATGGAATGTTAATAAATACTTATTAGATGGAAGATTTGATACTGAGGATTCACAAAAAGTAAGAATTAATACAGATATTCTATTATCGTTTAGTGAAACATTTGGTAAATTTAATGTTGATGCTTTAGCAGGTTATAATTTCCGTATTTCTAATACTAATTCTTCATATCTAGGGGGAAAACATTTAGCCAGACCTAATGATTTTTCAATAGGTGCCATTTCTAAAGACAATTTGGAAACATCATATGGTTGGGATACAGGAAAATACTCAAGTTTATATGCAACAGCATCTTTAGGTTTTGATAATATGCTTTATCTTGATCTCTCGATAAGAAAAGACTGGGTTGGAATTACTGAGTTACAAAAAAATAGTTCATTCTATCCAGGAGCTTCATTAAGCTGGATAATTTCAGAATCAATAAATAAACCAGATTGGATGAGTTTATTAAAAGTGCGGGGTGGAGTTGCTCAGGTTGGTTATGGAATCCCTACATATTTAAATGTTGATAATTTTGGTATTGCATCTTCATGGAATGGGACTACTGTTGGTACTGTTTATGGTTCGGTTGTAAACCCTGATATATCACCTGAAATTAATACTACCTACGAAGGAGGTATTGATGCAAAATTTTTAAATTCAAGATTAAACTTTGAATTTACCGTGTTTAAGAAAGTTCATTCAAACCAAATACAAGATATTCCTATTGTTTCTTCTTCTGGTTTTTCAAGTTATAGAACAAATATTGGAACAGTTGCTTCTGATGGTTTGGAACTTTCACTAAATCTGGTTCCAATTCTTACAGATAATTGGACATGGAGTATTGGTGCTAATTTTACCCAATATAAAGCAAAAATTACCGAGCTTGATCCTGCATTTACAGAAAAATGGATCGGCTATGCTGATGGTAGTATGCTTCGCTTGAAGAAAAATGAAGTTGTAGGTGGTTTATATGCAGAAGAGGGTTTCTGGAGAGTACAATCTGGTAAGTATAAAGGGAAGATAATGTTAAAACCTGATACGGGTACTCCAATTGAAAATGATGATCCAGACAACAGAGATTACCTAGGAAATATAAATCCTGATTTTATGATGGGATTTACTACAAACCTAAAATATAAGGCTTTCTCTCTTAATGTTGTAATGAGCTACAGAAATGGAGGTGTATATATTTCAGAAACTGCGAAAAGGATGCGTGACGATGGAAAAGATCCTTGGTCTCTGTCAGGAGATGGTAATTATTGGGAAGGAGGGCGTTCTCACAATGGAGGATTTGCTTGGCCTGATCCCAATGATGTTGTTTATGATGTAATAAGAGAAACTAATGAAGAATATGGATATGTAAGTGATGCCTCATATTGGAATGGTGTTTATGTAAACCCTACTTCTGATTATGATTCGCAAGATCGTAATTTGCCTGATGATGCATATATCTTAAACGGAGAAGATCCAAATACAACATGGTATAGTGTTGTTCCAAGTATTGTTGGTAATACCTGGGATTTTCCTCAAACTCGTACTTTTGATGCAACATTCTTTAAAATTAGAGATATTTCTTTAACCTATGATGTTCCAAAGGATTTTTTAAGTAAGATAAGTATGCAAGCTGCTTCAGTTTCATTTATAGCACGGAATGTTTATTTATGGACAAAAAGTGGAAGAAATGAAGATCCTGAAACTGCGTTTTCTGGGACTGGATCAAGACAAGGAGTAGCGCATTATACATTGCCTTCTGTACGTCAGTTAGGACTTAAATTAAATATGACTTTTTAATTGAATAAACAAATAATAATTAAGATATGAAAAAATATAAAATATATAGTCTCTTATTTCTAATGCTGATGTTAGTGAATTTTTCATGTACTGATCAGCTTAGGGAAGATGAACTTGAATTAGCAGAAGGTGTAAGTCAAATGACTAACCCTGCTTATCTTTTATCAGGATCAATAGTGAATATAGCCACTTATTATCAGAAGAAAGGTATTAATGAAGATAGGTTTAATGCAATAATGTTATATTATCAACAACTATTTAGTGTTAAATCTCAATCTCACGAGGAATTTACAAAAGCACCAGAAAATTGGAGTTCAGAGTATAAATTACTCTATGATGCACAGGCAGGAATAACAAAAGCAGAGGAAGCTGGATTGCCATCTACTGCTGCTGCACAACAGATTTTACAATGTTTAATGTTCGAGTATTTGTCTGATATTTATGGAGATATTCCTTACACTGAAGCACTTAGTGGACGAGAAGGGAATATTAAGCCAGTATTCGATACACAAGAAATGATTTATACTGGTTTAATGAAAACCCTTGATGAAGCAGTTGCAACATTAGGATCATCATCAGATAAAATTGGCGGTGATTTATTGTATAATGGAGACAAGCAGAGTTGGATTAGATTTGCTAATTCGCTTAAAATAAGAATGTTAGTAAGATCTTATGATGCTTTTGGAGGTAGTAAACAAAATGAACTTCAAGCAGCTGCTAAAGCATTGTACATCGAAGATAATACATTTAATGCAGCACTTGTTTATGAGGGTACTTCAAGTGAAAATTCATGGATTTGGGGTCCTGCTAATAATGGAGAAGAGGAAATGACTCGAAGAAAACCATCTGTACCATTCCTAGACCTTTTAAAAGCGAATGACGATCCTCGAATTCTAGCATGGATTGCACCAGCCCTTCAACCATGGGGATATGAAGATGCAACATATACTCTTACGGATTATTATGGAGATTCTTATCAAATTAATATGCTGGATAGCGATGGTGAGAATATTGGAGGCTTTCCTATTGGAGAAACTTATGTTGGAGCACCTTTAACTGTAGCACAATTAGAATATATTTATGGTGAAGGTTCAGGCTCTGGGTCGTATGATAATTATAAATTATCTTCGTATACCAATATTTTTATTGAAGATGCAAATGATTTGTTAAAAGCAACCCTATTTGAGGCAAGTGAAGTTAGCTTTTGTCTTGCGGAAGCTGCACAAAAGGGATGGATAACAGGTATAGATGCTTCACAATATTATGAAAATGGCATAAAGCAAAATATGAGAAGATGGGATATTAAAGAAAGTGATATTTCTAAATATTTAAGTGAAAACTTACTGCCTTTAGATAATAATAGTGCTTTGGTTGCTATTTTAACTGAAAAGTGGAAATCTTTATTTACACAAGGTCATCAATCATGGTTTGAATATAGACGAACAGGTATTCCAGCTGTAGTTGGAGATACCCCTGATTATGTTTCATTACCGTTTCCTTTGCGTTGGAGGTATCCTACTTATGAAGTAGACAACAATAGTGAAAATGCTAATGAAGCTGTTAATCGTTTAGGTGAGGATACTCAGACTGCTAAAATTTGGATAATTAAAGGTGTTGCACCTGTAGAATAAGTATAATGTGATAAATTATATTTAAGATTATTTTTTGAGTTTAATTTCAGGGAAATTATTTTTGATTTCCCTGTTTTTATTTAATTACACACTATGAAAATAAATTTGATATTAATAATTAGTATATTTCTGATGTCTTGTACTCAGAAAGATAAAAAAAATGATTCATTTTCGTTTGTGTTTATAGGTGATACCCGAAATGACACAGGTGATAATAAAGATTATTTCAGGGGGGCATGTGAAGCAATTAGTGAATTGGATAGTTTTGAATTTATTGTTTCGCCCGGCGATACTGATCCTCTGGACTCTGTGTTTTACACCATGAAGAAATATATTAGAAATGATATAGTTTGGTACCCTGTAGCTGGAAATCACGAAGTAGAAACTGATTCTGATATGGTATGGATGAGAAGTCACAATAAAGGTGGTAATTCTTTACCGAATATCGTTAATAAAGGTCCGGAATCCTGTATTGAAACAACATACTCGTTTGATTACAAAAATACTCATTTTGTTATTTTAAATGAATATAGCAATGATACTTGTGACAATTGCACAAATGGTGATATATCTGATTTTTTGTATAACTGGTTACATAAAGATTTACAGGAAACAAAGAAGGAAAATATATTAGTGTTTGGGCACGAACCTGTATATCCAATGCCAGATATGGAAACACAAAGGTTCAGGCATGTTCATGATTGTTTGAATCAATATCCTGAAAACAGGGATCGTTTTATTAACTTGTTGCAAGAAAACAATGTTCTTGCCTACGGAGTTGGTCACACACATAATTATAGCATTGTAAAAATAAATAAGCTTTGGCAAATTGATGCGGGGCACTCAAGAGGATTAGGGGATACGGGAGCTCGCAGTACGTTTATCAAATTCAATGTCAATGATAATGAGATTACTTTCGAAACTTTTCGTTTAGATTATGAAACGGGTAAATATGAAATTGTAGACACAGGTATTTTGAATTAGAATAGTTTTATATTTGTATTGAACTCTTTTTAATGATGGTCAATGGTATTTATTAGCAGTTACCTATGATAGAGGTGGAGATATGACCATGTATCAAGATGGAATTGCAGTTGCGAGTGAAAGTATGACTGCTATTGTTGGATCTATTGAAAGTGGAAATCCGTTGCGTTTTGCCCAGGATGGTACTAGTAATTATGGTCAGTATTTTCAAGGTAAAATTGCGGGTACTATAATTCATAATTATGCGCTTTCTGCTGACGAGATTGTAGATATGTATAATAATTAGTGATTGGTCAACAAGGTGTTACAAAACCTTGGAATTAAATTGAATAGGTTATTTCATAAATATTTATTGGTTTTGAGTTAATAAAAACCCCTGGGGAACCCCGGGGGTTTTAAAATAAAATGATCTTTCAAAGGAATAAATAATATTTATAAAAAGACAATAACCGAAGTAAGTAACAGAATTGTTCATAGTATAAAAAGTTTTTTTGAGTTTAATTTTTAATGAAATGAGGAAACTTAATTCGAATTAAAAAGAGGTAAAATTAATTACCTCTTTTTTCTGCTTTTTGACTAGTCCTAAATATCCCGTTACAGGTTTTTAGTAAATTAATTTATTGAGTTATACACTTATTATCTGTTTTATTTACGAATGATAAACTGGCTTACTTGCTACCATCCTTTCAATAGTTTTATGGAATATTGATTGTTTGAACTGAGATCTATTGATTCTAAAACAAAATTCATCAAAATAAGCTTGAATATGCCATTTACTAACATGTGTTGGTATGGCTCTTAATCAAGATTTCAGTTGCATGATTACAATATGTAATTCTTTAAAGTTTGTTCCATTATGACTAAACTTCTGTTAGATGTTATATTCTTTTTTTAATGGGTTATACCCTCTCCATTTATCGGTTATTATTTTAGCCATTGTACTTATATGTTCTTCAAATATTGGTGTTAATGATTTAGCAGAATAATCGTCAATTGATTTTACATAAACTCGTTTGATTTTATGCTTTTGTGTTAATTCTACTGCTATTACAGCTTTCTTCTTCTTTGTGTCGTAGCTTCTTCCTGGCTTACCTTCTTCTTTGCCTCCTACTGTGAATTCATCTACATGAACTATTTCTGATAAAGGATATTTTTGACTACTCTTCATTGCTTTACGAACTTTTTGCATAAAAAACCATGCAGTTCCCTGACGTAAACTAAAGCGTTTACCCATTTGAATACTTGAAATACTTTTACTACTGGTACTCATTTCAAAAACAATACAAAATGCTTTATGCAATCCAAACTTAACTTTATGAAATAAGGTATTGGCTGTAGCACTTTCAACATGATCACAGGCATAACAATGATATCTGTATCCTGACTTTTCACAACCCTTAGTTCCGCCACATTTACTACAGGTAAATCCATCATGCCACTTTACTTTTGCTAAGTATGCCTTACATGCATCATCATCTGGTAATTTTTTGATGAAATTCAGTATACTTTGCCCTTCAAATTTGTCCATAAGTCTTATATTTATTGATAGCAAGGTATGGAATTTAAATGACTAACTCAATTACTTGATTTTATGATAACTAGAGCAAATATAGATGATAGAACTCCATTAAAAACAGATAACTTTTTAAAGAAACTTTTTGGTAAACTGTATGCTGATAAAGGTTATATATCTAAGGAGTTAACAGCATTATTATTTGAACAGGGACTTCATTTAGTGACTGGGTTATAAAGAAATATGAAAAACTCATTAATGACAATGAAAGACAAAATCTTCTTGAGAAAGAGATCTGTTATTGAAACAATCAATGATCAACTTAAAAACATAGCCCAAGTTGAACATTCCAGACATAGAAGTTTTGGTAATTTTATAACAAATCTAGTCGCTGGTCTTATTGCTTATTCTTTCCAGGAAAAGAAACCAAGTATTAAATTTGAAACTGAAAATTCTAACCAATTATCTCTCTTTTATTAATCCCTTACGTCGAACGCAGGTTATAACAATAAAATTCAATCAATAATTAAGTAAAACTTCTCGTTTGTAAAATTACAATAACCTGTTTAACAGTAGATCAGATTGGTAGGGTTTATCCCCTAATATTTTATTTTGTCAAAATAAATTCATTAAAATAGACCTTAATGAAAAAAAGTCTTATTATTTCTTATCAGAGAATGATAGAATATTGACTTCTCATTATGCAAGCATAATAAAAAAACATATAAATGGCAAAAAAGCATGTATAATAGGTAGAATTCCATTTGTTTCAAAAACTGTTTTAAGATAAATTTGGGAATAATTAGGATAATTTTAATACTAACTCATTTAAATTTTAATTTATGAAAAAAAGAAACATGCAATTTTTGGCTCTCTTTTTGTTTAGTTTGTTTACTGGAAGTATACTGGCTCAACAAAATGTGACAGGAGTTGTTAGTAACAACTTGGGAGATTTATTACCGGGTGTTACCGTATTAGAAAAAGGTACCAATCATGGTACGGTTACCGATTTTGATGGTAAATTTAATCTGTCGGTTTCAGGTAGTGAAGCAATTCTTGAGTTCTCCTTTGTAGGGATGAACTCAAAAAACATAACTGTTGGAACACAATCAGTTATCAATGTAGTATTAACAGAATCTGCGGAAGCATTAGATGAGGTTGTAGTAACTGCACTTGGTATTTCACGAGAGAAAAGATCTTTAGGTTATTCTGTTGCCGAAGTGAAAGGTGATGAACTTAGAGTTGTGCCTCAGGAAAACGCTTTAAATGCTTTAAGTGGTAGGGTTACTGGTGTACAAATTAACAATACCGGTGGAGCAGGTTCTACTGTTAATGTTATTATTCGTGGTGCCTCTTCATTAACAACAGATAACCAGCCATTATATGTAGTGGATGGTGTACCTATTGTTAGTGGAACAAACAATGTAGGAAATACAGGTAGTGGTGTTGCAGTTGATTACGGTAGTGCAATTAGCGATTTAAACCCAGATGATATTGAAAACATTACAGTTCTTAAAGGCCCCAGTGCAGCTGCATTATATGGATCTAGAGCTGGTAACGGTGTTATTCTTATTACTACAAGGTCAGGTAGCGGCAGTAAAGGTTTTGGAGTGTCATTTAGTTCTAGTTCAGTTTTTGAACAACCATATAAGTTTTTAGATAAAGGTGCTCGTTTTGCTAATGGTTATAGATCAGACCCATCAATAACTCAACTTGACGAAACATCACAAGGGTGGGTAGGCCCGGAGCTAGATAAAGGTAATTATGCAGTGCAATGGCCTTATACAGATCAGGAATTAACAAGTGGAATTCCAATATCCAGACCCTTAACATCGAAAGGTAAGGATAATGCAAAAAATTTCTTTGAGATGGCTACTACTTTTATTAATTCAGTTTCTATTTACAATTCTACAGATAAATTAGATTATAGATTGGGGTATTCAAATATGCAACATGAAGGATTCGTCCCAAATTCTGATTTACATAAAAATAATATAAGTTTAAATTCATCCTATAAGATAACGGATAAAATAAAAATAAGTTCTACAATTAATTATGTAAGTTCTGGAGCAGATAACAGACCATCTACAGCAGATAGAAATGCAAATCCATTGCAAGCAATATATGATATTAATCCTCATATAGATGTTCGTGATATGGAAGACTATTGGTTAATTGAAGGAAAGACACAAAATGCACCATACAATTGGGGTGATGATCCTTCGGAGTTTGAGTTGAACAATCCTTACTTTCTTGCATATGAAATCAATAATGGGTTTGATAGAAAAAGATTCTTTGGAAATGTAAGGGCAGATTTTACTATTACAGAAGGTCTTACTTTGATGGCTCGTTATACGCTTAATGATTCACATGAAATTCGTGAAACAAAAATTTCAAGTGGATTTGATAGAGAAAGAAACGGAGCTTATGGAATTACTAATATTGACGGTCTTGAAACCAATATCGATTTCCTTTTAGCTTATACTGGAAAAACAAATAGTAATACCTGGAGTTATAATGTT
>Ga0256834_1003071_pt1 | contig 10174 bp, 9 predicted proteins | sample 4281140metaG_FD_190536 | JGI IMG/M metagenome (GOLD analysis project Ga0256834, IMG submission 190536) | Hydrothermal vent microbial communities from East Pacific Rise, Pacific Ocean - 4281-140 | ecosystem: Environmental > Aquatic > Marine > Hydrothermal vents | place: Pacific Ocean: East Pacific... | reverse complement strand
GGTGGTATATAGTTCTGGTGTTGGTGGACCAAATTACGAATTGGAATGGGAGAAAGAAGTGCCAACAATTGAAACCAATGTAATTGGAGCTGTTAAGGTTTTCGGTTTGGCTTATAATTTATTTAAAAAACAAGGTCATGGTCATTTGGTAGGTATTTCATCGATTGCCGGAATTCGAGGAAATCGACATGTGCCTTGTTATTTTGCATCTAAAGCCTTTATGAATAGTTATTTAGAGTCTTTGTGGATGAAGGCCGATCGGACAAAAAAAGCGAAAATTTATGTCACTGATATTGTTCCTGGGTTTGTTGAAACTAAAATGGCTACAGGGAATACTTTTTGGAAAGCACCTTTAGATAAAGCTACCAAACAAGTTTTTATAGCAATAAAGAAAAAAAAGAAAAAAGCGTACATCACCAAACGATGGAAATTGGTTGCCATATTTTTAAGGTTGGCACCAGCTAGAATTGCAATGAAATATATATAGTATTATGTCAGTTCGAGTGTACATCTAAGCTAGGTATATGTATCGATAATAAGTCTTAATGTAAAATTTAAACATGAAAAATAAAATAAAAGCAGTACAAGAGTTTCACACAGCCTTTAATATTGGTTTTGCAGCTTCGCCCATAGCAGAATTATCAGCACAGAAATTAAAATTACGTTTTGATTTGATGCAAGAAGAAAATGAAGAGTATTTAGAAGCTGCTGAAAACAATGATTTGGTTGAAGTTGCTGATGCTCTAGGTGATATGTTATATATATTATGTGGTACAATTATAGAGCACGGGCTGCAAGACAAAATTGAAGAAGTGTTTAATGAAATACAACGCAGTAATATGAGTAAGCTTGGTGCAGACGGAAAACCAATTTACCGTGAAGATGGTAAAGTAATGAAAGGGCCTAATTATTTCAAACCAAATATTGCTGAGATTTTAGGGGAATAATTTTATTCTTTCTTGTTGTTCTCCCCTTCGGGGAGATGCCAACGGCAGAGGGGTTTACTCAACCAAATACCTCCACCCAAATTTATCTTCAGCACGGTTGTACTGAATGTCAGTAATCCGTTTTTTAAAACGAGAAGCATAACTGTTTTCAAGTTCAGGTAAATCGTAATCTTTTTCACGATAACCAAATCCATGAATAGGAGAAATTACTGCAGCAGTACCCGCTCCAAACATTTCTTTTAAAGTACCCTTTTTTGAAGCTTCAACCAATTCACTTACTGTAATTTTACGCACTTCTACAGGTATATTTTCATCTTTTGCAATGGCTATTACACTTTTTCGAGTAATACCATCTAGAATTCTATCACTTGTAGGACTTGTAATTAAGGTGTCACCAATTCTAATAAAAACATTCATGGCACCAGCTTCTTCAATATATTCATGAGTATTGTCATCTGTCCATATCACTTGCTGGTATCCTTTTGCTTTTGCCAATTGTGTGGGGTAAAATTGCCCAGCATAATTACCTCCAGCTTTTGCAAAACCAACGCCTCCATTAGCAGATCTAGAATATTTTTCTTCAATTAACACTTTTACTTTTCCTGAAAAGTAAGAGCCCGAAGGAGAACAGGCAATAACAAACTTATATTCATCTGCAGGAGAGGCATGAAAACCTATTCCTGTTGCAAAAATATAAGGTCTAATATATAATGAACTTCCTTCAGTTTGAGGAATCCAATCTTTTTCTAATTTTATTAATGCGAGTAAGCCATCCATAAAATAATTTTCAGGAAAAGCTGGCATAGCTAACCTTTCAGAAGAGATATTGATTCGTCTTTGATTCTCTAAAGGTCTAAATAACCAGATTTTATCTTTATCATCTCTATAAGCTTTCATGCCTTCAAAAACGGATTGACCATAGTGAAAAATTCGAGCAGAAGGGTCTAAACTAAAGTTTTGATAAGGTAAAATTTGTGGTTGTTGCCATTTACCATTTTTATAATCACATATAAACATATGATCAGAAGTTATTTGGCCAAATGGTAAATTGTTAAAATCTACTTCAAAAATTTTTGAGGCTGAAGTTTTTTGAATGTCTATTGCTGTACTCATAATCAATCCTATTATAAGCTACAAAATTACATATTTTTAGAATAGTAATTGTAGAGAAATAATTTTTAATTTATGGATATTTTCAGCGTAATAATCATATGAAATAGAAGTTTATGTTGTAATTTTGGAATATAAAATCTTTAAAATGAAAAATATAATTATTGCAATAGTTTTTTTAATTACTGTAGTGGCTTGTAAGGAAACTAAGAATGAGAGTCAAGGACAAAAAAAAGAGGCTACAGCTTACCTTTCTTTTGGCGATAAAATAACTGATGAACATGCGGTTTCTAAAGAGCTTATGGCTGAAAAATTTAAAAAGCTTAAGAAAGGAGATACTATCAATGTGAAGTTTACTTCTTCAATCAATGAAGTTTGTAAGAAAAAAGGATGTTGGATGAAGTTAGATTTAGGTAATAATGAAGAGACTATGGTGAAATTTAAAGGTTATGATTTTTTTATGCCTCTAGATTCTGATACTAAAGAAGTCATTGTTGAAGGCAAGGCTTTTGTTACAGAAACTGCTGTAGATGAATTAAGGCATTATGCAAAAGATGCTGGAGAATCTGAAGAGGAGATTGTAAAAATTACTGAGCCAAAATTTACGTATGCTTTTGAAGCTGAGGGTGTTTTAATGAAAGAATAATGAATAAAACAGGTTTCCTTATCATTTGTTTAGTCGTGCTGTCATGTAACTCAGTTACAAAAAAACAAGAGGTTAAAAATGAAAAACCTTTAATGTATGAACCTTCTGAAATGGCTTTATTAATGCGTCAAATGTATGAAGTTAATAAAATCGCAAAATCTCAGATTATGGGTAATGATACTTTAATTTCTTTTCCTGAAAATTTTACAACCATTCACTCAGCAGTTTTAACAGATTCGACTGATAGAGATGCTGAGTTTAATAGTTTGGCTGAACAATTTTTAAATTATCAAAAAAGTACATTTTCTTCCAATTCTGATTCGACGGTTTATTATTTTAACAAGTCTATAAATACCTGTATTTCTTGTCATAAAACAAGGTGCACAGGTCCAATTCCCAAAATTAAAAAATTATTGATTTATTGATTTTGAAACGAGAAATTTTAATTACTTCAGACGGATCTACAACAATTCATTTGCCAGAATGGAATGAGCAATACCATTCTAAACATGGAGCTATTCAAGAAGCTTATCATGTGTTTATCAAGCATGGATTAAGTCTATTTACAGCTTCAGAGACTATAAGTGTTTTAGAAATTGGTTTTGGTACAGGGTTGAATGCTTTTATTAGTTATCTAGAAGCTAAAAAACATCAACTAAATATAAATTACTTAGGTGTAGAAGCTTATCCGGTAGAAAAAGAAGAGGTTCAAAAATTGAATTATGTAACAGAATTGAATGTTAAGAAAGAACAAGTTGTTTTTGACAAGATGCATTCACTTTCGTGGGATAAAAAGCATGTGCTTTCAACTAATTTTTCATTAACTAAAAGAAAGCAATTTTTTGATAAAATTAATGATGTAGAATTGTATAACTTGATTTATTATGATGCATTCGGAGCTAGAGTTCAACCAGAATTATGGACAGTAGATATTTTTAAAAAAATGTTTAATGCCTTGAAACAAGGAGGGGTTTTAGTAACTTACTCTGCAAAAGGAAGTGTACGAAGGGCTCTGCAAGAAGTCGGATTTATTGTAGAGAGACTACCTGGTCCACCAGGTAAAAGAGAGATGTTAAGAGGAGAGAAGAGTTAGTTTTCTTTGTATATAACAGATTAAAGAGAATATTAGTTAAATTATAAGAAATGGATTTTATTTTAGGGATACTTGTTGGTAGTCTATTTATAGGAGCATTAATACTTTTCTATAGAAATAGATTTTCAAAACAAAAAACAGAAGAACAATCAATCGTTTTATTAGAGAAGATTAGAAATGTCTCTAAAATGATTACTGTAGAGGGTGATTTTTCTGAAATTATGCATTTTGAAGATGTTAAAGGAGTATTTTTAAGCTTAGTAACTAGTAAAAAGAAAGCTATCATTCTAGCAAATGCTAAAGTATTTATTGGTTTTGATATGAAAAAAATAAAATTTCAATCAAACCTTACTAATAAGACTTTAATTTTAGAACACTTTCCTGAACCTGAAATTTTAAGTATAGAAACTGATATTCAATATTATGATGTTAAAGGTGGACTTTTTAATAAGTTTGCAGCAGCAGATTTGAGTGAATTGAATAGAAAAGTAAAAGTAAATATTGAAGAAAAAATTCCAGATAGTGATTTATTAATTTCTGCAGAATCTAAAGCTTTAGAAACTGTTAAAATTATTGAGCAAATGGTAGGTACTTTTGGTTGGAAATTAGATTATAAAGCCCTAAAATTAATTGAAAAACCTCAGTTAGAAGAAAATAATTAAAATAATAAAAAGCATTTAAACTCCTTAAAATCACCATCTTAATAAAGTAGATACTCTTTTTTTTAAAAACCGACCTATAGTTTTTATATGAGTTAAAATTTATTTGCTAAATTTGCTTTAGAAATCTCGTTTTTTTTAGAAAAATTCCCCTAAAAACTAGAGATAAAAAATAAAAAGATATGAAAAAAATTTTTACGCTTAGTTTTTTATTGTTCAGTTTAATTTTTGTTGCACAATCAACACCAGGTAAGCATAGTATTAGATTGTTAGATGTAAATACCAAGAATTCTGATTTTGGTGTAGATTTCTATGGCAAGGACAAAGTTGTTTTTGCCTCTCCAACAGAAAAAGTACGAATAGTTAGACGAACTTGGGATAATGATCAAGGTTATCTTGATTTATTTATTGGAGATATTGATAGTACAGGGCAAATCATTAACAAAAGAAGTTTACGAGGTGATGTAAATAGAAAACAACATGAAGCCACTGTTACTTTTACCAAAGACTTAAAAACAGTTTATTTTACAGCTAATAATTATAATGAGAAAGATAGGTCTGTAAGAAGCTCTACAGGTGTAGATAATATTCAATTGTACAAGGCTTCTGTAAATGCAGATGGCGAATGGACAAATGTTGTAAAATTGCCATTTAATGATAAAGAATTTTCAACAGGTTCACCAACATTAAATGTAGATGAAACTAAATTGTATTTTGTGTCTGATAGACCTGAGTCTATTGGTAAGACCGATATTTTTGTTGTAGATGTTAATAGTGATGGTTCGTATAGTGAGCCTAGAAATTTAGGTCCAAAAATAAATACAGAAGAACGTGAAATGTTTCCTCATATTGATGAAAATAATGTATTGTACTTTTCTTCAAATGGACATGAAGGTTACGGTAATTTAGATATTTTTATAAGTAAGATTTATGATAATACTGTTTCTACTCCTCTTAATTTGGAGGAGCCATTAAATAGTCCTAAAGATGATTTTGCCTACATTCTAAGAACTGAAAATTTAGGCTATTTTTCTTCCAATAGAAAAGAAGGAAAGGGTGATGATGATATTTATTCATTTATAGTAGATGAAAAATTTTTTATTGAATGTTTGCAAACAGTTAATGGTGTTGTTAGAAATAATGAAACAAAAGCATTGATGCCAGGAGCTTTAATTGCAATTTTAGATAGTGATGGTAAACAATTACAAATAACAGCTGCTGATGAAGTTGATGCTACTTATACCTTTGATGTACCTTGTAATGCTACCTATACTATAGTAGGTACAAAAGAGGGTTTTTTAAGAAAAGAAATAGAAGTAACTACTGCAAATGATATAGGAAGTGAATCGATTAAACAAGATGTGTTTTTAGATCCTGAATTTGTTGCTGTGGGTAATGAAGTGTTGGTCAATATAGATAGAATTTACTTTGACTTTAATAAGTGGAATATCCGAAAAGATGCAGCGGAGGAGTTAGCTAAAGTAATTGAGGTAATGAATAAGTATCCTGAAATGAAAATACATGCTACATCACATACTGATTCTAGAGGTACTAAATCTTACAATCAAAAATTATCTAAATTAAGAGCTATGTCTACCATAAAATATTTAGTTACAAAAGGGATAAACCCAAATAGATTGACTAGTGAAGGAATGGGAGAGGCAAAATTAGTTAATAATTGTTCCGATGGAGTTCAATGTACTAGAAAAGAACATCAATTGAATAGACGTACAGAATTTTCAGTAGTTAAGAAGTTAAAAGATGATGAAGTAAAAGAAGAGGGTGTTAAAAAAGATACAGATACAACGTCTTTTAATGATGGTGCTGAAGATTTACCTTCTAATAATGTGAATTTAAGTAACAAGCCTTTTTACATAATTGCAGGAGTATATAAGAGTTCTAAAAATGCTCAACAGATGATGAATAAACTGATTAGAAATGGCTATAGAGCTAGTATTCTTGATGTTAATGAAGATGGCTTAACTCGAGTTTCTTATGGAAGTTATACAGAAAGAAACATTGCTCTTAATTCTTTAGAGAGAATTAAAAAAAAAGAATCTAATGGTGCATGGTTATTGACTAAGAACATTTAACTTTTACCTTAAATTATTATCAAATAAAAAAGCCACTTCTTTTAAAGTGGCTTTTTTAGATTTAGTAGTATAGATATTCTTTTGTTATTGAAAAAATATTCCATTTAGGGAATCAAAAAATGTTTATACGCTTTTGCCATTTAGGAATACCCTTAGAGCTCCAACAGGCTTGCAGACTATGGCAGATGTAGGTGTGTCTGGTTATATAAACCAATTTAAAATGAGATTATAAAAAAGAGATTAAGTCTATGTGGAAATGGAAATTTATACTGTTATTAATCATTTTAGGTAACGTATCTTCTTGTTCAAAAAAGAGAATAGAAGCAGATATTTTAATCAAAAATGGGATAGTGTATAATGGAGTTGATACAATTCCAACTCACGTTTCCATTGCCATTAAAGGTGATGAAATTGTATTTATTGGAGATGAAAAAAACATTGTTATAAATGCAATAAAAACAATTGATGCTAGCGGTTTAATTGTTAGTCCAGGTTTTATTGATCCTCATACACATGCCGATAGAGAATTAAAGGATTCTATAAAATCGCATAATAAACCTTTTCTTTTTCAGGGAATAACGACGGTTGTTGTGGGTAATGATGGTGATAGTTTTTATCCTACATCACAATATAATAATATTTATAAAAAGAATGGAGTAGGTACGAATGTTGTATTACTTGTTGGTCATGGAACAATTCGAGAGCAAGTTATGGGTAAAAGTGATAGAAAAGCAACTACAGAAGAAATTACAAAAATGCAAGCCTTGGTTCAAAAAGAAATGGATGCAGGAGCTTTCGGTTTATCAACAGGCTTATTTTATGCTCCAGGAAGTTTTTCTAATACAGAAGAAGTAATTGCATTGGCAAAAATTGTTTCAAAATGCAACGGTATTTATGATACACATTTACGAGATGAAAGTTCTTATACGGTAGGCTTAATTCCTGCTATTGAAGAGGCAATTGAAATAGGTCGTCAAGCAAAATTACCAATTCATATTTCGCATATTAAATGTCTTGGTGTTGATGTTTGGCATCAAAGTGATTCCATTATAAAACTGATAGGTAAAGCACAGCAAGAAGGTATTGATGTTACTGCAAACCAATATCCTTATGATGCTTCTGCTACGGGATTAAAAGCAGCTGTTGTACCACGTTGGGCAGAAAGTGGAGGTAAAGATTCGCTATTTATTCGTTATAAAAATCCAACATTAAAAAAACAAATTTTACAAGAAACTAAAAAGAATATTATACGTAGAGGAGGTTCAGAGAAGTTGCTAATTGTTAAGGCAGAGAAGAGTGCTTCTTTTGTCGGAAAAAATTTATTACAGATCTCTGAAATGCTGAATGTTTCATCAGAAGAAGCTGTTTTTGAAGTGCTAAAGAAGGATTATGTACGTGTAGCGTCTTTTAATATGAATGCTAATGATATTCACAATTTTATGAAACAAGACTGGGTTGTAACTGGATCAGATGGTAACACGGGGCACCCCCGTAAATATGGATCATTTCCAAGAAAGTATAACAAGTATGTAAAGCAAAATAAGGTTTTAGAAGTAGCCAATTTTATTAATAATAGCACTTCAAAAACTGCTGAAATATTAAAAATATCTAACCGAGGAAAACTTAAGATTGGGTACTATGCAGATATTATTATTTTCAACCCAAAAACATTTAGAGATAAAGCAGATTATACTGATGCTTTTAAGCTTTCAGAAGGTCTAGAATACAGTATAATTAATGGAAAATTATCTGTAGAAAATGGAAGGTTCATGAAACAGTTGAATGGCAAGGTTTTAACAAAAAAATAATGATGAAAAATAATGTTATAGTTTTGTTTTTTTTAGTGATTCCTATAATTTTTTTTGGGCAAACAGCAACAGGAAATATTGAGAGTTATGTGGGCACAATCATTGCTAATGCTCCAGGAAGTTCGGGAGATAATTATACTGAACCAAATACTACTGAACTAAATACATGGGATGGTATTATTTCTAATATATTAAGCGAAAATATCACGACCGCTAGATCAAACGCGAATACCGTTAATTATCAGATAACAGCATTTACAGACACATCAATATCTCCAAATCAAATCTTTTATGTTTTAGAAGAGAAAAGTCCACAATCAAACTATTGGGGCACTTATGTGTTTAGCAAAACACCAACTCGAAATAATTTAATTATACAAGCAACACATTCTAAGTTTGATACTAATACAGGTAAACAAGCTATTTTTTGTTTTAAGAATTGTATAGCTAGAGCAGTATTTATCAACGGAGCACATCGTTGCAATAGTAATAATTTATCATCGTGTTCTGGTACAACAAGTGTTTGTGGTTCAAATGATTCTTATAGAGTTTCAGATATGGCACACACAGTAACTTCTATATTTCAAAAAACAACTGAAAATTTATTTAATACCATTTCAAACTCTGTTTTTGTTCAATTACATGGTTTTGGTAAAAAAACAACCGATCCTTATGTGATACTTAGTAATGGAACTCGTGAAACACCAACTAATGACTATGCTATCATGATTAAAGATGCTCTTTTAATAGAGGACAATTCGTTAACTTTTAAACTAGCTCACATTAATACCAGCTGGACACGTCTTATTGGGTTTGCGAATACACAAGGAAGGTTAATCAATAGTTCTTCTAATCATTGTAACGCATCAGCAACTGCCACTTCTGGGAGATTTATACATATTGAGCAAGAAAAATCAAAACTAAGAGATGATGAGAATGATTGGATAAAAATGAGTAATGCTTTGAAAAATGTCTTTCAGAGCACGTTAGCTGTTGAAGATTATAATCTGAATAATCTTATTTCTGTTTTTCCCAATCCAACTTCTGGAAAAGTTTATGTAAATGGAAAAAACATTAATCACATTGAAGTATATAATACTTACGGTCAAAAAATAAGAAATAAAAATATTTCCTTTATTGATTTGAATAATGAGTCTAGCGGAATCTACCTTTTGAGAATTAAAAGTAATCAGGGTGTTGTACTAAAAAAAGTAATACGTTTATAATTAAAATTATAGCACAAAAAATATATTTTATTATGAAAAAAGAGGTATTAATTTTATAATTGAATTATAAGAAGAGAGATGATTAAAAGGTTTATTTTTTTTCTCTTGCTATTTTTCAATTTATAATTCTTGTTTTTTAGTAAATTTTCTATCTTAAATACTTATTGTCTTTACATTAAAACCTTTGGTAGAACTCAGCTTTAAAGTTTTGTGTAAAGGCGATGCACATATCGATTGATTTTAAAATGTAATATGTAAATATAATTTTCTGAGTTGTAAGTATAAAAAAAAGCCACACTTTTGTGTGGCTTAAATCGCTCCCCCTCAAAGACTCGAACTTTGGACCCTCTGATTAACAGTCAGATGCTCTAACCAACTGAGCTAAGGGGGAAAATATTTTCCTTTTAGGAGTGCAAATATAATTGTTTTTCTATTTACTGCAAGTGTTTGAAATCTTTTTTTTTGAATATATTTAGTATTATTTCACTTTAGTCAATTATTAGAATATTTCTAGCTGAAATTTTACTTTTATGATGCTTCTATTTTTTATGCTATTTATAAAAGATACCTTTGTAATAATAAAAATATGAAA